>Ga0207095_10015_pt2 | contig 15816 bp, 23 predicted proteins | sample Alteio_BWMinHeat_88_FD_153529 | JGI IMG/M metagenome (GOLD analysis project Ga0207095, IMG submission 153529) | Enriched cells from forest soil in Barre Woods Harvard Forest LTER site, Petersham, Massachusetts, United States -... | ecosystem: Environmental > Terrestrial > Soil > Temperate forest >... | reverse complement strand
CTATGGAAAACGAAACATCAGAACTTGAAATGGCTTGCCGTAATTTCGGGTACGGACGGTGGGACGCGCCGTATTGGTTTATTGGCCCAGAACAAGGGAAAGGCAACGCCGAACCTGATACTAATTCCCAACGGGTAAAGGTATGGAATGAGCTTGGCAAAACTGAACTGTGCGACTGTTTGGAATTTCACGCTCGAATTCCGGACATGAGCTGGCATGGGCGGATGCCAACTCTTCAGCGTACTTGGAGACCGCTCATTTTGCTTCTGAAGACCTTCCTCGATCAACCTTCGGACAGCGAAAGCCTTAGAGCCTACCAGAGGGACCGATGGGGGAGGGTGAAGGAAGGCGAGACCTGCGTAATTGAGTTGTCCGGATTGGCAGCCAGGAGCCAAAGAGTCCCCGTTGACCGGAAACGATTCCGCCAAGAAAGAATCGGGATCATTCGTCAGAGGATGGTGAACCTCAAGACCTTAATTTGTCGTCATGTATGGAGTGAGTGAGAGACCATATTGGGATGAGATCGCCGGAAGACTGCTTGTTCGTGATGTATTGCGAACAGTGCAGCAGTGTTACTCGATCGTTCTGACAGCGTCCCTCCGGATGTTGCACTTAGCGCCAACCCAAAGCAGGGGCGACAGTCGTCAGAATTGCCTCCAATACATGCGCGTTGTATGCAACGCCGAGTTGGTTCGGGACTGTCAGTAAAAGTGTGTCTGCCTCCGCGATGGCCTGATCCTGCTTGAGTTGCTCGATCAGCACATCCGGCTCAGCCGCATAGGACCGGCCAAAGACCGCCCTTCTGGGTCCATCAATGTAGCCGAACTGGTCGCCGTCAATGCTCACCACGACCGAAATAGGCACGATCGCGGTCGTCTACGAGAGCAAAGATGCTACGGCTCACGGAGACACGCGGAGTCCGAGTGTGACCGGCCTCTTTCCAGGCTGCGCGAAAAGCACGGATCTGTTTGGCTTGCTGAACGTGAAACGGCTCACCGGATTCATCGAACTTGAGTGTTGACGATTGAAGATTCATCCCGAGCTTCGCCGCCCAGACAGCCGTAGCGTTGGTCCCTGCGCCCCACCAGATGCGGTCCCGCAGGCCTTCAGAGTATGGCTCAAGCCGTAGAAGACCCGGCGGATTCGAAAACATCGGGCGAGGGTTCGGCTGAGCGAAGCCCTTTCCGCTGAGCAGTTCGAGAAATTTCTCAGCGTGCCGCCGACCCATGTCTGCATCACTCTCACCTTCGGTTGGATTGTGGCCAAAATACCTCCATCCTTCGATCACCTGCTCAGGCCTCGGTGATCACCTTAAAACCGGCCACTTGTTATCAGTTCAAAACCGGCCACTTTGCGTGGGTCAGACGTGATTGTTTTACCTCGCCGCTGTCGGTCGGGGCAAGAGATCAGTCGCTTGACATGTTAAGGTTGAAGACGCTCCGCCGGGGTCGCGCCTTGCGGAGTGATCCAGGGCCGATAACACGGGGCTGGCTCCGGAAGAATCGGCTATCGAGACCCTCTGCAGTTTGGCTTGCAAGCCTGCTGTCGGAGGGTTTCGTGTTTTTGCGAGCATTCTTATGGTGAAGCTTCGTCGTAGGAGGCTCCTGGATCCGAGATTGCGAAGTCGCCGGGCGTTCTTTGCCCGGCATCCATATTGCTTTTGATCTTTTCATTGCGCGTCACCGGTGGCGCCTGTTTTGGTGCGCCAGCTGCGCGGGCCGCACTTGAGTACATGGCCGTGATGCAGCAGACGATCGAGCATGGCGGTCACGGCGGCGCTGTCGCCGAGTAACTTGCCCCAGTCGTCCACGGGACGATTGGAAGTCAGTAGCGTGCTGGCTCGCTCGTAGCGGCGCATGATGATTTCGAGCAGTTCCTCGGCAGCTGTCACCGGCAGCTTGCGCATTCCGAGGTCGTCGATAATCAGCAGCGGCACGGTGGACAGCAGCTCGACGTGTTCTTTGCGTTTGCCGTCGAGGGTGGCATCGGCCAACTCTTCCAGCAGCACATGTGCTTCGCGATAGAGAACGCGATAACCTTGCTGGATGACGGCGTGGCCGATGGCTTGGGCGATGTGACTTTTCCCGCTGCCTGGCGGGCCTAAAAACAGCCCATCTTCCCGCTTTCCCACCCAGCCTGCCGTGGCCAGGTCGAAGATGAGGGCCCGGTTCATCTTGGGGTTGAACTGGAAGTCGAAATTGTCCAAGCGCTTGTCGCTATCGCGGAACTGAGCCTGTTTATGTCGGCGGTCGAGCAGCCGTTTGCTGCGGCAGGCCAGTTCATCGGAGACCAGTGTGGAGATCAGGTCGATTGGCGCCATGCTTTCGGCCTGAGCTTGCTGGAGGCGAGTTTCCAGCGTGGCCACCATGCCGCCCAGCCGCAGTTGATGGAGGGCGCGATTGAGTTCGATCAGATTCATGCGGTTTTATCCTCGAAGTCGATGCGTTGTTGGATCAGGTCGCGATACTCAGTCAGTTCGCGGATGAGCGGGTCGATCTGGTGAAGTGCCATCTGCGCTGCCGGGTGGCGCTCCAGGTAGCGGCGCACGAAGCGATACTCGGGCACGCGCAACTCCAGCGCCGCCCCGCAGGCGTCCTCGCAGGCTGCGGCGCCATACTTCTTCACCAGGTTCAGCACGCCCTGTATGCGGCGCACGCTCTCTTCCGGCTTGCGTTCGTACATCACATCGCAGAGTGCGCCGATGTTCCGGCCAGCCTTGTGGGCGCGGGCCAGCAGCGCCAGCGTTCCTGCGGGGGTGCGCCGCGGACGATCCTCATCTCGGATGCGATGACCGCCGCGCTTCTGGCTCAGATGCTCGCGCAGCAGTTCGCCGGTGCGCGGATCGAGCAGACGCACGAACATCGCATCCCACTGCACATGGAGTTCGCGGCCGATCCAGCCGGGCGGGGCTCCATAGTAAGCAGCTTCGACCTCGACGCAGCCATCCAGATGCACGGTTCGCTTGCCGTACTGGTAGTAACGAAACGGCTCCAGCGGAAGCGGCTTCAAGTACGGCTTCTCTTCGGAGAACATCGCCGCCACCTGGCGCTTGGTGCGGCCGTGGATGCGCTTGTCGGCCCAGCGCTCTTCCCAGTGATCGAGATAAGCCTGCGCCTCTTCCAGACTCTCGAAACGCTTGCCCCTGAGCGGCGTCTTTTGTGCATGGGCAACGCCCGACTCAACCTTGCCCTTTCGATCTGGATCGCGGACCCGGCAAGGAAGCGCGGTCACGCTGTAGTGCGCCAGCACGTCGCGATAGAGCGGGTTCAGACGGGGATCGTATATGTCGGCAGTGAGAACGCCCTCGCGAAGATTATCGAGAACGACGATCGACGGAGTACCGCCCAATCGGCGGAAAGCCCTCTCGTGCAGCTCGGCCCAGATGCGGGAACTCGATCGGAAAGTGAGCAGTCGAACCGATTTGCGGCTGTAACCCAACGTCATCACGAACAGCCGCGTCCGGCGGTATTTGCCCGTCTCCGGGTCGCGCACCATCGGACCAGTACCGTAATCGACCTGGCACTCTTCGCCGATCCGAGTTTCGATAATGACCCGCGCTTCGGGCGAGGTAGCTCGGCGCAGACCGCGCACGAACCGCTGGACGCTCTGGTAGCCGCCCGCGAACCCGTGAGCGTCCACCAAATCCTGCCAGATGCCCATCGCGTTACGGCCCCGGCCCAACTCCTGCGCTATCCATTCGCGATACGGCTCACTGGCGCTTACCGAATGCCTGGACGCTGTCTTTTCCGCGAAAAAGCCGGTGGTCACCTGAGTGGCCGGTTTTGCTGCATTTTCGCCAGAGCCGGTGATCACCGAAGTGGCCGCTTTTGACAGCGACTTCTCGCCCCAACTGCCCACCGGGCGGATCGCAAGTCCAGCCCTTCGAAGGTACTCACTCACCGTCTCGCGACGCACACCCGTCGCTTCCTCAATGCGCCGCAGCGGCCAACCAAGCCGGCCCAGCGCGATCACTTGTTCCCGCTTTTCTCTGCGCAAGACATTACCCATGCGACAGAAGCTAACCGCCCCATCGCTGTAATGTCTGAACCTCACGCAGAGTGGCCGCTTTTCAGGTGATAACAAGTGGCCGCTTTTAGGTGATCACCGAGGCTCAGGTGAGCCGCGGCTGATTCCCAACTGCAGGCGTCCGCTCGCAATGAGATCGGCGGAGCCTGCGTCCTCCGCCATATAGTGGGGGTTCTCATACCGCATATCGATTACGCCGGTGCCAATCTCAATCTTTTTCGTTCTGGCGCTGACAGCCGCGAGCAGCGGAAACGGGGACGCCAGTTGCCGAGCGAAATGGTGAACGCGAAAATAGGCTCCGTCCATCCCTAAACGCTCGGCCTCCACAGCCAAATCAATCGACTGCAACAACACGTCGGCCGCAGACTGCGCTTGTGATTGTGGTGAAGGTGTCCAGTGCCCGAATGAAAGGAAGCCGATCTTTTTATACTAGATAGAGCCTTTCGCTGCTCTTAAGACAGTTTTGTTCTGATTTGATCGTTGACCTTGAGAACAGTCTTTAGGTCACTGATCGTAGCTCCAGCGAAGAGTGGCGTCACAAAATCGCCTGTAGGCCTTTCGAGCCTCGCGAGCAGTTCCATACCGGACTTCGTAATGTGAGTGGACACCTGGCGCCGATCTTCTACCGCACGTTCTCGCGTAACCCATCCTGACTTCTCCATGCGATCCAGCAAGCGCGTCATATCGGGTGTCGCCGTCACCATTCCTTCCGATATTTCATTTCGGCAAAGTCCGTCCGTTCCAGCTCCTCGGAGTATCCGCAAGACGTTGTACTGCGACGGTGTGATGTCGAAGGGCCGAAAGAATTGATCGACGGCATAGGACAGCTCAGACGCCGTGCGAAGGATGCTCAAGTACACTTCCTGCTCTAACGACACAAACGGTCGATTTTGCTTCAGAGTTGTCGCTAGCGAAGACTTCTGTGTGCGGGCCATGGTCTATTCCTCTATTTCCGCTCAAGCGGCCAATCGAGGCTGGCAGTCCACCAGAAACTTCATCTGGGGACGGCCAGCCTCTTTTCAGCTTACGGGTGAGAGCCGGGAGTGGGATTAGTAGCCGACAGACAACTGACCGCGTTCATGAGCCGGCTTTTCGATCTCGTCAGCCAGGGCAACTGCATAGTCCTCAAACGAAATCCGGCTATCACCCTTTTCGTTGGCAATCAGTTTCGTGGTTCCGAGACGGAACTTGCCGGTCCGCTCACCGGGCTCGAAGAATCCGGCCGGGCTGAAGTAGGTCCAGTTGACATCCGATCCCTTGAGAATCCCCAACGCGTTTTCATGCGACCTGGCGATCGGGAGGAATGCCTCGGGCAGATAGCCGGATGCGATGAGAGTTACGCCCGGCGCGACTTCGAGAAGTCCTGCGCCGCCCACCACGATCAGACGCGCTTTACCCGCTTTCTTGACGGCTGCAATCTGGTGCTCGGTGACTCCGAGGAGTGCATCGGTGTTGTCGTGCGGGGGAGCGTAGGCGCTCACAACAACGTCCGCACCAGCGATGACCGATGCGATGGCATCAACGTTGCTCAGATCATCTTTTACCGCCTTCACCGTCGAGGGCACCTTTGACGTGTTGCGGGCTACCGCCGTGACTTCGTGGCCGCGATTGGTGAGTTCCTGCAGAATTCGTTGGCCCGAGTTTCCTGTTGCTCCATAGAGTACGATTTTCATTTTGATTCTCCCTCTCCCTTGTGGCTTGCATCCCGTAGGCTGGGAAGCAATGCGTGTTACAACACGTATATGAGTGTCCAAACACGCATCTGGATTCACAAAAATGTCGAGAAGTTGAGTTTTGCGGATATTTCTTAGGAATGGCTCAGCGGAAACGCTTCGCGGATCATCGGTTTCTTAGTTCCGACGAGCGCGCTTCCAGTTCGCAGGAGTTGTTCCGGTTAGGCGACGGAAAGTCTTGGTGAAATGACTTTGATCCGCAAAGCCATTCCGCATCGCAATCTCAGAAAGTGAGTCGCTGCTATTCAGCAGCATTTCTTGCGCCCTCTTAATCCGGTTACCTAACCACCATTTATACGGAGGGAGTCCCGTCGAAGCTTTGAAAGCGCGCGCAAATTGCGATTGCGATAAGCCTACAAGACGGGCGAGTTCATCCAGACCAATATCGTGTCCGAGATGCGATTCAAGAAACTCCAGCACCCGTCTCAGTTGCCATCTCGCAAGTCCACTATCGTTGGCTCTGTTCGATTGCGTACGGGTCACGAAAAGAGCGGCCATAAGGGCCATTGTGAGACTTTCTCCGTACATCCGGTTTTCCGGAAGGCTGTTGTCGCATTCGTCGGCAAGTAGTTCAGCACAGCGCGTCACCCTCTCGTCATACAACATTAACAAGGGAGATGCGGTTCTGGCGTAATTCAGGTCGTCCCCAAGAACTTTGGGCAGCGCGCCCACATCGAAATGAAGCCGAAGGTCGCGAGTCATCCTGATGTTGTCGGAGTAGCCCCAAATAGGCGTATTTGCCGGAACGAATACCGCATGTCCAACGTCATAACGGGACCGTGGAGTTGGCCGATTGACGTTCAGCCGAGGTTCGCAATATCCGCCAATTTGTTCCAGGACGATTGCTACCGTGGTCCGTTCAGATGAGAGGTCATGCCACACACGACCAGGGTTTGAATAGTGGAGGACATGACGAACCGTGATGCTGTTCCAGCATCGCGATTGATGCTCGAAGCTCTTAATGCCATGAGGCGAACGAAATTCGAATGGCTCCGGTGTGCACATATCGTTAACAGATGATGCGACAAACTCGCAAGATTCTTGCGAGCCCCTATTCTAGGCGAATCGGCGGGATTGGAACAAGATTGCGGAAAAGAGACAAGAAGATCCCGACGCCTCTGGTTGATGCTGAACAGGAGTCCGTTCCAATGGATAGGACTACCGCAGGAGACAGAGGATGTCGGTAAAACTTGACGGCATGATTGCCCTTGTTACAGGAGGCAATTCAGGGATTGGGCTTGCTATAGCCAAGCGCTTTGCACGCGAAGGCGCGTTTGTATTCATCACTGGACGACGCAAGAATGAGTTGGAAAAAGCTGCGAAATTGATCGGGCCGGAGCCCGCCGCAATCCAGGCCGACGTGTCGAACCTTAGCGATCTTGACAGAGTTTACGAAGAGATTAGGTCAAGGAAAGGCCGGCTGGACATCCTAGTTGCGAATGCAGGAGGTGGCACTTTCGCACCTCTCGGTGCAATTACGGAAGGGCACTATGACCAAACGTTCGACATCAACGTGAAGGGATCCTTATTCACAGTTCAAAAACTTCTTCCTCTGCTCTCGGAAGGAGCTTCAATCATCTTGACTGGATCGACGGCGGGCAGCGAAGGGATCGCTGCATTTGGAGTCTATGCCGCAACGAAGGCAGCCATACGATCCTTCGCGCGGAGTTGGGCGACGGACCTCAAGGAGCGGAAGATACGTGTGAATGTAATTAGCCCCGGTCCGATCGAGACACCCGGTCTCGCGGCGCTAGCTTCTGACGATGTTTCGCGCGAAAAACTATACGCGGCGTTTGTCGAACAGATTCCTCTTGGTGGCTTGGGGCAGCCGGACGAAGTAGCGAAAGTCGCGAGTTTTCTGGCCTCGGATGACGCCAGCTTCGTAAACGGAATTGAGCTTTTCGTGGATGGTGGTGCAGCACAGGTATAGGGTGCTGCCTCGGGTCACGCATCTTTTGTGTCGGTCGAAACAATTCAACAGTCTTTGGAGAGATTCTAATGGCGACAACATCACTAGGGATTCACTACTTCATCAAGGATGGGCACCGCGACACCGTCCTCTCAAAGCTCAAAGGCGTGATTGAACTGTGCACGAAAGAGCCTGAGTTCATCAATGCCATCATCTCCGAGATGTCGGAAAGGCCCAACCAGCTTTTCTTGCATGAGTTGTGGCGCGGTACGCGGGCCGAGTTTGATGCTGTCCAAGGAGTCAAACCTCATCGCAACGCATATATGGCCGACGTCAAACCATGCCTCTAAAAGGTGGATGTTGTGTGGAGCATTGCCATCGTGGAATTGGGATCGCACCTAACGGATCTGAACAGTAACTAGGCTCTTTACACGTTTCTCGATCCGCCAAAGAAGCAGTCAGACGGGATTGAATGATGAAGAATGCGAAGCTAGTATTTGCAACGTTGGCAGGGATCCCCGTCTTGTCAGTCGCCTTCGCCATGGCGAGCGAAGAAAACGCCGCGGATGCAAAGATGATTGCGTCGGATATTGCGCTCGCGCAAAAGCACTTCAAAGCGATCAACGAAACAGACCTCCAAAAGAAAAACGCACTTTTCGCAGAAGTGTACGACCCCAACGTTCATTTTGCGAGCCCACGTGGAATTGTCGATGGCCGCGCGGAACTAGGGCGTGTTAACACTATTTCAATCTAACTGCTGTAGATTAGTGGTAGATGGAAATCACGGAAGAGCAGTACGCGCGAATCAAGGACAGCCTGCCGGTACAGCGGGGGAATGTGAGCTTATCCAACCTGCAATTTCTGAATGCTGTGTTGTACGTGGCCGAGCATGGATGCAAGTGGCGCGGGCTTCCGAAACGGTTTGGCAACTGGCACACCATCTACACCCGTATGAACCGCTGGTCCAAGAGCGGAGCCATGGATCGTGTTTTTGAGAAACTTCAGTTGGAACAGATCGTGCGCATTCGCATCGAAGCTTTCAGTCTGGACTCAACTTCAGTGAAGGTGCATCCGGACGGCACCGGAGCATTAAAAAAAACGGACCCCAGTCGATTGGCAAGTCTCGCGGCGGATGGACTACCAAGATTCATATGGTTGCCGCGGATGCTCGGACTGCAATAACGTTCGCGCTCTCGCCGGGTAATGCCCATGACGCGCCCGAAGGCCGCGAATTGCTCCGAGATCTGGGATCGTTCCCTGGTATGCCTGTGATCATGGACCGAGCTTACGAAGGCAACGAAACCCGTCAGCTCGTGCTCGAGTTGGACATGGTTCCCGTAGTCCCTCCCAAATCCAACCGCGTCGAGCCCTGGCGCTATGACCGGGCGCTCTATAAGAAACGCAATGAAATCGAGCGTCTCTTCCGTCGCCTCAAAGGTTACCGCCGCATCTTCTCTCGCTTCGAGAAACTCGATTGTGTGTTCCTTGCATTTCTCTGCTTCGCTCTCATAGTCGAAGCCCTTAGATAGTGTTAACACGCCCTAGTCGCCAGCGGCGTATTTGATCGCTTTCCGACTCTCAAGATAATCGTCGGGCACATGGGCGAATTAATCCCCTTTGGCCTCAACCGCATCAACGCCGCCCTCACCATGGGCAACTGGCTTCTTGGCAGCCAGTCGAAGGGTAACGAATTTGCGGAACTGAGGTGTATGCAGAAGAGCGTTTCCTACTACATGCGTGCAAACGTCTTTATCACGACCAGCGGCGCATTCGATCAGGCGGCTCTGAATTGCGCGATTGCGGAATTGGGTATCGACAACATTCTGTTCTCGGTCGATGATCCATTCGGAGACAATTTCGAGGGCGTGGATTTTCTGAATAAAGCCCAGCTATCAGACGAGGATAAAGAGAAGTTGGCGCATAAAAACGCGGAGCGTATCCTCAAACTCTCATCAGGAACCAATTCGCGCAGGAATCCAAGCCGCTCTCTCTTTTCTTTCAAGGCGAAAGTCAAAGCGAGAATTGCGCGCACGCTCATGTCTTTCTTGGTGAGATAGAATCGCTTCCTCGTGACGTCGAGGGCAGTCTGCACTCTTCAGCGAACGGCTCACTCTTTCGGTTCAGATGACTTGGTGTAAGGCGAGCGGTATATTTGACCGGATCACCACCCGATCCATTCAATCCGCCGGCAAGGCTTTCCGTAGGGATGAAGCTGCACAGTTGCCGAGAAGGCGACTATACATCCATGTGGGTTACATTGGCTGAAACCGGTTTCACTCAGAATCGTTAATGCATTTTCAATGTTTCGAACGAACATAAAGGAAATAGATGTCCAGCCCATCGACCTCGGTGATGAATTGCGGCAACGCGTTCAATCTTGCCTCGCACTTGCGCCAATCGTAGTCTGTCGCCCAATAGCGAGCTAGTTCCTGCATTGTCGCAAGTGGCACACCTTGCGATTCATCCGTGACCGTCTCCCGGTCAGGCCACCTTGTCGAGTTGATGCGCCTGCGCAATCCGGTAAATTCCTCTTCTGGAACATTCACCTGAAACGGACGAATAGTAGTCTTGTCGGCCGCTTGTGTAGCACTGGTTCGGGTCATGGTGTCCTCTCTTCCCAGCAATTCTGGACTCTGCAAATGCCTCGCCGATTCTGAACGCGGCCGCCAGGCCCAACATCGAGCTCGCCTTGAGAAAGCAACGGCGCGATCTGCCGTCTGGTTCTTTCATCGGGTGCTCCTTTCGAGTATCAGCCCTTCAGAAATGCGCTGGATCCGCCTCACTCTTCGGGTCCCACCCCTTCATTTCATTGAGTTCCTCGGGGGTGGTCTGAGGCAAGTGCCGGATGAACAAAACCAGGCGCCACGTTTGCGGGACAGTGTGCGTTCCGTGGAAGGCGGGCATGCCGCTCAAACGAACTCCATTTTCAATTGTGTAGTAGAGCTCACCATCGCTCTTGTTCTGCGTCCCGGCTGCGCGCAAGTCGGGCGGTTTCGGATAGAGGCCCTTGCCGAATACCGTCTGGCCCCCTCCGTCATTCGAATGGCACGCGGCGCAATGATAGGAGAAATGCTCCATGCCTCCCCGAATGTTCTCCGTTGAAGGCACTATGGGATTGCGAAGTTGGCGATACGCGGACGGCACGGCTATTTTGCGTGCCGTTGTGGCGGCGAACTCCTCAATCGCTGATGGTGTCGCAAGTGCGCTGAAGCCTCGTCGCACGAGAATCAGCCCGTAAACCGCGGCTGCAACCGCAAGAGCAACCAGAATTAGCGAAACTGCTTTCCAGGGTTTCATGTCTACCTCTCCTGTCTTGTGTCATCGCCGTCCGCCCGCCCGAACGAAGGGAGGTACCGGCCGAAGTTCAATTCGAAGTCGCTGGGAACGCCGTAACCGAGATTGCGGATCTTGGCGCGGCGCGCCTGTGCACTGGGCAATGCCAGCAATGGAAAGAACAAGTCGATGCTCGATTGAATCTCGGCAGCGTTCGGCGTCCCGAACCGATTGATTTGGGCCTTCGCCGCGGATAGCGTTTCACGGTCGAACGAGGCCAGACGCCCGGCGAGGGTATCAACGAACGAGTCGAGGTCGCTATCGTCCAGAGTGCGGTTCACCCAGCCATAGCGGTCGGCGATATCAGCGTCGAAGTCGTCACCGCTAAGCACGATCTCAAGTGCCCGAGAGCGGCCGACCAAACGCGGGAGCCATTCCAGCGCTCCGCCGCCCGGGACCAGTCCGACGCCGACCTCAGGGTTGCCGAACAGGGCGTTTTGCCGGCTGGCGAAGCGCATGTCGCAGGCCAGCACGAACTCGTTCCCGATGCCCCGCGTGCGGCCGCGAATCTTCGCGATGCTCACGACTGGCGTGGACGAGAGGCGAAGTACAAAGTCGCGCCAAAGGCCCAGCGCCTCTGGCCGTTCAGCTGCCTTGGCTACGTCGAGATGGGCGATGAAAAAATCGGGATTCGCTGACTGGAACACTACGACCTTCACGGACGGGTCCGCCTCGAGGCCGGTCATTAGCGCTCCCAATTCGACGATCGTTGAGGGAACAAACATGTTGATCGGCGGGTTGTTGAAGGTGATTGTCAACCGTCCCGGATCGGTGCGGTCGACGTTGAACTGCGCCACGCTCGCCTCGCTGGCGGGGTCGTTGGCGTGGACCTCAGACGTCGGATTTGCCATGTTCTTTCCTCCTTTTGCGTTTCGCATTTGTTTTTTCACTATCTAGTTTTTTCACTATCTAGTTGAGGCGAAGACAGGAGAGCCCGGTCATCTGCACTCTCCTGGTGCAATGTGCACACAAAGCTAATCTTCGCCAGGATCAAGTTATGCGGCAGACGCTCCCACGCCCGATCGTAATGATCTGAAGCCCGCGCGAACCTCTTCTGAAAAGAGCTTCGGCTGTTCCCAGGCCGCAAAGTGCCCGCCCTTGGGGAGCTTGTTGTAATGGATCAGTTTGGGATACGCGCTTTCTGCCCAATTCCGCGGACATTGATAGAGCTCGTCAGGGAACGCGCTCACAGCAACCGGGACAGACACGCCCTTGACGCTGAAATAGGCAAATTTATTCTCCCAGTAGAGCCGTGCACCGGAAAGCGCCGTGTTCGTCAGCCAGGTGATCGTAATGTTATCGAGGACATCGTCTCGTGAGAGACCTTCGGTCTGCCCGTCAAAGACGCGCGCGATCAGCGCATAACTCCACGCATCGTGGTCCAGAAAATAGGCGGCCAGGCCGACGGGAGAATCGGCGATTCCATACAACGTCTGCGGTCGCAACCCCATCTGGTAGCCGTAGGCGACGCCTTTGCTGTACACGAATTGGAGCCTCTCGAAGGCAGCCTTTTCGTCGTCTGAGAAACCGGACAGCATCGGCGCACCGGACAAAACCGCTCCATAAATATCCGCAGGAACCGCGCCGGGCATGTTGGTGTGAATGCCGAGAAGTTCGGGCGGTGCCTGCACGCCCATTAGATCGGTGATGACCGCGCCCCAATCCCCGCCCTGTGCCACAAATTTTGAGTAGCCGAGTCGCTTCATCAATACGGTCCAGGCACTCGCGATCCGTTCAGGGCCCCAGCCGGTCGTCGTCGGCTTGCCTGAAAATCCGTACCCCGGCATCGACGGAACCACGATATGGAACGCGTCGGATGCATTTCCGCCGTGTGCGGTGGGATTGGTTAGCGGATCGATGATCTTCAACTGTTCGGTGATCGAGCCTGGCCATCCGTGCGTAACGATGAGCGGCAATGCGTTTTCATGCTTCGAACGAACGTGAATGAAATGAATGTCCAGGCCATCGATCTCGGTGATGAATTGCGGTAAGGCGTTCAACCTAGCCTCGCACTTGCGCCAGTCGTATTCCGTTCCCCAATAGCGTGCGAGCGCCTGAGTCGTGGCAAGCTGCACCCCTTGGGTTGCATCTGTGACCGTTTCCCGTTCCGGCCACTTTGTGTCGTTGACGCGCCTGCGCAATTCGGTGAGTTCCGCCTCGGGGAACTGGACGTGAAACGGGCGAATTGCGGCGGTGTCAGATAACTGAGTGTTTCTTTCATGTAAAGCAGCGCCTGTGGTCATGGATTCCTCCTCTTGGTGGTTTTAGGGTGTGCAGTTTCTGCGTTTGCAGAGTTGAAGAATGCCCAGTCGGGCAGAGGCGACGGTCATGGTGAGCTCCGCAGAAAGCGCCTCCGGGTGTGATCGATGTTTTTCCGATGAATCGGCGGTATTCATTGGTCAGTCTCCCCGGATTTGTGGTTGGTTGCTGAATCCAGAAACGACATTCTGAGCTCTTGATTCTGGATCAGGAGTTCGCAGACAAATTCCTGTAAGCTATGCAAACTCCGACGCAAATCGTTTTCTCGTTCCTGGCCTGGCTCTTCGTATTGCATCCTCGTCTCGACCGCATCGCTCTGGGGCTGTGCCGAAGCGGTACAGCTAGGCAATGGGGCGTGAGACTCTCGATGTTGGCGGTCACACATAACATCTCCGATGCAAAATCGTTTGGAGCGTCGGGGCAGTCAATGAAGCCTTGCTGAACCTTTACCAGCATTTCCGGATTCTGCGCCACGTCACGCCAGATCCGCATCCCTAAATCGGTTCTGCAGACTGACTGAATAGTTGGAATTGATTCACTATTTCGAGGGAAGGAGCGAAGGGCTTACCGCTCGAGCATCAGACGTCTTCTTCCGAACAAGCGGGCATCGATCGACCAGGCGCCAGGCCCGAGCATAGCCAGTGCAATGCCCACCGCGGCCAGAAGGATTAGGGCCCAAGGGTCGTCAGTTCGAGAAAAGGCGGTCCAGACTGCTAGTCCAGCCAGCACGCCGCCCGCAATGGGTGTCCACAGACCGGCGCAGAGGAGCAAGGCAGCTGCGCCCTCGACCACCGCCTTAGACAAGGACTGGTCTAAAGCCAGTGCGTCTCCGCTAAAGTGGAAAGCGGCGATTGCCGCGCTCTGCCGGAGGAACAAGAGTCCCACCCCAGGCCATCCACGGGCAAACGTCGAATATAGGCGCTGCACGGCAACTCCCTCTTCAAACATATGCACTCGATCAGGGAGTCGAAACCCTAATAAACGGCTGGATTTTCACTCTTTCGGGTGATCACAGTTCGATGATTCCGCGCTTCAGTCCGATGGTGACGGCATGCGTCCGGTCGTTTGCCCCCAACTTGTCAAGGATGTTCTTTACACGGCTCTTGACTGTTTCTTCCGAAATCGAGAGCTCGGCCGCGATCACTTTGTTGGCATTGCCCGCGGCGATAAGCCGCAGGACCTCGAGTTCCTTGGATGTTAACGCTTCTTCGCCGCAGTGCTCGGCAATCTGGGCGGCGGCCTCCGGAGCCATAACCTTGCGCCCCGCATAAACAGCGCGGATGCTGTCCGGCAGTTCCTTGTGCAATACAGCTTTCAGGAGGTAGCCATGCGCTCCGGCTTTGAGAGCGCGGAGAATCTGTACGTCACCGGCGAACGTCGTCAGCACGATGATTTTTGCATCGGGGAACTCGACACGGATCGCGGAAACCGCGTCAACACCAGTCATCTCGGGCATCTGCAAGTCCATCACTGTGACGTCCGGGCGATGAATACGAAACTGCTGGATGGCTTCACGTCCGTTCGACGCTTCGGCGACGACCACAATGTCTGGTTGCACAGCAATCAGCCCGCGGAGTCCTTCGCGGACAATTGGGTGGTCGTCAGCGACGAGAATCCGAATTTGGGGATGACCTGCACTCACCATCCGATCATCTCTTATTCCACCTCAGTGGCCGTGCTGAAGAACTTCGGAGCGAACCAGAGAGCGGCGTTGGCCCCGATGTAGGCACTGGAGGCCGGAATGGTCAACTCGATTTCTGTGCCGGCCCCGTCTCGACTCCAGATTTCCAGCTTGCCGCCCGCGATTTCAGCACGCTCCTTCATGCCATGCAATCCGAAATGTCCCTCGCGCCCGCTTGCGCCAAGGACTTCTGGATCGATGCCCCTTCCATCATCCCGGATGCGCAGGCGGAATTGCTGTTCCTCATATCGAATTTCCACTTCGATGTTCCGCGCCTGCGCGTGCCGAAAGGCGTTTCCCAAGGCCTCAGCAGCAATGCGGCGAACTTCGTCTCGCCGGATTGGATGCAGATTCCGGGGCTTGCCTTCAACTTCTACGCGGACGGCAGGAGAGATCGAGTTGCTTTCGCGGGCCATGAGTTCTTCGCCGACCATCTTTATGGCCGTGGCAAGATCATTCGTCTCGGCAGTCGACGACCGTAACGCTTGCACTGCGTCCCGGCCTTCTATGATCGCCTGAGTGGCCGCGTTGATCGCCTCCTCTAGTTTTTCTCGTGCCTCATCCGGACGCGACGGAAGAATGCTCCAAACCGTTTGAAAGCGGAGCAACAGCCCGTGGAAACTTTGCAGCAAAGTGTCGTGAAGTTCGCGCGCGATGCGTGTTCGCTCGTTAACACGGGCTTCTAGCTCTTCGGCACGTTTGCGGTCCGTTATATCTACGTTTGAGCCGACGTAGCCAATAAATTTACCATCGGCGTCGAAGCGCGGCACGTCCGTGTCGACAATCCATCGATACTCGCCGTCACGGCGGCGGAGCCGGTACTCGTGCTGAAACAGCCGCCGCTCGCAGAAAGCGGTGGTGCGGAATTCGAAGCA
>Ga0207095_10231_pt1 | contig 15853 bp, 13 predicted proteins | sample Alteio_BWMinHeat_88_FD_153529 | JGI IMG/M metagenome (GOLD analysis project Ga0207095, IMG submission 153529) | Enriched cells from forest soil in Barre Woods Harvard Forest LTER site, Petersham, Massachusetts, United States -... | ecosystem: Environmental > Terrestrial > Soil > Temperate forest >... | reverse complement strand
CGAAGGTCAAGACCGGGATAGACTCGAACAAGGATTTGGTGCTTCCTATCAACGGGGAAAGCATTGCCGGTTATGCCGCTTTGCATGGCAAGGGCGTGTGCGTAAAGGATGTCTATAACGAGTCGGAATTAAAGACCTTTGAACCGCCGCTTAAATTCTGCCGCGAGGTTGACCTGGTTACCTCCTATCGCACCAAACAAATGCTGGCGGCACCGCTAATCAACAAGAAAACCAAGGAAGTGCTGGGAGTTATCCAGCTCCTTAACAATCGGTCCGATGGCGCGTTTACCGTGTTTGACGAAGATGGGCTTGAGGACGTTTGCGAAACGATGGCAATCGCATTTATTCAGCGCATGAAGCCGCCGGTTGTCGTCCACTCGAAGTACCTGCCTCTGGTCACTGATTCGATCATCTCCGAAGCGGAACTGGACCTTGCCGCACGTTCCGCGCGGCGCAAGAACGTTGATATAGAAGAAGTGCTAGTCGATGAGTTCCAGGTCAGCTTGACCGCGATCGGTCAGGCATTGTCCAAGACGTTCAGGATTCCATACGAAAGTCATAGGGTAGGTCGGTACCAGCCCACCAGGCTCAGTAAAAAACTGAATCTGGAATTTGCGATCAAGAACCAGTGGTTGCCGATTGAGGAAGACGTTACCGGTGTGACCATCCTCACGACGGAACCGGATAAGCTGAGCGACGGGAAAGCCGTTCAGGAGATTTTCTCCTATGGCAATGTCTTCTATCGCGTGACTACCAAGCGTGAATTCAGTCAGACTGCCTGGAGATTTTTTGAGAAATTCAGACGCCTTTCGACGTCGTCGATATTTTCTTTTTTCTTGAAGAGTCCGAACATGTGATCTCATCCATAGCGATAATAATTTGAGATTCAGGTCGTCCGGTCTGGAGCGGACCACGCTGATTTACAGGGATGTACACAACACAGTGCTAACAAAACAGATCGGAGGACGATACAGCGACTGTCCATGTCTGCAATTGCCAGCTCCCTGCAACTGCATGATATCCAAAATTACGCGGAATTACATCAGTAAAATGAAGTCGCTGGATTAACCTGCAGCGTAAAAATGGTCCATCAGAACCTTCGTCCCTATCCCGATCAGGACAAGACCGCCAAGCACCTCAGCGCGTTGCCCGACGAAGTCGCCCACCATTTTGCCAATGATGACACCCGCAGCAGACACGACTAGTGTCACAACGCCGATCACGGCGCATGCGACCAGTACTGGCTGGCCAAGAAGGGCAATCGTTACGCCCGCCGCTGCGGCGTCGATACTGGTCGCTACGGCCAGTATAAACAATGGCCAACCGGTAGCGATCGGCGCACGTTCCTGATGTTCTTCACGATGTGTCAGACCTTCGTATGCCATGTGCGATCCGATGATCAGCAGCAGGATGAATGTGACCCAATGCGCAAACTGCTGGATTAGCGAGGCAAATGCGATACCCAGACTCCATCCGAGAAAAGGCATGATTGCTTGCGCGAAGCCGAATGCGAGGCCGACGCGCAAGGCGCCGCCAAGACCGGGGTTAAATGAGGTTCTTGCGCCTTGGCTGAGGGCAGCGGCAAACGCGTCCATCGATAGCGCGAGCGCCAGCAGGAACAATGTCATCGGGTGGTATTGAAAAGCAGGGAGGTTAAATATTCGTTAATGCGTACTGCAAATGTTGCCACCAATGCTTGCGGGTTTCAATATACTTCAAACATTTTTCGTCCTGGTTCTTGAAATTGGGATCGATGCAGACGCCGCTCATTGCTGCATTGCGCTGGTTCTCGGTTTGTACCAACGCGATCGATAGCCAAACAATCGCTCCAAGGGCAAACACCAAAATTACGGATTTCCATTGATTCATATATGACTTTCAAAAATAGGTCTTACGCGCTACGCACTCGACCATATCGGCGCGAGAGGGAACAAAAATCAACAGCATGCTGACAAGGATCGGGCATGGTGCCACATATCAACCGCATCGCGCATTTTTTTATCATGTCTACCTGCCGCTGGAAACCTGCTGCTGCCGCTGATACTCGCCACGTTTCATGGTCAGATAGGCTGCGCGATCCATTTCATGCAATTGTCGCGGGTAAAGCTCGGTTGAATTAAACCAATTTTGCAGCCGCTTTTCAAGTTGTTGCGAAGGAGGCGCCACGAGTGCGTCTAGATATGCTTCTATCGCCAGGTAGTAACGCATGGTATTGCGTTCCACCAGACCACGTACGCCGCCAATATATTGGGATTTGTTATCGGCTTGTGCATCGATTTTGGTAAAGCCGACTTTGTCGCTTGCAACTGTCCCCAGATATGCTTGCATGGCGATACGGCCGGTAAATCCGTATGCGTATGAGTAAGTGAGGTGCAGGAAGGTTTTGCCGTTCGGGAGCGATACAGCCTCCACCGATATCCGATAATCGCTCGTACCCAGCGGTCCGTTTTTAGCATTCAACGTTACGTCGAAATAGTCCGGCTGCGACGTTGCGACCTTATATGCGAACTGGACGCGATATGCGTCATCAATCGGTTGATCGAATTTTTTGCCGATGCGCAGAGTGATGGTGGGTGATGGTCCTTCAGACGCCTGGCAATATTTTGTATTGAGGTGAAGTATAAGTACATCGCACCAATGGGTCGCGCCATTCAATGCTGTTTCGACGGCTGCAATGGGATGATCAGTCAATGCGTAGATGTCACCCTTCAGACGTGAGGAAGATTCTTCAGAATCCAGATAGAGCGGTCGCTTGAACTGGTTTTGGCTCAACTGTTCGTGCAGCTCGGCATATTTGGCACGCAACGCTGTGCCGGAATTTGTCTCGGCTGCCATGGTGACATGAGTCGTGGCCAGGAGGCTCGAGCAGACCAGCAGTAAAGTTAGTTGCCAAGAGCTGGATATTCTTGAAAGGATGTTTTTCATTTTCACAGTCCGTCTCGCGGTAAGAATCATGTCGTAAGAATTGATCGAGTTGGGGTGTATCTTTCAACTCCTGGTAGCGTCGACGGCACACTAGTTGGATTGCGGAACCATGGATTAGGTTGCGCCGATCTGTGCGCAATGTCTGTGCGACGCCATACACAACTGGAAAATAGTGTGACACAGCTCAAACAAGTGGATTTATTGCCCCGGGCAGATATTTTTTCGCCGGGCTTATTTCCAACAAGCATGCATCGCAACTCGGAAATCGTGTGAACTTACGCGAGTATTTCGACAACAAGTAATGAAAAAGCAGGGTGCTTACGCGCGTTCCTGCCGTCATTGAGAACGTTTTTGTATCGCGTAGATGAGCTATCCATCAAGTTCATCGATCAACGCACGCCATAGCTAAATTCATGTAATACGCCGGTCATCTTCGTAGGGAAATTCCTACCCCCTCACGGCTTTCCCTACCATTAATTTCGGCGCTCGCTGATAGTAATCAATCCCTGCGCTTGACATACTGCAAGTCACCAATCGCTTGTTATAAAGCGTGACAAATTGCCCGAGACAAAGTTGAAAACGAAATCGAGAAATCTAAATTCACCTATATCCATTAAAGGAAATCACCGTGCAAACTCACCAAATGTTCAAAACCTCACCAACGTATGCACCGGCTATGAGCAAAGGACAGCTCTCAGGAAAGCTCTGGTCTAGCTTGCAGGACATATGTGAGTTGCTGCATATTCCGGTTGGCACTTCAGTCGCCAACGATGTGACGGTCTTCCAGCACGTTCAATTCAAGGCTGGGCAGCGCATATACACAATCGGGCAACCTTTCGACATGCTTTATATCGTTAATTCCGGTTTCTTGAAGACCGTCATGATTGACGTGTCGGGTAGCGAGCAGGTGCTCAGTTTTCCCATGAAAGGTGATCTTTTTGGCGTAGACGGAATTCATACAGCACACTACGCATCCGAGTCAGTGGCTCTGACAAATTGCGACATCATCCTGGTGCCGTTCAAGAAATTTACTGCTATTGGCAGGACACATGCGGAGCTGGAAACGGCAATTTACGGCGTGATGAGCGGAGAGCTGATCCGCGAACACGCAATGCTGAACATGCTTGGATCCCTCAGCGCTGAAGCACGCGTCGCACGTTTTCTGATGTCCCTTTCGGACCGCTTTACCGAAATGGGCTACTCCGGCAAACAGTTCAATCTCCGGATGACACGGCAGGAAATCGGCAGCTATCTGGGACTGACCCTGGAGACGGTTAGCCGTACGCTTTCGGCATTCAATGAAATCGGATTGATCTCTGTCGATCAGCGTGCGATCGAAATCAAGGACGTACAAACCCTCACAACGCTACGCCGACTTCCGCCATCACGCGCACGTGCAAAGCAGGAAGCGGCTAGCGCAGTAAAGCGAGCAACCATTGCAGAAGCATCACAGCATGCCGCATGCGAATCAATCTCGGTAGCCGTGGCGTAAACCAGGCCAGAATGGAATATGTGTTGATCCGATCCCGCGGCCTGCGACTGGCAGTCCGCGGAACCGGCGTGTAGAAATCGCTTAGCTATCGCGCCTTGCCTCCCATAATGCCAATGTCGCGCCGGTAGGGTCGGTGATGATGCTCATCTTGCCCGCGCCCTCGATGTCCATGATGTCGTGCTTTATCGTTGCGCCTAGTGATACGGCCTGTTTGGTACTTGCCACGATATCCTCTACCCCGACGTAGGCCAGCCAGTGTGGTGGAATATCTGCGGATGGGCTGGTCATCATTCCACCACCGGTGCCTTCGCCCACCTTGATCAGCGTGTAGTTTTTCCCTCCGGGCATGGGCATATCTTCTAGCTTCCAATCGAATAACTTGGAATAAAATTCCTTGGCTTTGGCGAGGTCGCCGGTATACAGCTCAACATGTACGAACGGATGTGCCATGATTAATTCCCCTTATAAATAGAACTTACAAATAGAACTTACAAATAGAACTTACAAATAGAACTTACAAATAGAACTTACAAATAGAACTTACAAATAGAACTTACAAATAGAACTTACGCATTGCTCCCATTGCCCGCAGGAGGGTGAGGGGAGTACTAATAAAAACTAAAAGTAATCGGGATATCACGATTAGGTGGGGCTTACGTAAAACGTATAAATTCGTCGCTCCGGCGCAGGCGGGAATCCATGCGGCGCTTGAACGAATTACCTCACTATGGATTCCCGCCCGCACGGGAACGAAGGTGATTTTTCAACCGTTTTGCATATGCCCTGTTACCCGCGTATTACGAAGAACAAGGCAATACGATCAGATCCCTTGTAAACCAGATTATTTCCGAATCTTTTACTGCGCATTTGTTTTATCCGCGCCGGCATCGTTCCTGCTGGCAGTCGTCGTCTCCTTTACTTTCTTCTTTGCCTTGGCTCTCATTTTCCGTGCCTTGTGCTTGACCGCTTTGGTACCGTCCTTTGCAGCGCCCTTCACGCCCACCGCCTTTTCTTTCCCAATATCGGCCGTACCGGATCCGGTTTTGATTGCAGTGGCTGCCGACGTAGGTGCGGTTGCAGGATTCGACTGTGCAATCGCGGAAGTAGCGAATGCCAGAGCCGCGATGGCGGTAAGAATTTTATTCATTAACAATCCTTCAAATTGGTCATTGCAAAAAAATTGCGTTCAAGCTTGGGCCTGAACGCATTTACAGTTTGAATCAAAGTGTCAGATCCTTGTGCGAACTGACTTCGATCGTGTCGGTTTGGACGGAGGCGGGTATTCAGGAGACATCATGTTCTTGAATTCCAGTATCTGTTCTCCAAGACGTTCAAGGTCAAGCTTAGCCTTTTTCACTTTAGGGAAGATTTCATTTTGTTCTTCCTCGATATGGTGATTGACGTACTCGCTCATCACGGTAACTTTCGCATCGTAGAGATCGTCATCGGGACGCATCGATTGCAATTGGGATACCAGGTCCCTGACGCCTGCATGCTCGACTTCAGCTTCGTCGAGAAGATTTTTTTCTTCGATTTCTTCCCGGGCTGCGGGATAAAAGATCTGCTCTTCTGCATCAGCATGCATCGTCAGCTCCCGGCAAATTTCGGCAACTAGTTCTTCCTTTTCTGCGGGCGATCCGGATTCCTTCATGTATTCAAAATCCTTGAAGAGCTTTTTAACTTTCTTGTGATCAGCGGTAAGGATACTGATTGCATCAGGCATTTCCTTGACAGATGTTTTTGAGGTCGTAGCGGTCATCTCGTTTCCCTTTCTAATGATGGAGCTTAGGTTGGAAGGCAGCGACAGCGCTGGTTCAGCGGGTGGTGCCGCGACGTATCAGATTGACGATCGCGAGCAGTACAACTGCGCCGATAAGCGATACGCCAATAGATGCAATGCTGAAGTCGTTCTGGTTGATGGTGCCGGTGCCGATCAATGGGGCAATGATCAGGCCGCCAAGAAACGCTCCAACAACGCCGACCACAATATTGAGAAATACACCCTGCTGTGCGTCCGTTTTCATAATGAGACTTGCGAGCCAACCGATTACGCCACCCAGGACAATCCAGATAATGAAATTCATGTTTTTCTCCAGTTCAGTTATAGACAAGGTGCATAGAAAACTACGAATAGTTGCGATTACAAATACCATGGCACTGCCAAACGCAACTGCAGAAAAATGCATCATCCGTTCCGTCGCATTTCGATGCAGCAGTCGTCCATTTCATGCTCTGCCGACTGGAACAGTGCAGCTTTAATATGACCTGTTTGGTCCGACAGAGTTCGCGCAAATGCAAGTCAGCGATAGGCGCATTTCCTCGCGACTCTCCTTCCACTCCATTTAGAAATGTGTCGCCTCCGATGCCGTAGCCAATCAATGTGCCGACCAAGGCGCTTGCGACACACACGTGCACCCGCAAAGGCTGCCTAAAATAGCGTTTGCGCGTTTCGCCGACTCTGCCTTTGCTGTACCCGCGATCGGATGCGACCTGATGGGATCGCTTTGCGCTATCGCGATCCTTTTGGACGTTACCTCATTTATTTATGGGGCGACATGTGATTCGCGGGTATATCAGCTGATGGAAATCAAGTGATTTACAAATATGGTTAATAGAAAATGGAGCGTGTATTTGCTACATTGTCGTGTCGCAAAATCGGCGTTTATTACAGACGACCGGAATACATTGCGCGGCCATTGATGGTCGGCACGATTGAAGGTTTGGAGCAGGAGAGTGTTAGACGAAAATAATGCGCGGTATCCGCTTGCGTTGAAACGAGCGCCTGGATCAGAAAAGGAAGTCTTGCCGCCGGATCCGCATTAAATGTACTTCAAAAACGGACTTCAGCGACCGCGAAAATGCGGCGTTTACAGGAAGGATTTAATTGCCCAGAAAATTGCGCCGATACTGACGGCAGCAGAGGAGGCCATGGCGGCAACCGCATGAAGTTTATCGCGATTGAGCTGGACAGCGGTAAAGCGGATTGCAACTGAAGCTTTCTGCATGATCTCTCCATTGGGTAAAGAACTTGTTGAATGCAGTCATTATTGTCGTTCGACGGGGCAATGGCAATACTCGAAATAACAACTTCTTGAGACCTGCATGAGCAGGATGGTAATTGCGTATTGAGTTGGCAAAATTTAAAGACAATTGGTAAAAACATAAAGGTATGTGCGCTGAATTTGAACTGGCATGTGATGTCAAATTAACTTGTGGTTATCGTCCCGTTATCTGCAACACCCTTTCGGCATACATTGACGCTGCGGCGTAAATCTATGGTAAAAAGCTTTATCGTCAGCAACTTATTCTAACTTGTTCGCGCACCCTGATTTCGCCTACTTGTAACAGTCGAGCCTGTGTGGAAACTCATTTTGATGTCACACGCAGGTGAGTATGGTTGCCGGGTGACGAGATTTTCGACGATATGGTTGTATCGCGGCTGATAAGTGCCGTTGATGCGCGCAAATTACCTTACAAAGGCTATTTGCGGCATAAAAGAAAGGGCTTTACGCCCCCAGCAAGCGCATTGCTTTGATCATTTCATTGATCCCAAGGATGGCCATGACGCGGCGCATGTTGTAGGCCAGAACATGCAAGCTGATTTCAGTTGTGACGTGTGTCAGGCCTTTCATCATGAAGTGACCCGCCCCCATCCAGGATTTAATGGTGCCAAACACATGCTCGACAGTACAGCGTCTGAGCTTCATCTTTTGGCGGCTGTTGTCGATTCGAGTCTGCATAGTATCGAGCACATCTTCGTGCTCCCAACGTCTAACTCGGCGCTCCGTGCCTGTCGTGCACTGCGATTTCTGTGGGCAAATCTTGCAGCTCGAAGCAACATAGACATTCATCTTCATGCCAACTTCAATGGTCGAATGGCTGTAACGCAGACGCTGCCCGGCAGGGCACCGGTATTCATCGTCTTTGGCGTTAAAGACAAAGTCGAGTTTGCTGTACCTACCCTGCGCCTTGGCATTGGAAGTCATGGGCTTGGGGACATAAGTGTTGATGCCTTCCAATTCGCATGAACGTATTTCCGTGCTTTTGTAATATCCACGGTCTGCGATGGCCTCCAATGAAGCATCGCCGGTTGCCTCGCGCGCCTTGAATGCCATGCTTGCGAGCTGTCCCCGGTCACTACCACTGGTGACTACATCGTGGGCCACAACCAAATGATGTTGAGTGTCGACTGCAGCTTGTACGTTGTATCCCACCACGCCGGTACCTATCCGGCTGGAGACCATGGACCTGGCTTCGGGATCGGTCAAGGAAATTTGTCCATCGGGCTGCTGAGCTAGACGTTCACCAATGTTGCGTAGCTCTTGCATCCGCTTCTTGAGAAACCCAATTTTGTCTTGTAGGCGTTGTGTGTTGGCCTCCACCTCTGGCTGCTGGGTTCGGTCCGCTGTTTCCAACTCACCCAAGTAGCGTTCAATGCTTTCGTCGACCTGCTTCATCCGCTGTTCCAGCTTGTGCTGGGTAAAGTTTTTATCGCGATTGTTGACGGCCTTGAATTTGCTGCCATCAATGGCCACGATGACTTGGCTAAACAACTTGAGCTGCCGGCACATGGCTACAAAGCGACGGCACACGTTGCGGATTCCTGTACCGTTGTCACGGCGGAAATCTGCAATCGTTTTAAAGTCGGGAGCCAGTCGGCCAGTGAGCCACATCAATTCCACATTGCGTTTGGCTTCGCGTTCCAGCCGACGACTCGACTGAATGCGATTGAGGTAACCGTAGATGTAGAGCTTGAGGAGCATGGCGGGATGATAGCCAGGGCGTCCTGTTGTTGCTGGCGTCGTGCCTCTAAATCCCATCTCAATCAAATTGAGTTCGTCTACAAAGACGTCAATGACGCGCACCGGGTTGTCTTCGCCAATAAAGTCGTCAAGACACTCGGGAAGTAAGGTCACTTGGCTTCGATCGCTGCCCTGGATGTATCGCGTCATCTGCTGCCTCACATTCAATGTTCGAACATTGATATCAACGCTCAACACCTCCTGAAGGTAGACAAAATTTAAATGTTTTCACACAGGCTCAGTCATCTGGTAACAATCGTCCGGTAACCATCGTGCTATGAACAAAGCCATGACTTCGACTCGAATCTTCCTCCTGACCTTGGCCTATTTCTCCATGGGTTGGCTGGGGTTACAGGTTTCCTATGGCGAATCGCATATCACGCTTATCTGGCTACCAACAGGAATTGCAGTAGCCGCCTTACTCCGTTGGGGTAAATCTGTATGGCCCGGCATTTATTTAGGCGCGTTTTTGGTCAATTTGTCGATTGGTCCCTCCATACCGTTGGCGGCCGGCATTGCGGTGGGCAATACCCTCGCTCCGCTCGTCACATGCTACCTACTCAAGAAGATAGGATTCCAGCCGGCCATCGAGCGTTTAAAAGATGTCCGCCTGCTGATTGCCGCTGCCTGTGCGGGCATGCTCCTATCTGCAACAGGCGGTGTCGCGAATCTTTATTTGGCTGGCCTGCTGCCTCTGCAAGCTACCGGTACGGCATGTCTGTCGTGGTGGATGGGCGACGTTGTTGGCGTATTGCTGGGGGCACCACTACTCCTGACGCTGAGCTGGAAAAATATTCAGCAGCCTGCCAAGCATCGCAAAGAATTGTTGATCTGGCTTTTGGTTGCTTGTCCTGTGGGATGGTTAGCCTTTATTCATGATTACGATCTGCCAGGTCGATCACTCCCTCTGGCATTCTTGACCTTGCCTTTGTTCGCGTGGGCGGCACTGCGATTTGGCAATTCCGGTGCTGCATTCGCCGGGCTTGGATTTTCGGTTGTGGCAGCATGGGGAACAACCACGGGACATGGAACATTCTTCGTCGCCACACCGCAAATCAGCTTGTTTTTGCTGTGGAGTTATATGGCAATTACGGTGTTGACCGGATTGTTGATCACCGCCTTGCAAGCAGAGCGACTGGCTATAGAACAAAACCTGCGCATTGCAGCTACCGCATTCGAAGCACAGGTAGGCATCATCGTCACGGACGCGAATGGCGTCATCATGAAAGTGAACCGCGCGTTCACCGAAGCCAGCGGCTTTACACCGGAAGACGCTATCGGCCAAACGCCGCGCATACTCAAGTCAGGTCTCCATGACTCAGCCTTCTATACGGCAATGTGGGAAAGCATACAACGGACCGGTACCTGGCAAGGCGAAATATGGGATCGTCGCAAGAACGGCGAGACTTATCCGAAGTGGATGACAATCACCGAAGTAAAAAGTCAAGACGGCGCAACTACGCATTTTGTCAGTACACAATTTGACATCACCGCACGCAAAGCGGCCGAGGAGGAAATCAAGTTCCTTGCCTTCTACGACCCGCTCACCGGCTTGCCAAATCGGCGACTTTTGTTCGATCGTCTGCGTTTAGCGTTGGCCTCCAGTATACGCAGCCAACGGCACGGCGCATTACTCTTCCTCGATCTGGACAACTTCAAGAGCATCAACGACACGCTAGGGCATGACAAGGGGGATTTATTGCTGAAGCAGGTAGCGCAAAGCATTACCGACTGCGTGCGCGAAGCCGATACAGTTGCGCGTTTGGGGGGGGACGAGTTCGTGGTCATGCTGGAAGATTTGAGTTCAACCACCACAGAAGCCGCGACCCAGGCGAAAGCGTGCGGCGAAAAAATTCTAGCCATGCTCAATCGGACTTATATGCTCAGCGGTCACGAATGTCACAACACCACCAGTATCGGCATAACTCTCTTCAGCGAAAAACATGAAGCCCTCGATCAGCTATTAAAACAAGCAGACCTGGCCATGTACCAAGCCAAGCTGGCCGGTCGTAATGCCCTGCGTTTCTTCGATCCCGATATGCAAACCGTGGTGACCGCTCGCGTCGCGCTCGAAAAAGATTTGCGCATTGCGATTCGCGAAGAACAGTTCCTTCTTTATTACCAGGCACAGGTCGATGGCGATGGAAACATCGTTGGCGCAGAAGCCTTGGTTCGTTGGCTGCACCCGGCGCGCGGATTAATACTTCCGAATAATTTCATTTCTCTCGCTGAAGATACGGGCCTGATTCTGCCCCTGGGTCACTGGGTACTGGAATCTGCTTGCAGACAACTTGTCGCTTGGGAAAATCTTATCGATGCCGCGCATCTGACTTTGGCGGTGAACGTCAGCATGCAAGAATTACGTCAGCCTGATTTCGTTGAACAAGTACTGGCCGTACTTGTTCGTACCGGTGTCGATCCGTGCAAGGTGAAACTGGAAATCACGGAGAGTCAATTGATGGACAAAGTGGAAGACACAATTGCGAAAATGACGGCGCTGAAATCGCATGGTGTTAATTTTGCTCTGGATGATTTCGGCACGGGTTATTCGTCGCTCGCTTACTTGAAGCGTTTGCCTTTGGAAAAATTAAAAATCGACCGCTCATTCGTCAGCGATGTATTGACCGACCCCAACGATGCAGTGATTGCGAAAACCATCGTCGTCCTGGCGCAGCAGCTGGGTTTGGAAGTCATTGCCGAAGGCGTGGAAACCGAAGAGCAACGACACTTCCTCGCGCAAAACGGCTGCCATGCCTATCAAGGCTATTTGTTTAGCCGCCCACTGCCGCTGGGCGATTTTGAACAGTTGTTGATGGCCACTCGGCGTGAGCGTGCAGTGGTTGCGGATTAATGATCCCGCCAATGCGGTACTAAAAGTCTCCATACACGAAGGCCTGTTTCCAGGCTAATGCAGCCATTCAGTTTTGTGACTGGCTGGCTGCATCGGCCGGAAGCACACGTTCGCGAGAGGAAAAATATGGTGTCCTCGTCAATTTACCGCGGGTGGTACCAGATCCAAAGAATCGAGCGGGCTAGGGTGGTGCCGGCTGCCATTTTCAGCACATGAAATTCACGGTATGTCGCATTTTCAATTCGTGTCGTAAAACTGTCGTATAGTATTCGTCTTCGTAACGCAATGTATTCGTTAAGGATTCCTGCAGTTGCTTATATTATGCAATGGCCTCGAACACGACAAGACATGGATATTTGATGAGAGTTAATGTTGATCTAGTGCTGCAAATGAGAAAAGCCAAAGCTTGGACCCAGGAGGAACTGGCAACAGCGTCTGGCTTGAATTTGAGGACGATTCAGCGGATCGAAAAAGAGGCAACGGCTTCGCTGCAATCTATGAAAGCACTGGCTTCAGTATTTGACGTGAATATTCGTGATCTAGAATATGAGGAATCACAAATGATCAATGAACTATTGGGAAAAGAAGTAACTATCGTGACGAGCTACATTGGCGTTGTCCACTCCGTGAAAGGAGAGATCGTAGAAATTCAGGCTCCATGGCTAAAACTTATACAGAAGAACAAACCCATATATATAAATATGAGCCAGATAATACAGGTACGCCCGGAGTAACGGCGGTGCTCAGCATATGCAATTGCATAACAACGCATTTACGTCGACGGCAAGCTGGCTGGGATTTGTCGATTCCACCCAGATAATGTTCAATTCGGGGGGATTTTTGCTTTCAAGGCATTAATTTTCAATTATTTCTTTTTCCACTTCGGTAGAAATTTTTCTAAGGTAATCATTAAGGTATTTGGGTTTACCGGCTTGCTAAGGTACGCATCACAACCGGCCACTGACCCGCGCACGCGATCCACAATATTGCGGTTGGCAGTTAAAATTATCACTGCAGTGCGTCTTTGCGTATCGGACGGCTGTTTGATACGCATGCAAAATTCAATGCTCTCCTCGTTGGGCAAATTCATTTCAAGAATAATACAGTTGTACCGAAATTTCTTCACCAATTCGCTTGCCTGCGTCACGTTTGTCGCAGTATCAACACGATAACCCGAGGTCATTAATTCTTCCCGAATGAATCCTGAAGTATCGGGATCGGGATCGACAACCAGTACAGCCGCCTCGGTCAAAAATTCCTTCGGAGGCTGGCTACGGTCATACCATGGCCCCACCGCTTCGACTTCCAGATTGTTGAGCCGATTGCTGAACTCTTCGACTTGTGGCCCTGATACAGGAGGCTCCGTCATCTCGCCGAGAACGGTATCCAATGTGTGCAAAATGCCTGCCCAACGAATCGGTCGATTTATATGCGCGCTAACCATGGGCCATTTATCGGTCATCGGGCCAACGGTAACAATGGGGATACCGTTTTTTCTAACTGTTTCCAGATCCAGGCGCAATCGAGCGTCCGTATGCTCAATATCTATCAGGAGGCAATCAGGTCGAGATTTTTGGTGCGGTGGCCACTCACGATACGCGCGCGTACACATTTCAGAAACTTTAAAAAGGGACGCGAGTAATACTCGTTCATTCGGCTTGAATCCGACGATCTCTACCTCTATCAATTCAGAACTGATAACCATACGATTCCGTTTATTGAAACCAATCTATGTTTGACGAGATGCTACGTCGCGGCCAGTATGACGTAAGCTATTTCGCGGGACAAATTTCGACTAATTCGTTTTTTATTCTCGACGAAACGCACGAAAATCGACGTCATACATGGTTAAGATGAAATCGGATCGGGCGCGACTCCATTACAGATGGTGAAGTCGAATTTAGTTTATTGGGGAAATATTAACACATGGAAACAATCGATCTACCTATTGAATGTGGATGTGCAACGCACAAGGTCACGCGCCAATGACGACAGCGGATACAGGCAGCAGTACCAAGCGTGCACAGGGATTTACGTGCTTACATTAACCGCCCTGAATTCTTTCGGCGAGACCCCACTCTCCGCCTTGAATACCCGATTGAAATGCGAGATGTTGTTGTAACCGGTACGGTACGCGATATCGGAAATTGACAAGTCGGTTTCTAGTAGTAGCCGTTTTATTTCCGTTAACCTGATCATGTTCAAATAAGATTTGAAGGACGAATGGAGTTCATCTTTGATCAGGCTTCCAATTTCCCTTGCGGTGATACCCAACGCCTTTTCCAGGTCCTGTACGCTTAATTCCGGCTCGGAATAATGTATCGCAAGATAGTTGACGATACGATTTATTTTGGCGCTATTTTTGTTTTCGTCGACTTCATTAATTTTGTACGGGACGAGTATTTTAATTTCATTAATCTCAGACGAGAGGCGCATTTTTTTCCTATCGAGGACAATCCATCTCAGTGCAACAGCCGCGGCCAGAAGCAGCATCAAGACACCATAGACAAGGTAGTTGATGTTGTGGCTGTGTGCGAATGAAATGCTTTTTATGCTGATTTCGTCACTGTTTCCGGGTTCAAGCGTCTGACAGCTATTCACCATCACGTAATTCAATTTTGAGAAATCGATGTCTCCGATATCTTCTCTTTTCAGGCCGTGGTAACGCAACCACCAGCTAGGAATGTCAAAGTCGCCTTTTCTTATCTTGTATTCCCGCTCACCGACATAGTCGATCACCTTTACCAACGGCATGCTTAACAACACATTTGATTTTGGGTGGTAGTTCTTATTGTCGATCGTGAGGTAGATAGGAATTCGTTTTCCCTTTATTGACTTCAGGTGGATCCTGATTTCATCGAAATTAGAAAAATCAAAATATTGATTCGGTCCGCTTACCTTATGGAAGTAGAGCGCGACAAATGGCTCCGGAACTGTTTTTGAAAGTGTGTATTTAAAATTGATGGAATTGTCTTTGCCCGGATAGCTCGTGATTTGAGACCAGTCCTTGGGCACCTCCTCATGCGAGGTGTAAGACACGATTCCGGAATTCGCTGCAGAGGGATAAACGCTTGATTGTTTGGTATCCAGGCTCGCAAACAATCCCACGGTAAAAATGATGGCTATGCTTAAAACGAGTATGAATTCTTTTTTTGTCATTTGGTGGAAATGAATCCTGTGCGACCGCGGGTGGAGATGCTTGATGGCCCAACGGTTTCTGGTAGTTAAGCGCATTCAATGGTTGGCCGTCAAGCGAGCATTCGGTTGAATCAAGGTTTTTGTAGCCGCCTTTATGCAGTGGTGCGTGCCGGCCGATATAAAACGTCTTCCCTCCATCCAGATCCTATGGTGCGCTCGGCGTTCATATCTGTGCAGAGGATGTTTTCACGATATGCACATTACTTCAATGCGTTGACTTTGCATGATCTGCAAATTTATTGATGTTTTATGTAAATCGAACCAAAAACCGGAAAGGACAAGCTTAGTCGCAGAAATTATCAAATTGGAAATTGGATTTCAGACTAACTTTGCTCTGCGGTTGACTATCTGCTTCATCCAGTTAATAGCGGCAAACCTGTCGCGGCATTCTAATAATCGAAATCTAGGAGACCATTTTGGACAACGTTACTATTAAAAGACTCATTCGGGATCTCATGCTTTGCGCTTCGGTTGGCGGCATGCTGGCAGCATGCGGCGGTGGCTCAGGCGACTCCATCAGTCTATCGAAGCAATATGCGGATGGCGAGGCTTGTGCCGCAGCATGGGTAAGTGCGACCGCATATG
>Ga0207095_10203_pt1 | contig 15911 bp, 12 predicted proteins | sample Alteio_BWMinHeat_88_FD_153529 | JGI IMG/M metagenome (GOLD analysis project Ga0207095, IMG submission 153529) | Enriched cells from forest soil in Barre Woods Harvard Forest LTER site, Petersham, Massachusetts, United States -... | ecosystem: Environmental > Terrestrial > Soil > Temperate forest >... | reverse complement strand
GGGAGCCCGGGCGGCCCGGCTCTGCGCCTCCGATGAAGTGGCTCGCCCCAGATCACCGTGGGCAGATCGGTGGCGTCCACCTTGACGACAGCGAGATCGGTCAGCTTGTCAGTGCCCACCACTTTGGCGTTCAGCACGCGGCGATCATTCAGCGTGACTCGGATCTGCGTGGCGCCGTCAACAACGTGGTTGTTGGTGACGATGTACCCGTCGGGCGAGATGATGATGCCGCTGCCCACGCCATGTTCGATCTGCGGCTGGCTGGGCATTTGCCCAAACCCATTGCCGAAGAACTGGCGCAGCCCGGGAGGCAGTTGCGACATCGGGCCCTGGGCCTGACCATCTTCCGATCCGTCTTCATCGCTGTGGCCACGGGAAGTCACGGCGACGTTGACGACCGCCGGAGTCACCTTCGCGGTCACGGCTTCCATCGCCTCATCGAGCGAGGTGAGCGCGGAAACGCGGTTTTCGTCCATGGGCATCGCGGCAGCAGCGGCGTGCACGCGCCCATGGCCGGCAAAGAAGGTTGCGCCCAGCACGAATGCTCCCGCGATCGCGGCCGGGACGGACAGTTTCTTGGCGCTTGCAACTAAATGATTAGTTGTTGACGACATGGCTTTTTCTTCTCCAAAGGTTGAGTTAGCTGGTTGAACTTGGGGATCCGGAACGCGTCGGGATCTGACTGAAATCTAAATCTGAATGATGAGCCACCCATTCGGGGTGGGAACGATGGCATACCGTGCGGGAATCATCCTGGCCGGCGATGCCGCACCCGCTGCCGCATGGTGCTCTGTGGCAACGGTTAGCACCACGCGCGGACGCATCTCGTAAGCGGTCCACGCTGTCAGCACCACCAGGGTGCGCCGATCGAGCTCTGGAACTTGCGCGGCCTCCGCGGTGAGGCTCGGCGCGCCCGCTGGGGCCGGATTCGGACGCTTGGCTCGCTTCAAGACCGCCGGCTGGATCGGATTCCGGCGGGGATTCTGATGGCCGTCGGACAGCACAGACTCAGCAGGCATGGCGGCCTTCATCAGTTGCGGCGTTCCGCCCAGGGCGCGTGCAACGTCATGCGGATTGAGTGACTGCGTCAGCTGCGTCGATTGGATTGCCGGAACGAAGCTGACCAGCTGCGGACTGTGCGATAGCACCACCGCAATCCCCAGCGCGCCCGCCAGCAGTCCGCATGTGGCCGCCATGGCCGGCCGGCGGCTCATCGAGCGTACCGGCTGCGACAGAATTCTCTGTACGCGGCGAACCAGTTCCGGCCGCCGTTCCCACGCCCCAAGAACGAGCGAAAAGCTCCGCCGCAGGATCGAGTATTCCGCCAGATGCGTAAGGCAAAGGGCGTAAGCTTTGCGCCCGGGACTGGAGCGCAGCACGCGGTCGTCGCAAGCCAGTTCACGCTCCGCGCTCAGCCGGCGGTCCACCCAGACCAAGACCGGGTTGAGCGGGAACAGCACCAGGCCCATTTTTTGCAGCAGGTTGGTCCAGTCGTCAGCCCGATGCAGATGTTCCATTTCGTGCAGCACAACCTGTTGCAATTCCCGTGGTGACAGGGCCTTGAGGAGCTCCGGCGGAACCAGGATACGGGGACGGAAAAAGCCCAGCACGCTGGGGCGAGCCACTTCATCGGAGGCGCAGAGCCGGGCCGCCCGGGCTCCCGCCGCTCCCGACAGAAGCGATTGCAATTCCGCATCCACCGGAACGGGAACGGCCCGGATCGCCAGGCGGCGCACATGGATGGCGCCCACAATCAGTTGCCCGGCCCGGGCCAGCGAAAGCGCGGCCCACACTCCGGCCACGACAAAACTCCAGCGCGGATCAAGATGAACGGGAGACAGATGGCCGCCGGCCGAGCCCGGCCGCCCCGCAAACGCCGGTACGAAATGGAGCAAAACAAGCAGAATGAATACGTTGAGCCAGATAATAGAGCGCGCCGCCGCACTCAGCCCCGGCAACAGCCGCAGGCAAAGCCGGACGCAGAGGGCCAGCACCGTTCCCTGCCACACAGCCGAAAACAGCGCCCCCGCCGCGGCAGCGGAAACAAATGACATAGAGTGAAGGAATTCGTTCATCGCGCTGTCTCCTCCACTTCGTCGGGAATCTCGGCGATCGCTTCTTTGAGGCGCTTCAACTCATCGGGCGTGATGTCGTCATCGCCCAGCAGCGAAAGCAGCAGCCGCTCCCGGGAATTTCCGAAAAACCGCTGCAGAACGTGGCGCACCTCGGACCGGCTGGCTTCCTGTTCGCCGATGCAGGTGCTGTAGAGGAAGGCCCGGCCGTCCTGCCGGTGGCATACATAGCCCTTGCTTTCCAGGATCCGGATGGTCGTGAGGACAGAATTGTAGGCCAGGGAGCCTTCATCCGCGGTGGCAGTCACCATGTCGGCGACGGTCGACTCTCCGCGCGCCCAAAGCACCCGCATGAGCCTTAGCTCAGCCTGGGTCAACGTGATGGATCTCTTCGGCGGCATATTTCTCTTAGCCTTGGAGGAGGGAAGTGCCCTCGACGCTTCTTTAGACTAACAACTAATAATTTAGTTAGCAAGGGAAAACTAATACATTAGTTGGACGCGCAAGACAGGGTTGAGGAACGACGGGAAGTTGGCCCGAACGACCATCAACCTCGTACTTCCAAGAGTTGTAGATCACTGAAATCTCGATACTTCCCGATCGGCGGTGATACTCTCGGAATGATTTTCAACTCCAACTTCGTTCAAATATGAGCGCAGAACGACCTTATAATCTGCCCATGTTGGCACCTCGCATCCTTCCCCTCGCCTTGGCTCTTACCATCGTGGCGCCTGCACAGCAGACCGTCTCCTTTGCCACTGACGATGGTGGACAGGTCTGCGCTGATCTCTATGGTCAAGGCAGTAATGCTGTAGTGCTAGCTCACGGCGGCAGGTTCAACAAAGAGAGTTGGCGCGACCAGGCATTGGCGCTCACATCGACGGGGTTTCGAGTAGTGGCCATCGACTTTAGAGGTTTCGGTTGTTCGAAAGGTCCGGGACAGGAGGATTTCGACAAAGCTCCGTTTGAGAAGGATGTGTTAGCTGCGGTTCGTTACCTGAAAGCGCACGGTGCGAAAACGGTGTCAGCGGTTGGGGGGAGTTTTGGGGGCGCGGCTGTCGGCGATGCATCGATCAAGTCGGCACCGGGTGAAATTGATCGAGTCGTATTTCTCGGCGCAGCGCCGAATCTTTCAGCAGACGGCTTGAAATCACGAGCGTTGTTTATCGTCGCGCGCGAAGACAGCAACGGAAGCGGCCTAAGGCTACCGGGTATCCGAGCGCAGTACGAAAGGACTCCTCAGCCGAAGCAACTGATCGTAGTGGATGGTTCTGCACACGCTCAGTTTCTCTTTCAATCAGACCAGAATGCTCGCGTTATGCAAGAGATTTTGCGATTTCTGTCGGCGCCTTAAGGTGCGCTGCAATTCGAGCGTCTCGGTATGAACCTGAAGTTCTGGTCGTATCGTGGCCAACTAGGAACTTGCTTGGTTTTCCCTCGGCCCTCGTCCAACGTCACAAAACCAGAACCCGGCCGACATCATCGCTGCGGATGCTTACCGGACCCGGTCTCCCGCGCCTCTGCGAAAATAGACATGCATGATCTCCCTGCAAAATGCCGGCAAGCGCTTCGGCCCGCGCGTCCTCTTCCTCGAGGCGGACTGGCTCATCCGGAACCGGGAGAAGACCGCCCTGGTCGGCGCCAACGGGACCGGCAAATCCACCCTGATGAAGGTATTGGCCGGTCTCGAAACTCTCGACTACGGCACCCAGCAGCAGACCCGCGGCATCAGCATCGGCTACCTGCCCCAGGAGGGCTTGCGGCTGGCCGGTCGCAACATCTTCGAAGAGTGCCTCACCGTTTTCGACGACCTTCGAGACATGGCCCGCGAGATCGAGCGGCTCGCCGGACAATTGACCGAACTCGACCACGCAAGCCCCGAATACGAATCCGCAGCGGAACGTTTTTCGCTGATCCAGGACCGCTTTCACGCCCTCGACGGCTACGCGCTCGATGCCCAGGTCGGCGCCGTGCTGACCGGCCTTGGCTTCACCAAGGAAGACTGGTCGCGCCAGACCGATGAGTTCTCGGGCGGCTGGCAGATGCGCATTGCGCTGGCCAAGCTGCTGCTTGCCAAACCGAACCTGCTCTTGCTCGACGAACCCACAAACCATCTCGATCTCGAAACCCGCAACTGGCTCGAGGACTATCTCAAGACCTATCCCTTCGGTTACATCCTCATCTCCCACGACCGCTACTTTCTCGACGTCACCATCGACCGCACCGTTGAAATATGGAACAAGCGCCTCACCATCTACCAGGGCAACTATACAAAGTATCTTTCCCAGAAAGATGACCGCCGCGCCCAGCTCGAATCCGCTTATCGCAATCAGCGCATCCAAATCGAACATCTCGAATCGTTCATCAACCGCTTTCGCTATCAGGCCACAAAAGCGAAACAGGTGCAAAGCCGGATCAAAGAGCTGGAAAAAATCGAACGCATCGAGATTCCCAACGAAGAAGCCGTCATTCATTTCAAGTTTCCGCAGCCCCCGCCTTCGGGCCGCATGGTCGTTGAAGCCGAAGGACTCTCGAAGAGCTACGGCGAAAAACACGTACTCAACCATGTCCGCTTCGGCATCGAGCGCGGCGATCGCGTGGCCCTGGTGGGCGTCAACGGCGCCGGCAAGTCGACCTTGATCAAGCTCATGACCGGCGTCGAGCTTCCAACCTCAGGCAGCGTGCGCCTCGGCCACAACGTGGTGAGCGAATACTTCGCGCAGGATCAGTACAAGGTCCTCGACGGCGACATGCGCATGCTCGACGACATCAGCCGCGCAGCCGTCAAGGTGCCCGAATCGGAACTGCGCTCGCTGCTGGGCTGCTTTCTCTTCTCCGGCGACGATGTCTTCAAGCCCCTCGGCGTGCTGTCTGGCGGGGAGCGCAATCGCTACGCGCTGGCGCGCATTCTTGTCTCGCCGTCAAACTTCCTCCTCCTCGACGAGCCCACCAATCACCTCGACATGCGCGCCAAGGACGTGCTGCTCGAAGCCATCGCGGCCTTCTCCGGCACGGTGATCTTCGTGTCCCACGACCGCTACTTCATCGACCGCCTCGCCACGCGCGTTCTCGAAGTCGAGAATGGCTCCGTCCTCACCTACGAAGGCAACTACGAAGACTACCTGCGCAAGAAAGACGAACTGGCCGCACCTGCCTCAACGGCTGCGAATCCTGCACGCCCCTCTTTCTCTTCCACTACGGATGGTCATCCTGACCCTGAGCGTAGCGAAGGGGAAGGATCTGCGGCTCCGGCGCGGCCCGCTGTTCTCCAGCCGGACCGCTCTGGCCACAACAACGGCGCGTCCAAAGAAAAGCCCCGCCGCCTCAATCCCATCAAGCAGAAACAGATGGAAAACCGCTGCGTGTTTCTAGAAGACGAGATCCCCCGCATCGAATCCGCCATAGCCCACACCGAGCAGCAACTCGGTGTCTACGTCTCCGCCGAAGAAACCCAGCGCCTCACCACCCTCGCCGAAAATCTGCGCGCGCAACTCGCCTCCCTCACCTCTGAGTGGGAAGAATTGATGATGCAGTTGGAAGCCTGACGCCCATCTCGCTGATCCCCGCTGCTCGCTCGATTAAAAATGGGCAGTGCTTCTCTGCGCTGTCATGCAACTCGTCAGCACGTCCCGCTCGGCTTGGCCGCCGAGCCGGTCTCCTGCGTAGGCATTACCTGCGTCGTGGGCAGCGGATAGGGCGCGAAGCCCACCAGGTTCGCCTCGCACTGGGTAATAGCCGTTGAAATGGCTGCTACCGTTGACGGCAACGACGGGATCGACGTGTCGGGCTTGCTGAAGTTGAATGCGGTGGTCATATCGCCAACCGTCTGGCGACGCCACGCGCTGAGGTTGGGCACCTCGGCGCCGAATCGCGTCTCGAGAAAGCGCAGGATCGAGGTGTGATCGAACAGATCCGAGGATACGAACCCGCCTCGGCTGAATGGAGAAATCACCAGCGTAGGCACGCGGAATCCCAATCCGATCGGACCGCTGATGGGCGGATTTCCCACCACCGTTGGGTCGGGAACCGCGGCGACGGTCACATATTCCCCGGGAGTGCCCGCCGGCGCGGTCACCGGCGCAACGTGATCGAAAAAGCCGCCGTTCTCGTCGTAGGTCACGAACAGAACCGTCTTGGCCCACGCTGCAGGATTGGCGGTCAGCGCGGTGATGATCGCGGACAGGGTATTTTCCCCGAACAGCGCCGGCGCCGGAGGATGATCGGAGTCAATGACCGAAGCAATGATCCACGAAACCTGCGGCAGGTTGCCCGAGACAGCGTCGGCCACAAAGTCAATCGGAAACTGGGGCCCGAATGCATTCTGGCTGAGCGGCGACGAGGGGGGCCTGGAAGTTCTTGAAATAGGAAAGAACGTTGTCTGAAAACAAGCCGTTGAGAATGTTCTGATCGGGCGACCCATACACCTTCCACGAAATGCCGCGGGTCTGCAACTGCTCGGGCATGGTTGTGTACGTGAGCTTGCCGAAGAACGACGATCGTTGCGCCACCAGTGTCTGCAGCAACGGCCCGCCATTCAATCCGTCGGGATCGATTGACGCCGCCATGGAGTAGAGCCTGTTCGGGTCGGTCGGCCCCATCACCGGGCAGAAATAGTTGTCGCAAAGAGTAAACGCGTCCGCCACCGCGTAGTAGTAGGGCAGGTCGGCGCGCGTGTAGTAGCCCATGGCCAGCACTGCATCGTTGGCATTGATCGCCAGGCGCGAAGTCACAAAGCCATTCATGGCCCCGTTGTTCCAGCTTTGATGCTGGGGAACCCAGTCGTGGGTAATGTCGTGAGTGCAGGCGGCGTCGAGCTTGGTCGTGTCCAAAAGAAAGGGCAACAGAACGCCCGCTGGCGAAGTCGACGTGTTTCCCGGATAAGGCTGCTGAAATGCAGCGCTCGTGTCGGAAAACCCGCGCACTCCGCGATAGCTGCCGAAATAGTGGTCGAACGAGCGATTTTCCTGCATCAGGATTACCACGTGATCGATGTCGGTGATCTTGGCGCAGGTGCCCGTTCCCCCTGGAGTCGGCAGGATGGAATGTGTCCCCCCACATCCGCAGAGCAATCCCCCCATCATTCCCGACGCTCCAGCCGCAGCTCCCAGTTTCATCAGTTCTCGACGCGTGATTTGTGCAGACCCCATCGGTGATTCATATCCTCAACGGTCTTGGATGCGCATTCCGCCGCCGGAAGCCATCGGGGCGTTCCAACCCCGTCGTGCATAATCAAAACAAATGGCGCTCCTCTGGAACCCCGAAAGCTGGTCGCAGCGGCTGGCCGAACTTGAAGCTCAGTCCGGCGACCTCAAAGAAGCTCCGCTGCGGCGCGATGTGCGCTCGCTGGGCATGCTGCTCGGCGAAGTGCTGCGCGAGCAGGCCGGCGACGACCTCTTCGCGCACGTCGAAGCCTTGCGCCAGGGCACCATCCGGCGCCGCGACGCCGAAGCCCGCGGCGACGAAGAAGAAGCCGCCCGCCACGCCGCCACCGCGCTCGAACTGGTCCATTCGCTACCCGTCGATCGCGCCATCCTGCTCACGCGCGCTTTCGCGTTCTATTTCGAACTCATCAACCTGGCCGAGACCAACCACCGCAAGCGGCGGCGTCTTGCGCTCAAGTTGAGCGGCCACGCCGGCGGGCAACGCGGTTCGCTGGTCGGCACGCTGTGCGAGATGCGGCGCGTGGGCATCTCCGCGGACGAGGCCCTGGGCTGGCTCAAGCGCGTGCTCATCGTACCCGTGTTTACCGCTCATCCCACCGAGGTCGCACGCCGGTCGGTGATGTTCAAGCGCCGCCGTCTCGGAGAATTTCTGGCCGAACTCGACCGCATCCCCATCCCCTTGCAGGACCTGGCGCGCCTCGAAGAGCAGGTGCAGGCCGAGATCACCAGCCTCTGGCAGACCGACGAGGTCCGCTCCCATCGCCCCACCGTGTATGACGAAATCAAGATGGGGCTCGACTACTACGATGTCTCCATCTTCGCCACGCTCCCCGGCCTTTATCGCGAAATCTCCGAGGCGTTGCGCGCCTCCTACGACCTCGATATCGAGCCGCACGAGTTGCCCCAGATGCTCCGCTTCGGCTCGTGGATCGGGGGCGATCGCGACGGCAACCCCTTCGTCACGCCCCAGGTCACGCGCGATGCTATTCAACTGGCGCGCGGTCATTTGCTGCTCTACTATCAGCGCCAGCTCGAAGAAATCATCGACCTGCTCACCACCAGCGGCCGGCAGATACCGGTGAGCGAAGAGCTCCTCGCCCGCCTCGAAGCCTACGTTGCCGAAATTCACACGCCGGAAGCCCAGGTCTTCGGCGAGCAATACGAATTCGAGTACTATCGCCGCTTCGTGATCTGCGTGAAGGCGCGCATTCAGCGCACCCTCGAGCAACCCGGTCACGGAAGCGCGCAGCTCCCCGTCATGCCCTACACGCTGGCCCACAGCCAGGACAAGGTCACCCAGGCGCTTTCCCCTTACTGCTCGGTACTCGATTTCCTCGGCGACCTTGAAGCCCTTCGCGCTTCGCTGGCTGCCAATCGTGGTCTGCGCATCGCGCGCACGCTGGTCGATCCGCTGCTCCTGCAGGTGCGCACCTTCGGCCTTCACCTCCACACCCTCGATATTCGCCAGCATGCGCGCGTTCATGCCCACGCGCTGAAAGAAGCCATTGCCGACTCCAGCGCCGCGACTCTTCCCGGCAGCTTGTCGGACGAAACCGCGAGCGTGCTCGAAACCGTTCGCGTCGTCGCCGAAATAAAGAACGGCTGCGCCCCTGAAGCCATCCGCCACTACGTCATCAGCGGCGCATCATCGGTCGACGATGTTCTCGGCGTGGTTCGCCTCGCGCGCCTGGGGGGCGTAAGAGTCGAAGGCTCCGGATCAGGTCCTGACCTGGGACGCGATCCGGGCCTCATGCCCGTACCGCTTTTCGAGTCCATCGACGATCTGCGCCAGGCCCCCACCGTCTGCCGCGAGTTGTGGAGTCGCGACGACTACCGCAAGCTGCTCGCTACCTGGGACAACTGGCAGGAAGTCATGCTGGGCTACTCCGACTCCAACAAGGATGGCGGGATGCTGACCAGCACCTGGGAAATCTTCCGCGCCCATCGCGACCTCCATGTTGTCGCCAGCGACTGCGGGGTCAAGCTGCGCCTGTTTCACGGGCGCGGCGGCACCGTGGGCCGCGGCGGCGGACCCACGCACCGCGCCATCTTCGCGCAGCCCATGGACGCCTTCGAAGGCCAGCTCCGTATCACCGAGCAGGGCGAGGTGCTCAACTTCAAATACGCGGACGAAGTCCTGGCAGAGCGCAACCTTGAACTGATGATTGCCGCCGCAGTGGACGCCCTCGCCCGCCCCAATGCCCGCGATCCACGAGGCCACTTCACGGGCGTGCTCAAGCCGGAGTGGGAAGCCGCACTCGACGAGCTCTCCGTCGTCTCGTACCAGTTCTACCGCAAGCACATTCAGAACGACCCCGGCATCGTGACCTACTTCGAGCAGTCCACCCCAGTGGGCGAACTGGAGCAGGCCAAGATCGGATCGCGTCCCGCGCGTCGCAGTGCATCGCGCCAACTGGCGGACCTTCGCGCCATCCCCTGGGTGTTCGGGTGGACCCAGTCGCGCCTGCTCGTTCCCGCGTGGTTTGGTGTCGGCTATGCCCTCGAGACCATGCTCGATCGCCCCGGCGCGCTCGAGCTTCTGCGCGGCATGGCCCACGAGTTTCCCCTCTTCATCGACCTGTTGCGCAACGTCGAGTTGGCCCTGGGCAAGGTCGATCTGGCCACCGCGCGCCTCTATTCAGCCCTGGTCGAGGATGCCGCCCTGCGCGAGCGCGTCTATGATCTCTTCGAGGCCGAGTTCCACCGCACGGTGCGCGCCGTACTGGATGTCACCAATCAGGCCGAGCTTCTCCAGGACAACCCGGTCCTGGCCCGCTCCATCAAGCTGCGCAATCCCTATGTCGACCCCATGCACCTGATCCAGGTCGACATGCTGCGCCGCAAGCGCGCCGGCGAAGACACGCCGGAGGTGAACCGCGCCATCGCCGCCACCATCAGCGGCATCGCGGCAGGCCTCCGCAACACCGGCTGAGACCCGGCTGGTCTGAGGTAGGGCACGACTTTAGTCGTGCCGCACAGGGCGCCAGATATGAAGGCGCTTCAGCCCCTAGGATCAAACCCTGGCGATGGGCTCTTCAAGGCCCATGGTACGATTCTTCCGACTTGAAACCGGCACATTCGGGAGAGCAGAAAGATGACGGCACACAGGCATCTGACGCGAAGGCGTGTCCTCAAGAGCGGTGCGTTGGCAGTCACAGGCAGTCTGTGCGGGCCGTGGATGCCGGTCTTGCTCGCGGAGGCCAGCGGGACGGAACAAAGCTGGACCCTGGAGAACGACCTGGTCCGGCGCGTTGTGGCGTTCGACCCGGCGCGAGGCTTGTCCACCAGCCGCCTGACTCTTCTGGCCACCCGGCGGGAGTACGCGGGCAAGGAGGGTCCGGCCGAGTTTTCATTTCTCTGCAATGGGCAGCCTTGCGCCGCCAATGACGGACAGTTTGAGCTGGTCGACGCGCGCACCGATGCAATTGCCGGTGGAAAGTCGCTGACCGTGCGGCTGCGCAGCCGCAAGTTTCCCCTCGAAGTTGCGGCGGTGTATCGCATGTATGACGGCCATCCTGCGCTTCGCAAGCACCTCCTGCTGCGCAACACTGGCGCATCGACGCTTCTCCTGACCCATTTGAACGTGGAGACGCTGGACCTGGACCTCGGGCCCGAAAACGAGATCACGCTCCTCACGCAATACGGGACGGTGCCCCGCGAGATCTTCTACACCGGACGGTCGGAGGACGCGGGATTGCTCCTGAAAAACGCCATGAGCGGCGACGGGATGGCCATCGTGAGCGAGGTCCCGGGGTACATGAAGCGCACCGAGATAGCGGGATGGGATACTCCGGATGGCGTGCGCCTCAGCATCATGTACGACACCGACCTCATGCCGTTTGAGCGCAGAATCAGGGCCAGAGAGGAGTTCGCCACCGCCGATGCATCGCTGGTTCCGTTTCGCGAGGGAGACGGATTCAACGATCCGCAATGGAGCGTGCCGGGCTACGCAGCCCAGGTGCTCGAACGCCGCGTGGACGCACAGGGGCCGCCATGGATCTACAACACGTGGGAGCCGTTTGAGCGCGGCATCAACCAGGCCATCGCGCTTGAACTCATCGATGCCGCGGGCGCGATGGGAATGGACATCTTCACCATCGACGATGGATGGCAACAGGAGTACGGCGAGAACGCGGTCAATCTGACCGCATTTCCAGGCGGCCTCGAGCCCATCCTGAAAGCCGTTGAGCAAAAAGGCATGCGTCTCGGGCTGTGGATGCCCATCGCCGCCATCGGAACCAACACCGCGGAGTATGGCAAGCACCCCGAGTGGGCCTCGCAGGACATCGAAGGCAAGACCAAGTTCACCGGCACCATGGGAGGTCAGAAGGCGGTAATGTGCATGGCTTCGCCGTACCGCGATGCCGCGGCGGAGCGGATCATCGACGCCATCGAACGTTTCCGCCTGGCCTATGTCAAGCTCGACATCACCACCATCTTCAATGCCTATGGAGAAGCGCCGGGATGCTGGGCCAAGGGTCACGACCACGCCACCTGGGCGGAGTCGCTGGGCCGCATCTATGAAGGCATCGCCGAGGCCACCGGCAAGGTTTACCGCAAGCACCCCGATGTGTTGCTCGATCTCACTTTCGAGCTCTGGGGACAGAAGCACATCATCGACGCGGGCCTGCTCGCTGCCGGCGACCTCGACTGGATGAGCAACGTCGACGACCGCCATCCGGATTCAGCGGGACCGCGCCAGGCCCGCCAGTTGCTCTATGCGCGGGCCGCCACCATGCCCGTCGAAGCCATGCTGATCGGCAACCTCCACGGCGAGTTGCCCACGATCCAGGAGAGCTTTGCGACCGCCATCGGTTCAGCCCCCCTGCTGCTCGGCGATCTGCGCAAGCTGAGCGCGGCCGACCGGCAGTGGTACCACGAGAAGATCGGATGGTTCAAGCAGCTCCGGCGCCGGGTGAAGCTCAGCGAAAGCTTCTTTCCCTTGGGAATCTGGCGGCAGACGTCGCCGGCGGCTTGGGACGGGTTCGCGCGCCTGGCGCGGAGTGGCGACGGCGTGATTGCTCTCTTCCGCAACAAGTCGGCAGCCCCGGAGGCGGTTGTCCAGTTGCCGCTGGTTCCCGAGGGAAAATACCGCGTGCGCTCCGTCATCACCGGCAAAGACGCCGGCATCTACGATCGAGCCGCCTGGACTCGAGGCGTCTCTTTCAGTTTTCCCGGCCCGGTCCAGATGCTTGAACTGCAACGCAGCGTATGACCGCAAGTCTGTCTCAGCATTCAGGCTTGCCACACTCCGCCCTGTGGGTCTAGGCTGTTTTTATGCGTCGATGTCGCTAACACCGCCTGGTGCGAGCTCCGATGCCTGGGGTGCGCCCCGATTCGCGCGCGATGTTTCCCCGCCTGAAAGCTCCACCATTTCACCCAACTCATCTCAAACATCTCTGCACGAGGAGACGATCATGGCGCGTATTGCCGCGAATGTGACTGAACTGATTGGAAGAACCCCACTGGTGCGGCTCAACCGCGTAGCTGCTGGTCTGCCTGCAACCGTTGTCGCCAAGCTCGAAAGCCAGAACCCTCTCGCCAGCGTCAAGGACCGCATCGGGCTGGCCATGATCGAGGACGCCGAGAAATCCAGCAAGATCACGCCCGGCCAAACGATCCTGATCGAACCTACCAGCGGCAACACCGGCATCGCCCTTGCCTTTGTCGCCGCTGTGAAGGGATACAAGCTCATCCTCACCATGCCCGAGACCATGAGCCTCGAGCGCCGCGTGTTGCTCAAGGCCTTCGGCGCCGAAATCGTTCTCACCCCCGGCCCCAACGGCATGAAGGGCGCCATCGCCAAGGCCAATGAGATCCTGGCCAGCACGCCCAATGGGTACATCCTGCAGCAGTTCGACAATCCCGCCAACCCGGCCATCCATGTTGCCACCACGGGCCCCGAAATCTGGGACGACACGGACGGGAAGGTAGATATCCTTATCTCCGGCATCGGCACCGGCGGCACCCTGACCGGCGTAGGCCGCTATATCAAGCCCAAAAAGCCCGAGTTCAAATGCATCGCCGTCGAACCCACTGACAGCCCCGTGCTCTCCGGCGGTAAGCCCGGGCCGCACAAGATTCAGGGCATCGGTGCGGGCTTTGTCCCCAGCATCCTCGACACCCACCTCATCGACGAAGTCATCCAGGTGACCAATGACGAGTCCATCAACATGGCCCGCCGGCTGCCGCTCGAAGAGGGACTGTTTGTGGGCATCTCTTCCGGAGCGGCCGTAGTTGCCGCGCTCAAGGTAGCCGCGCGGCCCGAGAATGCCGGCAAGTTGATCGTTGTGATATTGCCCAGCTTCGGCGAGCGCTACCTGTCCAGCGCCCTGTTCGATCCGTTGCGCCAGGAAGCCCTTGCCCTGCCCACGCAGCCGGTCACGTTGTAACCAGAGCTGCTGAATTGTCATCCTGAGCGAATCCGCCGAAGCGGACGAGTCGAAGGATCTGCATTTCGGGATGCGTGAACAACAACTGACCCCGGGTGCCCCAGGTCTCGCTTTTGAGACCTGGGAAACCGCCAACCTCAATCATCATTCCACCATGCCCCTCTTTGAACGCATGCGCGAAGACATCAACTCCATTCTGGAGCGCGACCCCGCTGCGCGTTCAAAGCTGGAAATTCTCACCTGCTATCCCGGACTCTGGGCGGTCTGGTATCACCGCGTTTCGCACGCCCTATGGCGCGCAAAACTGCGCCTCCTGGCGCGCATGCTTTCGCAGGCGGCGCGCTTTCTCACCGGCGTGGATATCCACCCCGGCGCACTGATCGGCCGGCGGCTCTTCATCGATCACGCCACCGGCGTGGTCATCGGTGAAACCGCCATTGTCGGCAGTGACGTCACTCTCTATCAGGGCGTCACCCTTGGCGGCACCGGCAAAGGCCACGGCAAGCGCCACCCCACCCTGTGCGATAACGTCTTCGTCGGCAACAACGCCAACATCCTCGGCAACATCACCGTAGGCGCCAACTCGCGCGTCGGCGCGGGCTCGGTTGTCCTTTCCGACGTTCCGCCCAATTCGACCGTCGTCGGCGTTCCGGCGCACATCGTTTACCGCAACGGCGAACGGGTCCTCATCACCGATCCGCACGACATCAAGGACCCGCTCTCCGACGCCCTCATCGCCCTCGCCGCCCGCGTCGATGGGCTCGAGCTGCGCCTCGGCGCCCCCGAGCCCTGCGCCGAGCCGTTCGCCGCCGAGGAAGCCGACCGCACCGCCTACCGCGAAGAACTCGACCGCGAAAGCTACTTCGTCTCCATGGGCGAAGGCATCTGACTCCGCGACTTCCGCCCAGGGAACCCGCGACCTTCATTCATTGTTGATCCCGCGCCTTCTCGGTTTGTGAGGACGAGACAAGGCGGGCCACCGTGATCGCGATGTACAGCACCCCTGTTACGGCTTCGAGCGTGGCAAACATCCGCGCTGCGGGTTTCACCGCCAGGATGTCTCCGTATCCCAGCGTGGTCAGGCTCGTGAGACTGAAGTAAAGAAACGTGCTCCAATGCGCGCCCACCGGGATCGGCGTGCCGCCTTCTGTGAACGACCCCGGTTGAACGAAGTTCATGACTCGGTAAATCGCAAACCAGCTGAGACCCAGCATGAAGTACAGGCTGACCGAGGCATAGAGGCGTCCCTTCGTGACCGCACTATCGTGGCCCAGGTAGTTGTACAAACTGACCGAAACAAGGATGAGAAACCCAGCCAGAACCGTCCCGTTCGCTATCTCCAAAGGTGGCGTCGAATGAACGTGACTGATCACGAGAAGAACCATCGAGGATACGGCGATGGGGATTGCACTCCAAAACAGGACGGGCCTTGCCGCCAGTTCCATCGTGGCCGCAACCAGGGTCACATACAAGTCCAGGATTAGAAGGAGCTTGCCCACCTCCCGCTCCTCCACGAGCGGTGCCAGAATGAAGAAAAGTACCAGCGAAACCAGCAGGAGTTTCGAGGTACGGTCTCGATTGAGAAAGCCCTCTTCGGAAAAGATCTTCTTTAGGTTCATACCAACTCGCAGTTTGCGGTACAACTCCTGGGGAACCCGGATCACCTCCGGCATAGGCCAGCCTTCGTCAAGCTGACTGCTCTCACCGGATGACGGGAGACTAATTCCGTCGAAGGCGAGGTAGAACTGGCAAAACTGTCAGTCCTGCGCGGGTAGCGTTATTACAAGCGCCAGGGAGTCGACGCACGCGCGACAATCCGACTGGGTGGAGCGCGAGTGGCGATGTACGCTGCGCGAACGCGGCATCGGTTTCATCGATCCAATCCCGCTGCAGCCGCCGGAGGAATCTCCGCCCCCTCCCGAACTGCGTTCGCTTCATTTCAATGACTGGACGCTTGCCTTCCGGCGTGGGAGACTATGAGGCCACCTCCCGGGCAGTCGGCCAGGTTCTGACCTGGTGGGCCGATCTTCCCATCGCCCCAGTGCTACATTGAAAGGTTCTCCAGTCTCGGATTTTGGGGTCGCGTTCTTGCTCGGCTTTCGTTCCTTGCTCGCTGTTTTCCTTGCGCTCTGCTCTGTAGCCCATGCCGCTCCCCGGTTTCAGTCAGCCTCCGTTCCCTCCGAGATGCTATCCACCGCCTTCACCGTAACCGTGAACGGCAAACCCATAGACGTGGCTCACGCCGCCGCCAACTACGAGTACGTCAGCTTCGACATCACCGGCCC
>Ga0207095_10229_pt1 | contig 15985 bp, 10 predicted proteins | sample Alteio_BWMinHeat_88_FD_153529 | JGI IMG/M metagenome (GOLD analysis project Ga0207095, IMG submission 153529) | Enriched cells from forest soil in Barre Woods Harvard Forest LTER site, Petersham, Massachusetts, United States -... | ecosystem: Environmental > Terrestrial > Soil > Temperate forest >... | reverse complement strand
CCCCAACCTCCACCGAAACGGCGCCGGTTGCGGGTGCACGCGTGCATGCATTACAGCCCTCGCTGTGACTAAGGAGGTTGCGGATGCTTCGAGCCACGATCCACCAGGCGGTCGCAGCGATTCTTTTCCTGCTTGTGCCCGCGGGGGCCGGCCTGTGCGCTGCGGAGGGAGAGCCCGAAACCAAACCGAAGGCGGCGCTTGCCGCGTGGGATACCGGGAAGCCGTCCGACAAGTCGCTCACGCCGACCGGCCTTGCGGAGAAGAACGGCTGGACCCAGGTTCCCGCCACTGAGACGCTCGAATCCTTCAAAGGCGACGCGGTACTTTCCAACGGGCGCGTGACGGTAGTGGTGCGCAAACACGGCGCGGCGGCGGAGGTCTATTCCGAAGGCGGCGACGGCGCGGCCGAACGCTGCCAACTTCTCCTGCTCGCGGCCAATGGCGACCCGGCTGTACGCTTGGACCACGTGAAGCTCACCGAGAACGCCAAGGGCGCTGTGACGTTGGACGTCTCTTATCAAACAGCGAAGAAGGCCGAGGTGGCTGCCAAATTCCGCATCAAGAAGGGCGAAATCGCGCTTGAGACCACGCCCGGCGCCGGCGCGGGTCGCTTGCGCGTTGAATCTCCGGGCCGGTTCGTCGCCCTGCCGGATTTCTTCGCGGATGACATCGTCATGGACGCGCGCAAAATCGCGCCGCCGGTGATCGAGGTTCCCAGCGAGAACTTCCTCTTACACCTGCGGGGGACGGGTGAAGCAATCACCATGTGCGTGTTCGAGAATCGGCAACAGGACGTGAAAGTCACGCTCTCCGGCGAAGGCGACGAACGGACCGTCACCTGTTCGGAGATCGGCTTTGAAGGCAAGAAAATATGGGTTGCGGTGTTGGAAGGGCCGCACGTTTGGCACACCCGCGAGCTCAAGGCCGACGACACCGGCAAGATCACACCGCTTGATTGGCAAATGCCGTTCGCGGCCCAGTGGCGCGTTGATTTCACGCGCACGAACGGTCTGAACGACAGTTGGGAGATGCTCCTGCAAAAAGAGATAGGGGACGGCTACGTAAAACCGTCGTGGCTGGGCGGCGGCGACCAGTTTCTCGACGCCAATCGCAAGCGCTGGAACACGGTGCTCGGCGACTTTTCGTACCCGTGTTGGTCGGACCGCGAGCGGAAGGGCTACTTGCAACCGTTGAAAAACAAGGCCCTTCAGTTCACCGGCCCGGTGATCGTCTACCCGATCAACCGCGTGAAGGAAACGCCGCTCGACGCCTACACCGTCGTGGACGTCATGCGCAGCACGCTCGGCGTCGGCCCGTGCGAACACATCCTCGACCTGGAAGGGCAGAAAGCCGAATACAAGGGCCAGGCGACGTGCGCCTGCCGGGACGGACTCGGCGCGATTTACGGTAAAAAGCAACAGAAGGAAAAGCACGACGAGGTAGAGAAAATTCTTGCCGACGGCCTGATCTTCGTGAAGCACATCCGCGGACGCATCACGCGCTACGTCGAGTTCGGCCACAAGATGCACGATTACCTGGAAGCGCAAAAGAAAGCGCACCCGGAATTGAGTGATTCCCTGGCCGAACTGGATAAGATTGTTCTGGAGATCGACGCACGCGTGGCGGCGCGGAAAGCGAAGATTCAGACGCCAGAGCACGTCGCCCAGATGAACGAGGACTTCCGCAAGAACGTGCTCGATTACGAAGGCGAGGACGCGCTGGAGCGGTGCAAGAAGTACGGCGCGGCGTTGGTGGAAATCGGCGACAACCAGGACGAACTTTCGGCCGAGTGCCGTTGGGTCGTGAAAACCCTGCGGCAGCGCGCGGGCCTGATGCTCGCTTCGGACCCGAAGCTTGCCGAAGTGGCCGGGGAAATCCGAGCGAAGACGCAAGAGGCGTTGCGAAATCCCGCCAACCACGAAGGGGCGCGCCACTGAGGCACCGAGAAAATTTGACGCGCCCGAACTCGTAGAACGGAATTCATTCCGTTCGCCTTGCCCATCGGACGGAATGAATTCCGTCCTACGTAAAGTTGCTCACGTTATTTTCTCGCGTTTCCTAAGCACGGAGAACGACGGGTGTCAAGGAAAGCCCTGCTTACGTGTAAATGTATGGCGTTCGCCGCTCTCTTCGCGGGTTGCGCGCGGCAGGATTCCGCATCCTCCGCCGGCGCAGACGACGTCGTCGCCCTCAAGGTCCTCGAACCGAAATCCGGCGGCGAGATGGTCTTGATTCCCGAGGGGACGTTCACGATGGGCGACGCCTCGGGCCGCTCCGATGAGACTCCGCACACTGTTGCCGTCGCCTCGTTTTACATGGACAAGGTCCCCGTGACGCAGGAACTCTACGAGAAAGTCATGGGGGTCAACCCATCCAAGCGCAAGGACAAGAAGAATCCGGTTGAGCGGACCCAATGGACCGACGCGGTCCGCTTCTGTAACAAGTGTTCGGAGATGGAGGGATTGACGCCCTGCTACGATTCACAGACGTGGGTGTGCGACTTCACGGCCGACGGCTATCGGCTGCCGACGGAGGCCGAGTGGGAATACGCGTGCCGCGCCGGAATCACGGGCAAGTATTGTTGCGGAGACAATGAGGCTGATTTGCCGGAGTACGCGTGGTACAAGCCGCACTCCAAAGGCAAGCCCCAGCCCGTGGGTCAGAAACGGCCGAATCACTGGGGCCTGTACGATATGCATGGCAATGTCTGGCAGTGGTGCAATGACTACTACGGCGAGAGCTACTACACCGACAGTCCCAAGGAAAATCCGAAGGGGCCGGCGACAGGTAAGGAACGGGTTTTGCGCGGCGGCGCCTACGACTGCACCGCCGACAAGTGCCGAGCGGCGTACCGCTTCAAGGAATTCCCGGTCTTTACCGACGCCTGTTTCGGTGCCGATGCCTACGGGTTTCGCCGCGTCCGCCGTGGAGAAAGCGACAAGCTCGTCGTGGGCAAGGGAACGGAGGCGGCCACGGAGAATCCACGCGAAGGAACGAAACCACCGGTTCCCACCTTGCCGGGCCACGGCAAGATCGACCCGGCCAAGTTGAAGGGCACGATCGTCTTCGTCAGCGACCGCGGCGGCGTCTTGAAGATTTGGAAGATGCATGCCGGCGGCAAAGATCCCAAACAACTCAACAAGGATGACTATCCCGAAGCCGACCCCCGCTTCTCGCCCGATGGCAAACGTATCCTCCACACCTCTCTGCGCGACGGCTTTCCGGAAGTCTGGATGATGAACCGCGACGGCGCGGCGCCGAAATTCGTGACCAAGGGCTCCCAGGCGAACTGGTCGCCCGACGGCAAATCCATCGTCTTCATTCAGGACAACCAGGCGTTTACCCGGGAGTTGGCCTCCGGGCGCGAGCAACGCGTCACCCCGGAGAAATGGGAGCGCTGCGGCGTGCCCGCCTGGAGTCCCGACGGCAAGCACATTGCCGTCGCCAGCCGCCACCTCGGAACCATCGGTATTTTTCTGGTCAGTCAGGACGGCAAGGAGAGTCGCCAGCTAAGAACCGAGGAGGCCTGCTGCACGCCCGTATGGTCCAAGGACGGCAAGCGCCTCCTGTGCCAGACGGTTCAGGGCCACATCCACCAGGTCGATGCCGAGGGAAAGAACTGGGAGCAACTGACATTCGGCGCGGACATGCAGCACGACGCCCGCTATTCGCCTGACGAGTCGATGATCCTGTTCTGCCGGGCGCCCTCGGGGGAAGGTCCGTGGCAGATTTGCGTGAGACGATTGGACAGTGACGACGAATCTGACTTTGTGCAGATCACCAACGCCGGCTCCAACCTGCTGCCCGATTGGCATCCGGACGAGGATTAGGGTCAACATCCACGGAGAACGGAGACCGCAATGAGAATGCCTCACTTACTTCGGCTTGCCGCATTGGGGTTGGCAGGATTGTTCGTCGTCGGACTCGCTTTTTGTGCGGACGAAATGGATCCCCGCGACGGCTCCAAGGAAGGCGCCAGGGAGTTGCTCGAGAAACTCAAGGACTACAAGCACAAGATCGTCTACGAGACCAACCGCGACGGCAACTGGGATCTCTATGTGGTGAACGCCGACGGCTCTGACCCAGTGAATCTCACCAACACCAAGGACGTCGACGAACTCTACCCGAAGCCGTCCCCCGACGGGACCAAGATCTGCTTCGTTGCCGACGAGAAAAAGGGCAAGGACAAGGTGCGCAACGTTTGCGTCATGAACATCGACGGCACCGAACGCACCAAGATCGCCGACAACGCCCGCGAGCCCTGCTGGAGCGCCGACAGCAAGTCAATCGCCTACTTGAAGGGAGAGTTCGAGGAGTTCAACCTCCAGGATTTCGCGACCAAGGGGCTGTTCATTTACGATCTGAAGAGCGGCAAGACCCGCGAGCATCCCAACAAGAAGCTCCACCATCTCTATACCTTGAATTGGTCGCCGGACGGCAAGTGGTTCGTGGCCACGGTCCACGGCGGCATGGGCTTTCAGCATGGCATCCTCGCCATCGAGGCCGAGGGGGACAAGGTGGTAGACCTCAAGCTCGAAGGCTGCCGACCAAACCTCAGTCCCGACGGTAAGAAGATCGTATGGGGCCACGGCGATTACTGCGCGGGCGTCGCCGACCTCGACCTGACGGGAGAGACTCCGAAGGCGACCAACCACCACGACGCGGTCGAGAGCAAGGAGCCCGTCGAGACTTACCACGTCACCTGGTCGCCCGACGGCCAGTACCTCACCTTTACCCGCGGGCCCAAGGCCGAGGGCAAACGCCTGGGCAACTTGCTCCCCGAGTTTCCTGGTGTGGAAGCGCCCGGCTGGAACGTCTGCGTCGCCGACGCGGCCCAAATGAACCACTGGGTCGCGATCACGACCGACGGCAAGTCTTGCAAACAGCCCAGTTGGATGTTCGTCAAGGAGAGGAAAGCAAAATGATAGTGAGCCCACAACTTCGTTATGTGATCGTGCTGTTACCGGCGCTCGCCTGCCTGTCCTGTGAGAAATCCGGCCAACAGAGCGCCGCGGACGCGCCTCCGACGATCACCACCAAAGGCGGCGTCGAGATGGTCCTCATTCCGGCCGGCTCCTTCGAGATGGGGAGCCAAAGCGGCAAGGAGGACGCAACGTTCGTCCACAAGGTCACGCTCGATTCCTTCCTGATGGACAAGTACGAAGTGACGCAGGCCGAGTTTGATCGTCTGCATTTACCCAACCCCTCCCACTTCAAGGGACCAACGCTGCCGGCGGAGCAGGTCACGTGGGTCCAGGCGGCCATGTACTGTAACGCTCGCTCCAAGGACGAGAGCTTGCACCCCTGCTACAACTCCAAAGCCGAGTGCGATTTCGAAGCCGACGGCTACCGCCTGCCCACCGAAGCGGAATGGGAGTATGCCTGCCGCGCCGGCTCTATTTCGGACTATTCCTTCGGCGGCGATCCGCGCAAACTCGGCGAGCACGCCTGGTTCGCCGACAACGCCGGCAACAAAACACACCCCGTCGGCAAGAAGCAGCCCAATGCCTGGGGCCTGTACGACATGCACGGCAACGTCGCCGAGTGGTGCAATGACAACTACGACAAGAGCTACTACAACGCGAGCCCCGAGACGAATCCGCGCGGACCTTCCCAGGGGAAAGAGAACGTCCTCCGCGGCGGCGCGTGGAAATCCGGCGCGGACACTCTGAAGTCGGCCTACCGCCTCGGCGACAACCCCGGCTTTTCCGACGCCTGCCTCGCCCGCGACGCCATCGGGTTCCGCTGCGTCCGCAAGCCCTGAGTTTAACCGCGACGCGGAGTCTTCGGAGCGGAGCGCGGGCCCGCGCTCCGCTCCGAAGACTCCGCGTCGCGGCTTAACTGAATACACAATATGCTCTTCCACACCTGGGTCTTCTTTGTCTTCTTCGCGATCGTTTATCCCGTCTACTTGGTTTCTCGCAAGAACAACCTGTTGATGAATCTGTGGTTAATGCTCGCCTCCTACACCTTCTACGCCTGGTGGAACCCCTCCTATATTCTCCTTCTCTTCGGCACCTCGGCGATCGACTACGTCATGGTCCTTTTCATGGACCGCAGTCAGCGATGGAAGAAGTTCTGGCTCATCGTCAGCCTGGTCAGTAATTTCGGCTTCCTGGGGTATTTCAAGTATTCCACGTTTATCACGACAAACCTGAATCTCCTGTTTGCGCAAATGCATCTCTCCTTCGCGCTGCCCGATCCCGCCTCCTACGCCAACGTCTTTATTCCCATGATCAATGAGGTTCGCTTGCTCGTCGGGCAACCCCCGCGCGGGTTTTTCACCGAAGTGATCCTGCCCATCGGCATTTCCTTCCACACGTTCCAGTCGATGAGTTACACCATCGACGCTTACCGCGGCAAAATCAAAACGGAGTACAACTTCATCCGCTTCCTCACATTCGTCTCGTTCTTCCCACAGCTCGTGGCTGGGCCCATCGAACGTGCGAGCAACCTTTTACCACAGCTCCAAAGTGCGCCGCGCATCACGCGCGAAGATCTTTCCGACGGTCTCTCCCTTTTCCTGGTGGGGTTCTTCAAGAAGGTGGCGTTGGCCGACTATTTGGCCAAATACGTGGACCAGGTCTATGAGACCCCCGGCCAATTCCAGGCCCCGGCCCTCGTCCTGGCTACCGTCGCCTTCGCCTGGCAAATCTATTTCGACTTCAGCGGCTACACCGACATGGCCCGCGGCATCGCCCGCGTGATGGGCTTCCGCATGATGCTGAACTTCAACAATCCCTACGTGGCGACCGGTCTGGGCGACTTCTGGTCGCGCTGGCACATCAGCCTGTCCACCTGGTTCAAGGACTACCTCTATTTTCCACTCGGCGGCAACCGCGGCGGGACCTTGTTAACCTATCGAAACATGTTCATTACAATGGTGATCTCCGGCATCTGGCACGGGGCGGCGTGGACCTTCGTCATCTGGGGCGTCCTGCACGCCGTGGGCCGCATCCTCACCCGGGAGCTAGAGCGGTCGCAGTTTTACCGCGAGCAGGTGCCGGCGTTTGTCAAACAGGTTCTAGTCTTCGCCTTCGTCTGTTTCACCTGGATATTCTTCCGTGCTCAAAGCCTGAACGACGCCTGGCTGGTCACTAGCCGCATCTTCTCGACCGGCTGGGTGGACCCGCAGTTCCCTCTGTTGATGGCGATCCTGGTCCTAGCCGTCTGCGCCTACCAGTACCTGTTCACCCAATCTTCGCTCACGCGCAAACTCCTGGAGCCGGCCCTGGTGCGCGTCGGGCTGGTAATCGCCATGATTACCTACCTGGTGATCGTCGCCCAGCCGAGCACCAAGGCGTTCATCTACTTTCAGTTTTGAATGAGAGGTCGACATGAACGAGCCGGAAATGCCCGACTTCTCCAACGCCGTCCGCCTGACTGGGTGGCAATGGATCGGCGTCGGCATTTTTACCGTCGCCCTGATACTCGGCGCTGCCCCCGCGTGGGAGCGTGTCGAGCGCTTCGACCTCGAGCCCGACTACCGCATGCCCTATGAATTGAGCCTCGACTACTGGCTCTACGAACGCTACTCCCGCCTGGCCGCGATTCACTCCGATACTTTGCTCGTCGGCGATTCGGTCGTCTGGGGGCAGTACGCAACGCGCGAGCAGACGCTCTCCCACTACCTCAACGAGGAAGCGCACGAAGAGCAATTCGCCAACCTGGGATTGAACGGCGCTGACCCGCTCGCCCTGGCCGGTCTGATGGAGCACTACGGCGGCGGCGTTACCGGGAAGAACGTGATCCTCCAATGCAATACGCTGTGGATGAGTTCACCGGAACGCGATTTTCAGCTTGAGCCGCGGTTCGGCCACAACCACCCGCGGCTGGTACCACAGTTCTTTCCGACTATAAACGGCTACAAGGAAGAGATCTCTCCGCGAATGGGCATTGCGGTCGAGCAACGCTTACCGTTCCGCGGCTGGACGACCCATTTGCAGCAGGTCTATTATGACAAGACCGACATTCCCACCTGGACCTTGAACCACCCGTACGACAACCCGTTCGCGGCTGTGACGCGGGGGCTGCCTCCTACCGACGACATGCTCCGCTACAAGCCGATCTCTTGGACCAAACAGGGCACCAAAAAGGAAGATATGCCCTGGGTCGATCCGGAGACGTCCCTTCAGTGGCACGCGTTCCAGCACGCCGTCGAAATCCTCGAAGGGCGCGGCAACCGCGTCTTCGTCTTGGTCGGCCCCTTCAACGAGCACATGCTCACCGACGAGAGCCTGCAACGCTATCAGAAGGTCAAACTTGCCATCGAGACATGGTTGCGCGAGAAGAACCTGCCTTACCTCGCTCCGCCGCCGTTGCCCAGCGAACTTTATGCCGATGCCAGCCATCCGCTCAGCGAAGGATATGAAATACTGGCCCGACAGGTGTTCGAGGCACTTCCCTGGAAGAAGTAATCCGACTCGTTAACTCGCTTCTTGGACCTCCCTGCCCGAGGTCATGGCGGCCTTCGACTACGCCCCGTTTTCCGAACTGTTCCCACGGACCGCCGCCATCGTACACGCCGGTGGCATCGGCACGACCGGCTTGGCGATGCGCTCGGGTCGCCCGATGCTGGTCGTCCCTCATTCGCACGACCAGCCGGATAATGCCGCGCGCGTCAGCCGGTTGGGCATTGCCCGCACCATTCCTCCCCGCCGCTACACCCCGACGCGCGTCGCGACCGAGTTACAGAAGCTGCTCGGCGAGCCTGCCTACACACAGCGCGCACTGGAGATTAGTGGCCAGATTCGGCAAGAGGACGGAGTACAAACGGCGTGTGACGCGCTGGATCGATTCCTTTGAGCGACCCCTGCGTCATTCGTGTGAACATTCATTTATTTCATCTCACTCCGATTTTTTCTTGCAATGCGGGAACCATTCCCAATGCCGTCGCGTCGATTATTACAGTGAGTCCGAGTCAGCCACTTTCCGCGACTCCAATGCGAAAATGGCTGCCACCTAAAAGAAGGAGACTAATGCGTTCGGCCCGGAATGGCTTTCTGCCAACGAACTGAACCGATGACCGCGGCCGCGGGGGTTTCAACCTTCGCTGTGGATTTAGCCGGCCCGGTCACGGCTGCCAGAATGTCTCAACCGGCCGGCCATGATCACCCCTGCCGCCCTCCCTCCGTACGACTTCCGACCCCCCGAATCGACAGTCCTACGAAGCGATAATCCCCTGAACCCCCGACGGGCTGCCGACGCAGGCCGCCCGCATTCCTTCGTTTCAATGGAGAAACGACCGTGTCTTGCATTTGCCGCCTTTCCTCATCTAAACCTCCGCCCTCTACCGTGAATTCCAACCCCTCCGCCGGCGACGCCCTCACGTGGGCTCACCGTTGCCGCGACGCCTGGCCGCCTTTGCGCGCCGACGTCGCCCCGATCCAGAAATCCTGAATCCAAAATTCGTTGTTGTAAGGTGCGTCGCGTCTTCGCGGACGCACCGGACCAATGCCGTTTTGGCAATCCCCGCTCGGTGCGTCCGCGAAGACTTGACGCACCCAGCGCTTGCATTTTACTGGATACCACTCTCGATGACACAATCCCGCCGATTTCGGACCGATTTGGTTCAATCCCCCTTGGAAACTTACTTGCGTGAGATCTCTGAGACTCCGCTGCTCAGCGCCGACGAGGAAAAGCAACTCGCGCACCGCATTGCGGAAGGCGACTGCGAGGCCCGCGACTACATGGTGCGGGCCAACCTGCGCCTGGTCGTCAACCTCGCACGCGGCTACATCGGGAAGGGCTTGGACCTGCAAGACTTGATCGCCGAGGGCAACTTCGGTCTGTTACGCGCCATCGAGGCGTTCGACCCGTCGATGAACACCCGGTTCAGCACCTACGCGAGTTTCTGGATCAAACAGTCCATGCGGCGAGGCTTGGTCAACACCGCCAAGACCATTCGCATCCCGGCGTATATGGTCAACCTGATCACGAAGTGGCGCCGCGCGACGGCGAAATTGCAGGAACAACTGGGCCGGACGCCCTCGCCGGAAGAAATAGCCGCCAGCCTCCGCCTGTCCCGCAAGCAGTTCAACATCATCCGGAATTGCATCGACGCCAACATTTTCGCCCCGAAAACCGACCAATCCGAAAGCGGCTTGCCGGTCGGCGAAATGCTGATCGATGGACGCGCCAAGACGCCCAACGACGAATTGATCGACACCGAAGACCGCCGCCAAGTCCTCGACGAACTCGACAGAATGGATCAACGCGAAGCCGCCGTCCTGCGCATGCATTTCGGGCTCGACGACGACCATCCCAAGACGCTCAGGGAGATCGGCGAACAGCTCGGCCTGACGCGCGAACGCGTGCGGCAGATCGAAAACGAAGCGCTGAGCAAGTTGAGCGAGAGCATGCAACCGGTGTGAATTCCTGTCGGTCGGGACAATGCGCACTATGGTGGGAGCCGAACGAGAACCTCACCCCCCACCCGCCAAAGGCGCAAACACTTGCTAATCAATCTTTACAAAGAATTAACACCAGTGAACACTTCACGACCTGTACCTTCTCCTGGGTTTTATTCCAGCAGGAATGAAACACGCCCTCTCTATCGACCCACCGCGGCCCGCTGGCGGTTGTCGCGTGCCGCATATGCCACCCTGAAACTCTCCTAACTGTCTATTTTTCAAGCGCTTTCAGTGCCATCCAGGATTCGACCATGGCTCACCAATGCGGCTCATCGCTATTTCCTTCTCCAGCAAAACTGATTTTCCCCGGAAGGCGCTCCCGCTTCCGGCACAAGAACTGCAAAGGGTTGGTCCCTCGGAATCGCCGGCCGGAAGAAGAGCCTACCCTCGCCACCCCAATTGGCGCTCCTCCTCGCTTCCTCCCCTTTGGTTCCCCGCCACACCTGGCCGCTCCGCGATCATCGGAGGATGACCGCTCTCCCCCACCATTATTCCCCAGACGAAGTTCCTGGAAAGCACCTGCGCTTTCCACGCGCACGTTCTTCTTTTCGACCCAACGGAGAAGGTTCTCATGGCTCGTTTCAATCGATTCCTCGTCGAGTTTCTTCAGCATGAAGATGGTCCCACCGCCGTCGAGTACGCGGTCACGCTGGCCCTCATTGTCGTGGTCTGCATCGGCGCCATTACTACGCTCGGCGCCAACGCCAACACGACTTTCAGCTCGGTGAGCAGCGCGGTCGCCACCACCGGGCCGTGAAAAGGCTCGCCGCCATCCATCTTTTCCGAGAATTCCGGTTAATCCGATTTGACGGGCTGGGATTTGTGACCTAGCGTCTTCAAGATGGTGGTTAGATGCACGCGGCTCGGGGAACCTTCGGGTTCCCTGCCCGCAACGCAAGGATGTGGCCTCTTTATCCTCGAAATGGCAAACCCGCCGTGAGGCGGGGGCGCAAAGCCATGGGCGTGGCAGTCTCGTCGCAAGACACTGCCAGGTCGCCAGGCTGCCGAAAGGAAAGGCGGACAAACCGTGCAGGAGCACCCCCCCGCAAGGGTGCGCACGGACTGAACCGCTGACTTTCTTTGTCCGAAGATAAGAGGATCCATGCACCGCACACCACTCCACCCTTTGCACGCTCACCATTGCAAGGGCGAACCCCAACGCCACAATTCCACGCTGGTCTATCGATCTCGGCCACGCGAACGTCCCCCGCCCCGTTCTGTTTTCTATCTTCTTGCTCTCATTCCTTAAGATCCGGATCGATTCCAGAGGATTCCTTCCGGGCCTGGAAGCAATCCCCGAGCTGGGCGTGAACGGCAAGCGATTATGCCCTACCCAAGACACAGCTACTCCTTGGAACGCAAACCAGAAGCGGATTGCTTGCACAGCTAGGTGTCGAGAGGAGCGAAAGGTATCCATGCCAGCAAACTCCGAAGTGAACAGGCTCGATCTGGGCGATTACATCCAAGCCTACGAGTCAGCGCGCATGGACGGGAAGGACCTGGACCTCGATCCGTTCCTCCCGCCGGTCGATCATCCCCTCTACGCTGAGGTCTATCGTCAGCTGCTGGCGCGCGACCTGGAATTCCGTCTGCGGCGCAACCGCGTGGTCGAAAGCCACTCGGCCCGAACCGTCTGGAACAAAGGGAGACTCGGCCCCCGGCAAACCGGCTTCAAGGCGGAGTCTGGGCCTACTCCCGCGGCCCGAAACTCAGAAGAATCCACCGCCCACGTCCTGGTCAAGGTTCAGCGGCCCGAAGACCTGGGGATCGGGAGTCATTCGGGGCCGCATGCGTTTGGCGCCTCCAGCTCGCTGGAAATGACGCCTTGGCCTGGACGCGACCGGGCCGACCATCTCGCGCAGGCGCTCGCCGAATTGCCCGTGCCCGGCACGGAGTTTCTCGGCTTTCACATCCTGGCGGAACTTGGGCGCGGCGCTTTTGGCTGCGTTTATCTCGCCCAGCAGCGCGACCTCGCGTCTCGCTATGTGGCACTGAAGGTCTCCACCGACATCGTGGGTGAATCGCAAGCCCTCGCCCAGCTCCAGCACACCAATATCGTCCCAATCTACTCCATTCATCGCGCCAGTCCTTTCCAGGCGGTCTGCATGCCCTACTTCGGGGCCACGACCGTGGCCGACTTGCTTAAGAATTGGCGCGAGCGCGACTCTCTGCCGGAATCCGGCAAAGAGTTGGTCAGCACGCTGTGCAATCGAAAGAGCATGACCCGCCAGGTGCAGCTGACGAATGCCAACAAGCAGAACCCGGCCGACCCCTGCCCACGGCCGGCCGAAACGCCGGTGCAGACCGCTCAAGAGCCGCTCCCGCAAGTTGGCGAAGTGCAGGGCACTGCCATTCTGGAAATGCTTGAGGGCTTGAGTTTCGTTCAGGCGGTGCTGTGGATCGCTTCGCGCCTAGCCGACGGGTTGGCCCACGCACACGAGCGCGGCATTCTGCATCGCGACCTGAAACCGGCAAACGTGCTGCTGACCGACGAAGGGCAACCGATGCTGCTGGACTTCAGCATCGCCGAAGACACCAAGCTGCACTCCGTGGCGTCCGTCGCGCAGATCGGCGGGACCGTTTGCTACATGGCGCCGGAGCATCTCGAGGCATTCCAAGGCGCCTCGCGGACCGTGGACGCCCGCAGTGATCTTTACTCGCTCGGCATCATCCTTTACGAGATGCTCACCCGCCGCGATCCATTTCCCGTACCGAGCGGCGAATTTGCCGACGTGCTGCCGCTCATGGTCGAAGACCGCCAGGGACCGCCCCCGCGGCTGCGCGGCTGGAACCAAGCAATCTCCCCGGCGGCGGAATCCATTGTCCGCCACTGCCTGGAGCCCGACCCCGATAAGCGCTACCAATCCGCTCATGAACTCCGCGAAGACCTCGACCGCCACCGCGCGGATCTGCCGCTGAGATTCGCGCCGGAACCTTCGCTCAAGGAACGATCGCGCAAGTGGATGCGCCGCCATCCGCGCCTCGCCTCCATGACCACCATAGCCGTCCTGGCAACCGTCCTTGTTTGCTCGGTCATCAGCTGGTCGCTCGTCCACAACTACCGCCTTGCGGAATTCGAGGCCAAAGAAACGCTGCACCGGTTCCATGAGGAGACGAAAACCGTTCAGTTCCTCCTCAACGCGCGCTCGATGGACCGCGACCAACTCGAGGAAGGGATCAACGAGGGCCATCAGGCTCTTGCGATCTACCACATCCTCGACAATCCTTCCTGGGAGCGACAGCCGGCCGTCAGCCGGCTTTCCGCCGCCAATCAGGCCAAGCTTCGGACCGAGATGCAAGACCTGTTGCTGCTCTTGTCGCGGGCAACGATCTTGCAAGCGGCGGCCGTGCCAGGCGCTTCCGATCGAGACGTACGGCTGCGCGAAGCGCTGCACCTGAACCATTTGGCCGAAGACCTGACTCCCGACGACCCGGCCTGCCAGGCGCTGCTGGCCCAGCGCGCCGAGCTGATGCAACTTCTCGGCGATCCCTCGGAAGCTCGCCGCCTCCGCGCTCAAGCCACGGAAGCCCAATTGCGTACGCCGCGCGACTACTATCTTGCCGGCGCCGAGCACCTCGCTCAGGGCCGGTATGGCGACGCCTTGCCTCTGCTCCAGAATGCGGCCGAGCGCGATCCGCAAGACTTCTGGTCGCAATTGCTTCTGGGGCTCTGCTATGACGGATTATCGCGCGACGCCGACGCCCGCGCGTGTTACGCCACTAGCATCTCCTTGTGGCCGGACTTCCCCTGGACCTACTTCAATCGCGGTCTCGTCTTCCTGCGCCAGAACGACTTCCCACACGCCATCTCGGACTTCGACCGCGTCGTCCGCTTGCGCCCCGACTTCGCCGAGGTTTACATGAACCGCGCCCTGGCCTACCAGGGAATGAAAGACTACCGCGCCGCGATCGAGGACCTGACGCACGCGCTGGAACTCGAAGCCCCCTACACGCGCATTTACTTCATGCGTGCCCGCGTTCGCGACCTGGCGGGGGACAAGGACGGAGCACGCAAGGATTTCGCCGAAGGCCTGCGCCGCGAACCAACGGATGAGAAGAGTTGGATCGCCCGCGGCGTCGCCAAGCTTGCCAGCGATCTGCCCGGCGCCCTCGCCGATTTTGAAAAGGCCCAGGACCTCAATCCGCGCTCGCTGGCGGCCATGCAGAATCAGGCGCACGTCCTCAGCAAATTAGGCCGCAATGAAAAAGCCATCCGCGTCTTGGATCAGGAGATCGAGATGTACCCCGATTACGTGCCCGCCCGAGCGGGGCGCGGCGTCTTGCGGGCACGGCTGAAGCAGCGCGACGCCGCTCACGAGGATGCCGAAGAGGCACTGGCACGTGACTTTGGACCCGCCACACAGTACCAGGTTGCCGGCATTTTCGCCCTGACCTCCCAGCAAGAACCTGACGACCGAACCCAGGCGCTGCGATATCTTTCCTCCTCTCTGCGCAAGGGATTTGGCTTCGAGTACCTCGAACAGGACAAAGATCTGGACCCGATTCGAGACACCCCCGAGTTTCGCAAGTTGGTCGGCGCAACCCAGATTCTCCAACCCGTGGCGCCCAAGGGTCCAGGAGAACGCTCGCCGCGGTAGTGGAGATCCCCCCGCCGCCATTTGTGTTTGGCAACGAAGCAACAAACGGCTTACAGAGTTTTGGAGTGATTCATGGCCAAGTCCCGCAAGCCCACGGTGGAACAACTCGAGGACCGGCTTACGCCCGCCACGTGGGGCATCGCCTGGCCGAACCCGGGCCACTTGACCGTGAGCTTCGTTCCCGATGGGACGCAGGTCAGCGGGTATCAGAGCAACCTCTTTCAGACGCTCGGGGCCGCCGCGCCGACCAGCGCTTGGGAGGGCCAAATCCTACGGGCCTTGCAGACGTGGGCGGTCAACGCCAACATTAATGTCGGAGTGGTCGCGGACGGCGGGCAGCCGTTGGGCGTCAGCGGCGCCATCCAGGGCGATCCCCGCTTCGGCGACATTCGCATCGCCATGGCGCCCATGCTGTCCAACACCGACGTTGCCGATACCGCCCCCTTCGAGCTCTCCGGCACCACTTGGGACGGCGACATCGTTTTCAACAGCCGCTATAACTTCGGCGTCAACGGCGCGGGCCAGTACGATCTCTATTCCGTCGCTTTGCACGAAGCCAGTCACGTGTTCGGCTTCCCCGATGAGACGACCGATCCCCAGTCGGCGATGTACGCCTACTACACCGGACCGCGCGCCGGCGTGGCCAGCCAAGACATTGCCATGTTGCAGGGCCTCTACGGCGGCCCGCGCTCGCCCGATACCCAGGGCAATAACTCCCTTGCCACGGCAACCTTCCTGCCCAATCCGGACCAAGCGCCCCTGAGCGCCGATATCAGCAGCCTGGGCGACTCCCATTACTACAGCTTAACGACCCCCCAATCGATCGACAGTACCGGCACTACCTCCATCACCGTACAGATCCTCGCTCAGGGTCGCAGTTTGCTGGTGCCCACCGTAACCGTATTCGACGCCTCCGGCAATGTCGTTGGCGCAGGCACGACCACCGATCCCCTCAACAACAACGTTACGGTACAG
>Ga0207095_10227_pt1 | contig 16028 bp, 14 predicted proteins | sample Alteio_BWMinHeat_88_FD_153529 | JGI IMG/M metagenome (GOLD analysis project Ga0207095, IMG submission 153529) | Enriched cells from forest soil in Barre Woods Harvard Forest LTER site, Petersham, Massachusetts, United States -... | ecosystem: Environmental > Terrestrial > Soil > Temperate forest >... | reverse complement strand
TCCGTGATGCTAAGAACGTGCAGCAAGCGCTCCACGTCGCCGCAGTTCGTGGCCAGCACGGCGGGGCCATCGCTCGGCAGGTTGTTGACGCCCACGACACTCAAGCGGTAGCGGTGCAACGAGTGCAGCCAGATCCACGAGCGCAGAAAGAAGTCGGGGAGCTGCCGCCACAAGAGTATCAATACGATCAGCGTCATCAGCCCCGCGCCGACGAAGAGGTAACGCGGCACGGGCTCGTTGTCGTAGACTTTTTTTTGCGGCCTGTTCGCCGGGCGTACGAGAAAATGGCTGACCCCGTGTCGGGTGTAAGTCATTACGATAACCTGGCTTCCTTCGCCGTCCTCCTTGCGCGTCTTCAACCCGAAGCCGGATAGCTCGAACAGGTCCGTCATGTCCGAATTGACAACGACAGGGACGAGTTCGACGTCGTCAAAAGGATCGTCAACGGGCTGTTCGTGCCGAGTCGTCTTTCGCTCAAAGAACGGCGAGATTTTTTTGGGTGGAAGTCGCCCTGGGAATAGCGCCGACGCGGTGCACCAAGGCCCTTGTCCTAGCGGCGAGCCCATGGAACCGACGATACTCGCATACAACGCAGGAAGCTCCTTTGATGAAGGATCGACCGGGTTGTCGCCCTCTACCATGAAATAGCTCGGACGCCCATGCTCGTACGCCAATTCGACGAGTTCGCCCTTGAATTCCGTTTGCCCATGGAGTTCCTTTAGGTCGCCCTCGACCTTGCCCTTGGTATCGAACGTTTCCATCTTTAGCTCCGGCGCGATCCCGGACGTCTCGGCCCCCCAAACGAGGATGGTGAAGAGGACCGAGGCGGCAATAGCGCCGACGACATTGATGAAGTTACTCGTGGCAATAGAGTCGCCCTTGCTTGCTTTCGGGGCGCGGTGCTGCAACAGCGTGAACAGCGGCAGAGTGTAAAAGCCTGCGAAGAACCCGATCGCAATAATGCAACCGATTAGCATGCTGAGATGCATCAGAAAGCAAGCGGCGAACAGCGTTGCGAGGATCATCCCGATCGCCCCGAGCGGCACCAATCCCAGCTCAATCTTGCCGCCTGAGAAGAACCCGGCGAGCAATCCGCCCACGCTCACGCCGAGAGCCGTCGTGCCAACGATGAGGCTGGTCTTCGACTCCGTCCAACCAAAGGACTCTCCGTGCATGTAGACGGTGCTGCGCATGTACGCGACAAGGAAAGTAAAGAAGGCGATGCCGAGCAGCGCCAGCCGCAACGGCCTCGACTGGACCATGACGCGCAGGTTGCCCCACAAGGGCTTGTAAAGATTCATCGGGAAGGGACGATACGGGTTGGCGGCCGGCATGCGTTGAATAAGCAAACTGGCCCCCGCTCCGATGACAGCCAGCCCAACAAGAATCAACCCGATGACGTACTCCTCCCGCCGAAACCAATAAGAAAGCATACCGCCGGAAACCGTGCCCAGAATGACGGCAAAGAACGACGTTGATTCCAGAATGCCGTTGCCGCGCGATAGCAGCTGCGGCTGGAGGATTTCCGGCATCGCCCCATATTTTGCAGGTACGAAGAAAGCGCTGTGCGTCCCCATTAGGAACACGGTAGACAGGACCAGCAGCGGGCCGTACCAACTATGCGGGGGCGGGCCGCTGCCGAGCCAAAAGCCGAACAGAGCGACAAGGGCGATTCCGACTTCCGCGAACTTCCAGAAGACGAGCGAGGAACGTTTGCTGTAGCGGTCGGCCAGATAGCCGGCGAGCGTGCAGAAGATGGCCCACGGGGCGTAAAACAAGATCGGCATGAGCGAGATGGCGTTGGCCTCGCTCAAGAATCCCTTGTGGATCGCGAAGAACATCGCCGACGCGTGAATGGCCTGGTCGTTGAACGCGGCCAGGAATTGCGCCGAGATAAGCCCGACATACGTCCGTGATTTCAACGAGGAGGCGGGCTGGAACGACATAGACCGGACCCTGAACCGACGCGACGGGAATCGGCACGGCCAGAGCCGCGATATTCCGTCGCATGAGAGAAGAATTAGTATACCAGATTGCGTTCGTCTGGGAATCGTCGCGCGGTTGGACCGTAGACCTCTCGCTCCGCGAGAGGCCGCCTCTCGCGGAGCGAGAGGTCTACGTAGGTCGTTCGAAGACTTCGAAGACTTTGATCGGACGTGGCGCGGTTCAGATGCGGCGTCGGGGCCGGTTTTGCTCAAGGAAGAGGGGCAGAAGGCGTTGCCTCGGCGTGAGTTCCGGCGACGGAGCGCGCACGGTGGGAAAGTCGGGATTGGTCATGCCGGTGATGCCGACCGCAATGCCGCGCGCCGCGGCCAACGCCATGAGGGCCGCGTAGCCGCGCTGCCGGCGGGCGCGTGGTAGATAACGCGCCGCCGCCAACCCTGGGGCCGTAAGAAGGGGTCCAGCAGCGAACTCTTCCGACACGGTATCGGCGAGGCCATGCTGCCGCATCGCCTCCAAGAGGTTATCGCGGATCGCCGGACGCAGGAACAAGTAGCTCGCGCTCACATGGCGAATGCCAAGCGCTGACAAGGCATCAAAAACGGCAACGATGTTCTCGCGCGTGTCGGTGACGCCCGGAATCAACGGCTCCATCGCGACCTGCACGCGAATGCCGCGTTCCTTCAACTGGCCTATCTGGCGGAGACGCAGCCTCGGCGAGGCGGTCAACGGTTCCAGCACCCGTTGCAGCCGGCGATCCAGCGTCGTCAAACCGATCGTGATCTTGGCGTGTTCGCGCAATGCACTCAGAGCGTCCATGACCGCCGGCCTAATGAAGCCGCGCGTCATCAGCCACGCTTGAATGCCGAATCGCGCCAGCACTCTTACCACCCGTACCGTCTCGGTCTGAGATTCAAGGTGCGGCGGAAACGGATCGGTCGAAGGGCTAATAAAGACCGCGCGGGGCTTCTGGCGTTTGCTTGCAAGTTCCAACGCGACACGTTCGGGCGTGTCCGCATAGATGTGAAGCGGGAGCCGACCTGGAAAATTCGGCGCGGCTCGCACGGAGCAAAAGGCACAGCGATGCATGCATCCCCGCGCAAGGTTCAGACTCAATACCTCACCGGCTTCACCCAGTGGAGTCGGGTGGAGGAGCGTGCCTTGCCGTTCTACCCAGACCGCCTTGATCCATCCTTGACTGGCGGTTTGTTCCGGTTCCCCTGCCGGCGCGAATGCGTCCTGCTCAATGTCGGGTGCGAAGAGGGGAAGCGGGAGCAAACCTCGTGTCATGGTGTTACCCCGTAATAGAACGCACGTTCAGTAGTGGTCTTTAGAATAGTATTCCATTCCTATTCCTCCAGACAAGGTTGGTAGGCGAAATTGTTACAGCCGCTCCCATCCGTCTTAGCGGCTTGCGCTCGGCGATCCTGACCTATCACCAGCCATCAGCAGTATCAAACAGGGATTCGAAGACTGTGAGTACGCCGTTTGAAGAACCGGCAAAATCGATGAATCGGGAAATCTTGGAAAAACCGGCAGTCCGGGCGAATCGGTCCACCTTCTTGCTCGGTGGTAGCCGGCTTTCAACTACACTTCGTCCGATTCAAAGTCCAAGCATTGCAAGGCTTGCGCCTGGCGCAGCTGTGTTCTTTGCCGGAAAAATGGCCCTGGGAATCCTACAAGTTCCTTCCCTTGGCTGTACGATGAGCTTGAGGATGGCGATTGTCGATCTTCGAGGATCCGCCCATGCCGCGATTTACTGCACTTGTGTTGTCGCTCTTCGTCCTCTGTCAGCCGGCGTTTGCCGAATCCAACTCGTTCAAGCTGCCGCCGCCCAATCCGGTGGCCCTCCTCGCGCCCAGCAACCCCGACGTTCTCGCTGGCGCGCTGCGCGGCTATCTCGTCCACAACCTGCCACCGACGCTATATGAGGCGAGTCCAGGGTGGGGACATACGACACCCGTTGCCAATGGTCTCCACTGGACGGGGAAGCACGTTCCGCTCCATCCGCATGTGCAATACTCAGACAAAAACGACGGCGACTGGCGCAGAGTACGCATCACCACGGACAATTTTGCGGACACTCTTCTCCTCGACCTCCGTAACTTGCAGCGACCGGAGCCGGGGCACGTCACGTTCGACGTCTTTGTGTCGCTTGATGCCCGTGTTGATTACGAACACCAGAAATGGGAATCGGGCGTGCGGTTGTACTCCGGCGGCGCCAAAGCGAAACTACGCGTCAAAGCACTGCTCTCGTGCGAGGCAACGACCCGCTTGGAACAAGGAAGCCAATTGCTGCCAGACGCTGTCTTTCGTCTTCATGTAACGCAAGCCCAAGTGTCCTATGACAACCTCGTGGTGGAGCATATTGGGGGCATCGGGGGCGAAGCCGCCAAGCTGATTGGCGACGGCCTCAAGGGCGGCCTGCACCAACGGCGTCCGTCCCTGGAAAAGGAGCTGCTTTCCAAGGCCGACGCCGCCATCGTCAAAGCCGCGGATACCAAGGAAGTGCGCGTTAGTTTGTCACAACTGTTCTTGGGCAAGAAGCGATTGTCACTCAAAGGCAGCTAATGCCGCGCGGCCATTGTGTGGGGCTCAACCCAACGAAACCAAGTTGGAGCGAAAACGTGTGGCCGGTATTTTAGGCGCCGTGATGTATCGAAGTCAAGTGGTGCAGCATAGCGTCGGCCGCCGGACGCGGGCACGACCATACCAGGAAAAACAGAGCCTGCCTCGCCCAGCGCTGGGCCGGGTGGGACCGCAGGAAGCCCATCCCCTTGGCTGCTGTCAACGCTGCTTGCGTCGCACGCAGAACCAGCCGGGTTCGCCTGCAAACGCAGTTCACTCGCCGCCTGAGGCGACGTCGCGGAATCAGCCAGCGCGTGAAGCTCCTTGCGCAAGTCTTGCCTTGAGATCTCCAGATTCCTGGTTCCCTCGGTCAATTCAGCGCGTACGTCCGCCTCGGACCGCAAAAAATCGATCGCCGCGCCGGCCAATCCGAGCGCCAGGCATGATGTTTCAAGACCCCCCGTGCCGCCGCGCCCACCTGCCAGCACTCGGTCAGCCGGACCGGCCAGTATCCACTCGTCGCCAATGCGAACGTCGTCGCAACGCACTTCCGCTGTCATCGATCCACGCAGCGCCATTAAGTCCAGAGGCGGCCCCACCGCTAAACCAGGCAGACCGCGCGAAAGGACCGCCAGCACCTGCCGACCGTCCTCCGTGACGGCGCCGATAATCAGATGATTGGCTCGCTCCGCCCCCGTGACCCAGGGAATGGCGCCGGTGAAGTTCCACTTCCCGCGGGCGTGCCGCGCAACAAGGGCAGGGGCCTGATGCTGCCGAGATGTGGTCAACTGTGACAGGCCGACCGTGGCGAACATCTCCCCCGCGGCCAAGCGCGGCAACAGCGATCGGCGAAGGTTCTCGTTGCCGCAATCGCACAGGCGCCGCACGGCCGCTTCGCGTTGACTGAGCAGAAACGCCGTCGTCAAGCACGCGCCGGCGAGCGTTTCATGTCCGTGCAGATGCTCGTGCGCGTCCCGTCCCTCGCCTCCCAGATCGACAGGGATCGACCACGCCAGCACGCCGGCTCGTTCCAAAACCCGCCAAGACGCATCGGGAAAGACCGTTTCCGCATCGGCCCCTTCCGCAAAGTCGCGCAAAGTTCTTATTATGCTTTCCGGTAAATCCATAGGTACGCGCCTCCACCTTGGGATGATAACATGGCCACAAGGGCCTGGACACGGTAGCTATTGGCCGAGCGAGCATCGACGGAGGCGAGAATGGATGGCCTACGTCCTTTTCTGGAATCTGTGCGCAAACATCGTCACGCGCGCGACAATTTCCTCGGCCTACTTCACGTCTTGATCGGGCGGCGCATCTCCTCGGCGGACGGGGATGCGATCTCGGCCGGCCTGACATGGCGCCAAACCGCGGCACTCCTTAAGAAAGTTCGCTGGGACAAAACCGCAATCGGTCATCTCGGCCTGGATTCAAAACTCCTTCCGGCACGCGACCGCGAACGCTTTTGGTACGCGGCGATCGCGTTAGCGCATGTGGATTCAGCCGTCGCGTGCACTGCCGGCGATCGCCTGGCGACCCAAATGAAACCCGCGGGCTTCCAAATCGGTCCCGGCCCTTCATCGTGATCCGCGAGGGTGGAGTCAGCTCAGCTTACTCCTTCTCTCCTTTCGCATTGACCGCGTTCGCCCATCGACCTATCATCACCAGAATCATGAACAGGTAGGGCCGGTAAGCGGCTCCATGGGGCACCCCGATGGCCGACGCCATGATTTGTGGAGAGGAGTGACCGCCGCATGAAAGCCCAGCACCGTAAGGAATTGCAGACCAACGCGCTCGCCGATCGGCTCGGCCGGATTCTGCAAAGCGCCAAGGCCGGCCCAAGCCGCACGGCGGTGGTCATTTGGAGTCTGCTCCTACTGGCGGCGGCCGTTCTGCTTGGCTGGTTTGCATACGATCACTACTCCAAGAAAGAAAACTCAGCGGAGAATCGGGAACTGGAAGAGGCCTCCACCCGCGACGATTACAAAAAAATCGCCGACGCTCATCCCAATACGCCAGCGGGAAGAATTGCACGGATCATGTATGCCCGCTTATCTCTGCGCGACGGTCTTGATCACCTGTATGCCGGCCTACCGGATGAACGGGATGCCGCCAAAAAGAACATCGAAGAAGCACGCGACACCTATGACAAGCTCGCCAAGGATTGCAAGGACGCGCCTCTGCTTGCGCAGGAATGTCTCATGGGCGCCGCCAAAGCGCGCGAGAGTCTTGGCGACTATGACGGGGCGCTCACCAGCTATAAGCAGTTGGCCAACGACCACAAGGACTCCTACCTGGGCAAGGAGGCGGAAACACGTGCGCAAGCCCTAAGCGACGATGAAAAGCGCGCGCAGATCGAGGAGTTCTATCAGGCGATGGACAAACTCGCTGAACCCAAGCCGCAATATCCTCCGGACCCCTCGAAGTGAGGGACTCGGCTGCCACCGACGCGACGGCACGATGGGACCGCGCCATTCAACTCCTTTGAGCGACATCCCGGGATCGCATTTACCATGCAGCCCACGCCGGGCAAGCCCTTCGTTGAGCTGACCGCCAAACATAAGGTCGAGGGGACGCGCCTGGACCAATACCTGGCCACAATGTTTCCCGAGTACAGCCGATCGGTGATTCAGAAGGCCATCGAAGCCCACGCCGTAGTTGTGAACGGAAAATCGGCCAAGGCAAGTTACAAGGTTCGCTACAACGACCTTGTCCAAATCCAGTTGCCGGAGCCGACTCACGACTTGCCGGTGCCCGAGGACATTCCGCTCGATGTCCTCTACGAGGATGAGTTTCTGGCGATCATCAACAAGCCGGCCGACATGGTGGTTCACCCGGCCAAGGGCCATTGGAGCGGCACGTTGGTCAATGCCATTCAATTTCGCTTCTCGACCTTGAGCCAAGTCGGAGGCAAACGCCGGCCAGGAATTGTTCACCGGCTCGACCGCGACACCAGCGGCGTTATCCTGGTGGCGAAAGAGGAACGGACGCATCGCGACATGAGCTATCAGTTTGAGACGCGAAAGGTATTCAAGGAGTACGTCGCTCTTACCGCCGGCGCGCCCGACCGAGACAGCGACTACATTGAGAGCCGGATCGGCCATCACCCTCACGACCGCATCAAGATGATCGCAACCGAAGATGAGGCCGACGGTAAGGACGCCTGCAGCTACTACGAGGTCATCGAACGCTTTCGAGGATTCGCCTTTTGCCGTATCCAGCCCCGCACCGGCCGGACGCATCAGATTCGCGTCCATTTAGCCAGTATCGGATGCCCGGTGCTGGCCGATAAGGTCTATAGCGGCCGTGACGAATTGAAATTGTCGGATTTGGTCGCGAATCTCGGAGTGGAAATGGACGAGGTCTTGCTCGCTCGGCAGGCGCTACATGCTCACCGGCTCCGCTTCCAACACCCGCGCACGCAGCAGATCGTGGAAGCTCGAGCGCCGTTGCCGCCCGATTACGAGAGAACGCTGGCCGCCCTCCGACGGTATCGACCGCTACGGTGAGACTCCACGCGGAGCCGGAGAGTCGATTTAGGAAGCATTACCCAAGGAAGGGATCTTCCGTGTCTACCAGTCCTCCATCCTTCACCAATTTGCGGCTGGCACGCCCCTCTTTCCTGGCTTCCCTCGCTTGGTGGGAGCGTGCGGCATTGCTCTTGGGCTTGGCAGTGGTCGTGGGGTTTAGCGGCGTGGTGGAGTTGCGGTCCGCTTTCCTGAAGCGGCCGATGACCGATTTACAGGTCTATCTGCGAGCGGCCTGGGCGGTGCGCACCGGTGCAGACCTTTACCAAGTCACCGACGACAATGGCTGGCATTACCACTATCCGCCGTTGCTGGCCATTTTATTGGCGCCGCTGGCCGACCCGCCGCCGAACGTCGCGAGGGACGGCATACCGCCCTTCGGCGTGTCGGTGGCAATTTGGTACTGGTTCAGTGTTGGCTGTTTAGCCTGGGGAGTTCACACGCTTTGCCGGGCATTAGAACAAACGGCTTCCGATGACTCCATCCGGTTGCGGCCACCCGGTTGCGGGCGCTGGCGGCTCCTGCGGTTCCTTCCTATTCTTGCCTGTTTGCCGGCGATCGGCCAGACCCTCGTTCGCGGCCAAGTTAATCTGCTCGTGTTTGCTCTCCTTTGCGGTTTCATTGCGGCGATTGTGCGGGGCAGGCGCGTTCATGCGGGTTTTTGGTTGGCGGGCGCCATTTGCCTGAAGATCATTCCCGCCTTGTTGCTGATCTATCCACTCTGGAAACGCGATTTCCGCTGTCTGGCGGGTTGTGTGCTGGGTCTCGCGATCGGTTTGGGAGCTATTCCCGCAGCGGTTTTGGGGCCGCAACGAACGCTGGGTTACTTTGAGGAATGGACGGAAGTGATGCTGCGGCCCGCCCTGGGTAGGGGTGAGGACCAGTCACGCGTCAAGGAGCTCATCAACGTCAATGCAACGGACAGCCAATCGCCGCTGGTTCTTCTCCACAACGCCATCCACCCAGATCGCGACACGCGCCCCTTCGAGGCGTCAACCGAAGTGCGCTGGACCCACCGCCTCATAGCGGCGAGCATGACACTAATAACTTTGCTCGCGGCGGGTTGGTCCCGAAAAAGCAGCCCCCAGCGCGAGGCACTCGCACTGGGAGCGTTGACCATTGTCATGGTTCTGGCCAGTCCCGTTTGCCACCTGCACTATTTTTGTCTGACGCTGCCGCTTGTCATCGGGATGCTGGCGTTCGTTATGACGCGAGGGGAGAGCCCTCGCCGGCTGTATCCATTCCTGGGCTTGCTAACGGTGAACATGATCTGCACGATATTGCCCATTTTTCCAGGCATGGACGTACTCCGCGATCACGGGTTGGCAACGGCCGGAACGTTGCTTCTATGGGCGACAGGTTTGGGTATGCTCATATCCACCAGAGGCGCCCCACTCACGACCTATGAGACCGTTGCGTCCGACGACGCCTTAGCGGCGTGATTGGGGTTCCACATAGATCACGCTATTTCGTCGGTGGGTCGATGATGATCTTTGCGGTCGGCCGCATGGCGGCGCAGATGCGGTCCCGCAATTGCGCGCAGAACACATCTTTGACTTCAGCCTTCACGTCCTCAAACTTCGTTTCCGGTCCCTCCTTGCGGTCGGTCGACAGGATCAAATGCAGACCGAACGGCGACTTGATAACTTCGCTCATTTGAAAAGGCTTAAGGGCAAATGCGGCCTTGGAGAACGTGTCAACCATGTGGCCGCCGCGCGGAAACCAATCGACGTCGCCGCCGAGTTCTTTCGACGGACAAGCGGAGTATTTTCTCGCGTAATCGCTAAAGGACTCGTCCAGCAACTTACGGCGCGCGTTTTCGCGTGCTAAGTCATCGAGTTGCCCTTGGAGCGATTCCAGACCCTTCGTCACCTTTTCCTCGATCTCCTTCTTGTACTGTAGAAGGTCGGCCTTGGCTTTTTCCTCCGCCTGCGGATCGTTCGCCGGTGGTGAGAGGAGAACATGGCGAGCGCGGACCATGGTGCCGTCAAACATCTCGCGTTCAGCCTTGAACATCTTCAACAGGTTTTCATCCGTGGCTTTTTTCTCAATAAACTTGTCCCAGCGAAGCTGTGCCTCGATAGCCGAACGAAATTCCTGCTCAGTTGAAGTCAGTTCACGGAGCAATTGCGCGAATGTCGTGTCGTTTTTCTTTAGGTCGTCGCGGACTTGTTGGAGCTTGGTCTCGACTTCCTTTCGTTCAACAACCACGCCTTGCTGCTCCAGGTATTGATCAAGAAGGGCATTGTCGATGAGATGGGCCAAAACAGCCGGCCTGGCCTCCGCGCGCTGTTCGGGTGCGAAGCGCTTTAGCGCGCGGCGCACGGAGTTTTCACTTATGGGCTGCCCGTTGACCGTCGCGGCAACTGCATTCGTGTTCGACGACGATACCACCGCGGTCGGCGGCGCAGCCGACTTTTGCTGAGCGACAATGGCATGGCCGCTGCCAACCAGGAGCGCGACCGCCAGGAGCCAATGTGGTTCGTGCATGAGAGATTCCCTCCTCCGTCCGTATTCACATGGGCTGGCGGGTCCTCGTCTCCTGCGGGGGTCAACCTGGCCCGAAGCGGCGGGATTGTAGCGATGCGACCGGTGTGCGCCGAGGCGAGATTCGCCGATGGTCCGGACCGCATGCTTTTCCGATCCATTCATTTCATCGCATAACACACAGGGAGCTATTCGGACGCAAGTCGTTTCAAATCAACTTCTTAACGAATTGGCACGAGATGGCGATGTTACGAGTCTACGAAATGATTCACTTAACCTGGAGTACAGTCTTGCCAATCGACGTGATATTCCGGCTGAGCCACTGCCAATGGCAGCATGGGATCGATGCTATCTCGCCCCATTTACTCCATGCCTAGAATGCGTCAGGGCCAATGTGCGTCGCCGAATGGCAACTCTTGAACAGGTGGACCACCGCAATGACCTTTTGGCAACATTTCATCAGCAACGGCGGTGACTCGATCCAGCGACCTGAACTTCCGGAACCGGACCCACGGGAACGAGAAGCCCTGGACGCCTACTCCAACGTCGTGGTGCGCGTGTCGGAGCAACTTCGCCCGGCCGTGGTCAACCTACGCTCCGGCCGAGGAAGGCGGGAGGGCGCGGGTTCCGGCGTGCTGTTCGCGCCCGACGGGTTCTTACTGACGAATCACCATGTCGTTCAAGGCGGCGATCGGCTGCGGGTGCGGATGAATGATGGGCGAGAATTGACCGGCCATGTGGTGGGCGCCGATCCGTGGTCCGACCTAGCCGTCGTTCAGGCCGATGGCGGGGGCTTGCCGCACGCGACCCTCGGCGACTCGGCAGGATTGCGCGTTGGGCAACTCGTTGTGGCGATCGGCAGTCCGTTTGGGTTTGAGTCGACCGTCACGGCGGGGGTAGTCAGCGCCTTGGGCCGGACGCTGCGAAGCATCACCGGGCATCTGGTAGACAACGTCATCCAGACCGACGCCGCTCTCAACCCTGGCAACAGCGGCGGGCCGCTCGTCGACAGCCGCGGCCGAGTGATTGGCATTAACACCGCCATCATTCAGCCGGCCCAGGGAATCTGCTTCGCCATTCCGATCAACATGGCCAAACATGTTCTGCCGCAATTGATGCAACATGGCCGAGTGGTGCGCGGTTATCTCGGCCTGCATGGCCAAGCCGTACCGTTGCCGCCCGCGCTGGCGAACAAGTACCAGTTGACGCAGAAAAATGCGGTCGCGGTCATGGCAGTTGAGCCGAACGGCCCAGCGGATGAGGCGGGAATTCTGGAGCAAGATCTGATCGTGGCCCTCGGCGACGAGCCGGCGACTAGCGTGGACGATCTGCACAAGCTGCTAATGCTTCTTCCCGTGGGGATACCGGCAACGGTAATGCTCATGCGCGGCGAACGCAGGCTGGAACGCATGGTTGTGCCTGCCGAGTACCCAAGCCCAACGCAACCCGCGTAGCGCGACTCACTCCGCACGCATGGCTTCCTTCATGTCCCGAACGGCACGTTCCATGCCGACAAGAACGGACCGCGCCACGATGCTGTGGCCGATATTTAATTCCTCTACCCCGGCGATACGAACAATCGGTCGCACGTTCGTGTAGTTCAGCCCGTGGCCCATGTGGACGTGTAGGCCAAGCCCACGCGCGAATTCAGTCGCCTCGGTCAAAGATGCGAGTTCGCGCAGATGATCCGCGGGAGCGCGCGCCTCGGAATAGCGAGCGGTTTGGATCTCAATCGCCTTGGCGCCGATCTTTTTGACGAGGGCAATCTGCCGCGGGTCGGGATCGAGGAAGATCGAGACTTCAATGCCGGCGGCGGTCAAGCGTTTCACGGCGGCGGCCACGGCAGGCTCATTCGCGACCACGTCTAGACCGCCTTCGGTAGTGAGTTCCTGACGTTTCTCTGGAACCAGGGTCGCCTCGTCCGGCTTGATCTCGTAGGCGATCTTGAGGATTTCCTCCGCGCACGCCATTTCGAGATTGAGGCGGCAGGTAACGACCTGTCGTAGGAATCGAACATCGCGGTCCTGGATGTGACGTCGATCCTCGCGTAGATGAACGGTGATCCCGTCCGCGCCGCCAAGAACCGCCAGGACCGCGGCGGCCACGGGATCGGGTTCCTGCGCCTGGCGAGCCTGTCGTACCGTGGCGACGTGGTCGATGTTAACTCCGAGACGGATCATCGGATTAATAACCCTTGCGAGTATTGGCAGGGAACACCGGTTCAGACGGGCGATTTGCCGCGGGATGCCGGTTCACAGACGCATTGTCGACGGCAGATCGGGCGCGGTCTGGCGATAGCGGCGGGCCTCATGGCTCAGGATTTTCCAGAGAAGATACGCGAGCACGAGATCGACCACCTTGTCCACCAGCGTGGTCAGAATGTCGGACACTGGAGCGAGCAACGACGCCGGCGGCCAGAGGCGGGAGGTTGCAATGGCGGTCAGCAGCAGCAGCGCCACGATCCGCGTCGGCCAGCCGAGGCGATAGCGAGGATCAACAAACATCCAGAAGATCGCACGCAGTTCGACTAACAGATCGAGCAGGAACCACCTGCGCCAGAACGACTGCTTGTTCGCGGAAGCGGACGGATCGCCGGCCGACGCTTGGTCCTGAACCGCGCCCAGCGCTGCGGGGAGCAAGCGCCGGCCGGCGTCGACGATCAATCCGGTCGTTTCGCGGATCGATGGGCCGCGGTTCTGGTTAAGCTGCGATGTGATTTGCGTGGTGATCCGCTCGGCGACCCGGGCTTCGATTGGAGCGGTGTCCTCTAAGCGCGCGACGGCGTCTTCCAGGCGCTGGATGCGTTGTTCGAGCGCGAGCACTCTCAAGGAATCGCGCGCAGCCGGTTCGTGCGCGAAATCGGCTTCGTCAGCGTCCGGCGTGCGTTCGATCACGTCCACGTCTCCGCCGGGCCGCTCCGAAACGGCCGGTGACTCGGATCCCCAGCCCGCGCTGCGCCGCGGTTCGTGCGTCTCTTCCATGACATTCAGGATAACGTGGAATCCCGGCGGAGAACAGACCGACCGGGGAATGGTGGGCGACTCGTAGCGCCGAGTCGCCTACCATAGGAACACGGTTACTTTGCGGGAATGGCGCTTGTCTTTTCCGCGGTGGGAAAGTCCTTCGGCAGAGGCAACGTGACTTTGCCGGTCGCGGCCCATTCGGCGCCGCGTTGCAGCGTGGCAATAAAGCCGATGCAGCGCATCGCTTCGACATCGTGGCCCATCGGAGTATGGAATACGCGGCCCTTGCCGTAGTCGAGTGTCCAGATCATCGGCTCGTGTTCGCCGGTACCGCCCTTGGCCTTGTCGGAAAAGGCGGTAGCGAGCAAGTGGACGTGCTCGGCCGGGCCGCGCATGCCGTGGTACAGCTCGTCCTTGGCGTGCATCCACTCATGGGGCATGCCCTTGGTAACCGGATGATCGGCATCGCGCACCGTGATCTGGAATGCGTGTCCCGCGCCATGTCCCGCGCCGGGGCCTTCGCCTTTCGGCACGCGTTTCTCCTTGCCGTCGGCATCGAGGATCAGGCGGTCGCCGAATTTATTATCGCGCCAACCCATGCCGATCATTAGGTTGTATTCTGCCCAATTTGTAAAGGAGTTGTTGGCGGCGTGGACGATCACGAGGGCGATCTTCCCGTCCTTCAGCGAACTCTCCAACGCCTTGCGGAACTCTTCGGGCCAGGGGTCGCCATTGTAGTTGCTAAGGACCACGTCATATTTGTTCAGATCGGGCGGAAAGGCGATCGACCCTTCCGGCGCGGGCTTCTTGTCGTTCTTGTTGAGCGGCGCGGTAGAGACATCGACCGTGAACCGGCTGGTCTCCTCCAACTCCTTTTTCAGGAAGGGCGTTGTGGATCGCCAGTCGTGATTGTTTTGGCCATCAATCAAGACCACTCTGATATTGTCGGCCTTCTTGTCCTCCGCCGCCACGGCCCAGGAAGACAGACCGATCCATGTCGCGCAGCCCACCAGGGCGGTGATCGTCAGTTGTCGCATGGGACCCCCCGTTTTTGAGAGAGAAAGCGCCCGGTAACACGCTCAAGGCAAGCGCCCTGATTATGGCAAAGCATGGGGCTAACGCAACCAAGATCGCCGCGGGAGAATCGGAGCCGAGGGCACGAATACGAATGGCATGAAAAATGCAATGCAAGGGTTGCGCCGCGAGGTATAGCCCCGATCACATCCTTGAGGAGTTTCACCATGTCCATCGAACGACCCGACGACATCGTCCGACTCGCCACCGCCGAGAACCCGGCGCAAGCACACATTTGGGAAAAGACGCTCCAGGCGGAGGGTATTCGCTGCATGGTCGTGGGCGACTATCTCGACGCGAGTTTCGGCGACATTCCCGGCTTGAAGCCGGAACTGTGGGTCCTCCGGCAGGACAGACTGCGCGCGGAAGCCATTATCAACGAAAAAAGTGCCGTCCTCGTCGAGGACTCCGCGTCCGTGGGAATGGATTGGGAAGACGACGACTTTGAGGCGGAGCCTGCGCGTCCCCCAAGCCCGCGGCGCATGCAAGGGCGTGTTCGCTAAACCCTTACGCGTGCTGCGGGCTCGGGGAACGTGTCCGCCGCGGCACACGGCCGCTACTTGACGAATTCCTTGAGCGACTTAAGCGGCAGCGACTTGACGACTGTGCGCGCCGGCTTGGCCTTGATCATCATGGGCTCGCCGGTGGCGGGGTTGCGGCCCATGCGCTCCTTGGTGGCGGGTTTGTTGACCCGCTTGATCTTGAGGAGTCCCGCGAGCGCGAAAACGCCGGCGCCCTTCTTGCCCAACTCGCGCTTGATGAGGGCGGTAAGCTGCTCGAACACGTCGTTGACCTGCTTGCGCGTCAGCCCGGTTTTGGTGGCCAATTCTTGATAGACGGCGCTCTTCGTCAGTGGCCTGGCCTTTGTCTCTGCCATGAGTCCCTCTTTCAGAATCCTCAGTAAAATACGGGAAAAGCTCACGCTAAGTGCGTAAAGGTAGGGGCGGCGCACCCGCTTGTCAACCATATAATCCCCGAAAAACCCGCATTTTTTGCAAGAATTCGCGATTTCACTCGATTTTTTCCAAGATCAAACCGCTCGCGGGGGGGTGGTGAGCGTCAGCTGAATGCTTCCGCCGGGGCGGGTGTTCTGTTACAACACCTCAAGCCCATGCTGGTTGTCACACGGAGTTCCTACATGCCGGAGCCGATTGTCATCGCGACGTGGAAATTCGGGCAAACGGCCGTGAAGGCGGCGATGCCGCTGCTGCGGGACGGGAAACCGGCGCTCGACGCGGTGATCGCAGGGGCGCAGGCCGTGGAGGACGATCCGGCTGTGGACTCGGTGGGCTACGGGGGGATTCCCAATGCGATCGGCACGGTGCAGCTGGATGCCTGCGTGATGGACGGGCACACGCTGACGTGCGGGGCGGTGGCGGCGCTGGAGAACATCCGGCACCCGACGGCGGTGGCGCGGCGGGTGATGGAGAAGACGGCGCACATCTACCTGGTGGGGGAGGGGGCGCGGATT
>Ga0207095_10226_pt1 | contig 16073 bp, 17 predicted proteins | sample Alteio_BWMinHeat_88_FD_153529 | JGI IMG/M metagenome (GOLD analysis project Ga0207095, IMG submission 153529) | Enriched cells from forest soil in Barre Woods Harvard Forest LTER site, Petersham, Massachusetts, United States -... | ecosystem: Environmental > Terrestrial > Soil > Temperate forest >... | reverse complement strand
TGCCAGGATCCCAATAACGTATTGTGGGTAGGCTTGTTTCCTCGCGCTCTGGATAGATTCGATCGAAAGACGGGAAAAATCACGCACTTTGTTCCTACCCCCGGCGGCCAGTCTGGGTTCGGTGAAGGCACAAACGTCAATAGCATCTACAAAGATACAGCGGGTTATCTCTGGGTCGGTGGCGGAGGCTCGGGTCTGGTGCGATTCGATGAAAGCACGGGGCGTTTCAAGAATTACCGGCACAACCCCGATGATCCCCACAGTTTGATTTCTGATAACGTCTATACCCTCTTCGGAGATAGGAACGGTCAAATGTGGGTGGGTCAGGTGGGCGGTCTCAGCCGTTTCGATCCAGCGAGGGATGGATTTACCAATTACCGCCCCGTTCCAGACCGTCCGGCCAGTCTGGAAAATACCGTCTGGGTCATCGATCAGGATCGTTCCGGCACGCTGTGGTTGGGGACGTGGGGCGGTACGCTGGTCCGTTTCGATGACAAGGCAAAGACCTTTGCGAATTACACGCCTGATCCGCATAGCCCTGACAAGCTCAACGGCGGCGGCATCAACACTCTCCACGAAGACCGGACTGGAACATTGTGGGTGGGAGCAATGGACGGACTTTACCGGTTCAACCGGCAAAGCGGAACGTTCACCCGTTACACGGAAAACCAGGGCCTGCCGAGCAGCACGATTCGATGCATTCTGGAAGATGGACGTGGCAGGCTTTGGCTCAGCACGCAGAAGGGCATATCCCGATTCGATCCTCAGAGAAAAACATTTAGAAACTACGACGCGTCCGACGGCTTGCAGAGCAATGAATTCAGTACCGGTTGCTATCAAGCCCCAAACGGAGAGCTGTTCTTTGGTGGCAGCAATGGGCTGAATGCATTTTTCCCCGAAAATGTCGGCGACAATCCCTACGTACCCCCGGTCGTGATCACCAGTTTCAAAATCTTCAACGAATCTGTGCCCATCGGCCCCAAGTCGGTGCTCAAAAATGCCATCCCATACGTCGGTTCCGTGACTCTCCCTTACAGCGACAATGTGTTTTCCTTCGAGTTCGCCGCGTTGAGCTATGCAAATTCCCACAAGAACCGTTATCGATATAAGCTCGAGCACTTCGAACCTGGCTGGAACGAGGTGGACAGTAAGCAGCGCCTGGCTACTTACACCAATCTCGACCCCGGCAAATATGTCTTTCGCGCGCAGGGATCAAATAGTGATGGGATATGGAATGAGGAAGGGGTATCGTTGACTGTCGTGATCACACCCCCCTGGTGGAGGACAAATTGGTTTCGCATCCTTTGCGCGGTTCTTGTCGTCACGTTGCTGTGGGCAGCCTACCAGTGGCGGTTACAGCAGTTGCACCATCAATTCGAGATGACGCTCGAGGCGCGTGTCGGAGAGCGGACAAGCATCGCGCGTGAACTGCATGACACACTGCTTCAAAGCTTCCATGGTTTGCTGCTGCGCTTCCAGATTGTTTCCGAATTGCTGCCGGAGCGCCCGGTGGAAGCAAAGGAACAACTCGACAGAAGCATTGAACGGGCGGCCAAAGCGATCACCGAGGGCCGGGATGCCGTGCAGGGATTGCGCACCTCCACGGTCCAGACGAATGATCTCGCACGGGCTATCAATACGCTCGGGGAGGAACTCGCAACCGACCCCGCCAACGACGGGTCTCCGGCATTTCGCGTCACAGTGGAAGGCGACCCGCGAGATTTACATCCCATCTTGCGTGACGAAATCTACAGGATTGCCGCTGAGGCGCTCCGGAACGCCTTCAACCATGCCGCGGCTCGGCAGGTCGAAGTTGAAATCAGGTACGACGCGCAACAATTCCGGTTCCGCGTGCGGGACGATGGAAAAGGCATTGATCCAGTCGTTCTATCGGGGCAGGAGCCTGAGGGACACTTTGGCTTGCCCGGCATGCGGGAACGCGGCAAACTGATAGGAGGCAAGCTTGTGATTTGGAGCGAAGTCGGTGCGGGCACCGAGGTGGAACTCCGCATTCCTGCGGCCGCCGCCTACGCCACAGTAACGAAACGTTCTTGGATTTCAGAATTGCTGGCCAAAAAGTAAAGGAATCACCAGGAGACGCTGCGTGAGTACCGATATTGCCCGCATTCGAATTCTAGCGGTCGACGACCATCCCATCGTACGTGAGGGCATCGCCGCATTGATCGCCATTCAGCCGGATATGATTCTGGTAGGCGAGGCCTCCGACGGCCGCGAAGCCATCCAGCAATTCCGGACGCATCGCCCCGACGTGACGGTGATGGACCTGCAGATGCCGGAGATGAACGGGCTCGATGCGCTGATTGCCATTCGCAATGAATTCCCGGATGCGAAGATCATTATGCTGACAACCTACAAGAGCGACGCTCAGATCGTCCGGGCGCTCAAGGCAGGTGCTCAGGGTTACCTGTTGAAGAATGCTCTGCACAAAGAATTACTAGCGACAATCCGCGCCGCAAATGTGGGCAAGAAAACCATCTCCCCTGAGGCTTCTTTCGAAATTGTCGAGCATGCCACCGACGACGCCCTCACGCCGGCAGAAATCAACGTGCTGCGGCTCATAGCCTCCGGACGTGCAAACAAAGAAATCGCAGATCAGCTCTCCACCACCGAAGAATCGGTGAAAAGCCGGGTCAGGAGCATCCTTTCCAAATTGGGCGCCAGCGACCGAACCCACGCCACGACCATCGCTCTGAGACGAGGAATCATCGAGCTGTAGATTCAGACCCTCTTTTTATCTGCCCCGAAGCCTCAAAAGAGGCTCGATCCGACCTCTCCGGGGGGCTCTCTTCTCTTGGAAAATCGACGAAAATTAATACGTACACGAGAGGTGCGTCCATTGCGACGCTTGTATTCCACTTTCGCTGGCGGTTGGCCCGGGTTTGGCCTCATCTTAATGCGGCTCGTTGTTGGGTTTGCTTTGGTGAGTAGTGCAGGCTCCGCCCTGCTCAGCGGTCCCGCCATCCCCATGACACTTTTGTCTGTTCTCCTGGCCGGCGCAGCGCTTCTTCTCATCATCGGGCTGTTTACCCCGATCGTGGGAACACTCGTGGCTCTGATTGAAAGCTGCAGGCTCGTCATCATACCTGCAGACAGGTTGGTCTACCTCCTGGTAGCGACCGTGGGCGCTGCCCTGGCAATGTTAGGGCCTGGTCTATGGTCGGTCGATGCTCGCCTTTTCGGCTGGAAGCGAATCGAGCCCACGCCTCGCAAGAGGTAAATGGCGCACCCGAAAGAAGCCGACCGCTCCCCTCAAACAAGCCTGTCTCTTCTGCGAATAGAGGCGTCCACTTGCCTCCACATAGGTCATCGTTTCCCTCGATACAGAGTTCCGCAAGATCGCTGAAAGCTCCACAATGTCATCCATCTGGTCACTTCTCCCCGGAAGGATTCAAAGATGAGGGCATGATGGGGAACCTGGATTAGCTCTAGCGTCATTTCCACACCGGTTAAGTTCCCTTCCTAAGTCGTGGCAGAAAGCGAGAAATCAAAATGGACACTCTCCAACGTACTGAACACTACACCGACAAGGGACACTATGCCGTAATGACGCGAACCTCAGTTATCAAACACGCGCAACTGGTCAGGATCGCTGATCACCTTCGTCGCAACGCCGAGGATCTCGCGTCCTCTACTGAGGTTCCCACGTTCGAAAATTGTCGCATTGCCGGAGCAATGGTGACGTGGGCCTTCCATCTCGCGCCATTGCGCATCGAGGCAGGGTTGGACTACTAGCAGCGAATGCGTGAAGGACGTTGGAAGCGCCGCACCCGAATTCCGGTCTGTTCGGCTTCCGGGGTTCCATCAGCGGCATTGAACAATCCTGGGACAAGGCAGAAACCACCGAAAATAGTGGCTGGCTGCAAGCGGGGAAAGATTCAAGGAGGAAGACAAATGGCGACGGTTGTTTTCACAGACCCCGGAGGTTTCATGAAAGCACGCCTTCCCAAAGTGAGTGGCTTCGAAGACGAGCAGCTCTGTCCCGGATCAGAAATCAGATCTGATTATGGGTTTGAAGACATCGTCGGCAACAGTTCCGCTTTGCGTAGAGTGCTCGATCAGGTAGCGATCGTTGCTCCCACCAGCGCTACCGTCCTGCTGCACGGAGAAACGGGGACGGGGAAGGAACTGATTGCACGTGCAATTCACAAGCTCAGCCGCCGGCGCAACCGCAATTTCGTTTGCATGAACTGCGCTTCTGTTCCGTCGGGACTCCTGGAAAGCGACGTCTTCGGGCACGAGAAGGGTGCGTTCACCGGGGCACTGATTCAAAAGAAGGGCAGATTGGAACTGGCGGACGGGGGCACGCTGTTTCTTGATGAGATAGGCGACATCAGCCTGGAAGTGCAACCGAAATTGTTACGGGCAGTGCAGGAACAGGAGTTTGAACGTCTGGGAAGCACCAGAACGATTCAGGTAGATGTGCGAATGATCGCCGCGACACACCGAAGCCTCCCTGAGATGGTCCGCGACGGAAGCTTTCGCGAAGATCTGTTTTACCGGCTCAACGTGTTTCCGATTGAGATCCCGCCTCTTCGCGAACGACGCGAAGACATTCCACTCCTGGTGAATTATTTCGTCTCCAAGATATCCAGGCGGATGGGTAAACAGATCAATGCAATACCCGAACAGGCCATGGAATCGCTGATCAGGAATCCCTGGCGGGGGAACATTCGAGAATTGGCAAACTTCATCGAACGTGCCGTCATTCTTACTCGGAGAGATGAGTTAGAGGTCCCGATTGCGGAACTCGCGACGCCGGCTGAGATCTATGTTGACAGCGGCTCAACCTTTCATCAGGCGGAATCCAACGCAATCATCGCGGCTTTGAAGGAAGCGTCCGGACGCGTAGCGGGTCGGGGCGGGGCCGCGGAGCGACTGGGATTAAAGCGCACGACTCTGCAGACCAAGATGCGCAAACTGAACATCTGCCGCGCCGATTACGGTTGCTAGGCGACGCGGGCAAGGGCGAGTGCTGACGCGCCTGATGAACTCCGGTGTAAATAGGAAAAAACCGCTGGATGAGGAGTATCGATGAGGTTAATAACAACACCACGTTGTTCCGAGAAACGCGACCGCTTACAGCTTTCGGACCAAGGGAGTTCTTCTGCCGATGGGAGCGTTGCTCCTGAATTGCTCGGACGGGTCCTCATGTGCCCAAATCGATCCTACGCAACTCCTAGATCGAGAGTCATCGAGACCGCAAACAGTGTCGAAGAACCAGTTGCTCGCCTCCGGCAAGGCTCTGCGCGCGATGGAGCGAGCACAAAAACCCCCGCGTGGAGTCGGAGTGTCACTCATACAATGAGCTATTTTTCGCTCCTAACTTTCCTTGTGCTTTTCCCCGGGGTCCTGTGCGCCGAGACGGGATGCCCTGCGAACATCAAGGCGATTCCGCTTCAGAGGGTCAGTCATCATCAGATCGTGGTGAGTGTGTCGCTCAACCACTGGGGGCCGTATGACTTTCTTCTGGACACAGGAACGCAGATGACGGTCATCGATCTGTCGCTGGCAGCGGATCTCCATCTGACGTCTATGGGAAATGCCAGAGTGGCCGGTATGAGTTTCCAGGGACCGGCATTGTTTGCGCGGCTCGATCGGCTGAAGTTAGGGGATCACGTGGCAACCAGGCAGAGCGTATTGCTCTATAACATGAAGAACGTGCAGGGATCTGGTTTTGCGATCCGAGGTCTTTTGGGTGAGGATTTCCTCTCGCGGTATGATGTGCTGATCGACAAGAAGCACCATGTGCTTTGTATCGACGACACCGGCGAGATGCTGAAAGGCATGAACGGGCAGCGCGTTCGGCTGACCTCAGCCACCGGCCCCGCCGCCCCAGCATCGCTTACCATTGCCGCGCCCTGACCAGACGTATGTTGCCGTTCTGCCCGACTGAGTGTCGCTGAGCTGATGCTCTGTCGCCTGCCAGAAGCCGGGGACTATGAAGGAGTTACCACATCGTTCCAACCGACATATCCCGGGCGCTCCGGTCGCCCAGAAATCAGGCGAAATGAAGGAATCCGGTTTCTGTTATCAGGCTGCCTGCGAAGCTCAGTTGGTTTCCGCGGCAAAAAATGGCGATCAACCCGCATTCGTAGAGTTGTGCCGCCGTTGCGGTCCATCGCTGAAGCGGAAGATAAGCCGGATAGTCCGACATCGTGAAGATGCGGAAGACATCCTTCAGGACACGCTCATAAGCGCATACAAGAGTCTCGCAAGTTTCCATTCCAAGAGCAGCTTTCATACTTGGATTACGACCATTGCAATTAACAATTCGCTGATGCTCTTGCGTAAGCGAAGAAACCGTTCGGAAACCGGTTTTGGACTCATCACCAATGACGGGAAGGAACTCGAGACCTTGGAATTGTCTGACCCGTGGCCCGACCCTGAACAACTTTGTGCGAAGCGGCAAGCCAGCCGCAGGTTGGCCCAAGCCGTCAGGACCCTGCCTCCAGGTTTCCGTTCACTCGTGGAGCGCTATCACCGCGACGAGGACAGACTGGTGGATGCCGCGGATGCGATTGGGATAACACTGGCTGCCGCGAAGTCCCGGCTTTTACGTGCACGAAACGCACTTCGCCGTCATCTGAAGAACGACGAGATTCGATGATCTTTCAATGATGGGAGCAGCGTCATGAGCGCCCTCAGCCATTGCCAGTGAAACCAATTGGCTGTGTCCGGATAGCCTGGTTCTCTCTGCCGCTATTGTGGCAACTGCCACCATAGCGTTGGCACGTGTCCGGTCCTCTAACTTGGTCCTGCTTTCCTTCTCATTCATAACATTGAGATTGGATGATCGTCAGCAGTTGGCCATTCGCGTGCCATATAGCTTGAGTTAGGAAGAGCGGCCCTCTCGGTGAATTGAATATCGAACAGAGGACCGTGGTGGCGGAGGCCGATCACTCGCCTGTTCGGCATCGCCGAGGTGAAAGGGATTACGGTGATCCGGCAAGCCATATCGTGTGACATCTGCGGAACCGAGAAGCGGCAGGCCAACCATTGGTTTGTTGCCTACGAACAATCCGGAGAGCTGCGCATTAGCGGCTGGAACTCTCCCTACCTCTCCCGCGCCGGCACAAAGCACCTTTGCGGAGAGACCTGTCTGCACAAGGCGATCAGCAAGTTCCAAGCGAAACTGGTGGACGTGGGAACGCAGTGCACAGACAGGATTGACGCCGCCATGTCCGCGGACGCGATGACCATGGCGCATGCAGAGTGCGCCGAACCTGCGTGCTCGACTCGGCCACCCTCGCCGCCGACTCCAAGTTTGCCCCAACCTATCCAGGGTTCGCCTCGGGAATTGGAACGCCTGCCCCGGTCGCACTCGTGTGCCGGACGGAGGTCATCATGACGAGAACCGACCCTGTTTCCCACCACAACCAGACCGTTTTGTCCTGTATATGGTTTGCAACAGGAATCGCTTCTCATCCGATTGCATGCAAATGGATCCCGAGGCGTCAACTCGACCGTGGCCCGGCCTGAGACGCACTTCCCGCCGGTCGTTCTATAAGACTGAACGTTCGCGCGAAGGAAGCATTACTGCCCCGGTTGCGGCATTGCCACGATAGCGGCAGTTACGCGCTAAGCCACTTACAGAAAGCAAGGAGATAATTTGCAATTTCTTTGGCATCGAAATTGCCACTGTATTGATGAGACACCGAATTGCATCGGCACCGGGCGGCGAGCGGGTGAACCGGGATAGGCGCCGCATCGGTGGACGAAGCGATTGCAGACGATCTCGAAGGGACTACCAACAGGAGAGAAAGCCATGAACGTCCTAGTTTGGATCAACCTTGCATTTGGGGTGCTTGCCGTGGTTTACGGAGCCATCGTGCTTCGTGGTGTTCTGAGGGCAACACTCCGCTGGAAGTGGCCAACCAGGTTCCTGGCGTGCAGCCTCCTGGCCTGTCTTACCAGCCTCCTGCCTTTCACCCTCCACCTCGCGCCGATCCAGCAGCTCTGCATGGTCTCAGTGTATTGCTCGGCAGTAGCCATGGCGGCCTGGCTCAAGTTTCATCTCTTCGGAATCTGGCGCCCGGTTTTCGCATTCTCTGTTACGGCCGTCCTGTATCTGGACGTATTGTCTGGGTCCGTGCAGTTGTTCACGAAGTCGCGCCTCTTTGCTACGGCGCTCGCAAGACCCTTCTCTGCGATTCACGTCATACAGTTCGTTTTCACGGTGCTCTTCGCTGTGCTGGGAGTGCTGGTCGTCAGAAAATGCCACGCTGAGCCAACCCGCTCGTTCTGATGGATGAGCCTCCTGGCAAGCGGCTGGAGGATAAGCCTCGGGGGCTCATCTGGATCCCGTTAAGGCACGGAAGTATGAGTAGATCTGAACTCAGAATGCATCCGGGTTCGCGCGTTGAAGCGCCTTCAATCCTGGACACAAATGCTTAGTATGCCCGCGCGCAAGAGAGCCACGAATCACAGCGCCGCGCGATTGCCGACCACACGGTGGAGCTTTCGCCTCCGGCATCGACAACATCGGGAGACAAAACTGTGGAGTCTGCCCGTGGAAACCATGCATAAGTCAGCTGACATCCGTTTCGCAATTTTCCAACCGCGTTAGTAACAGTTGGACTGGCTGTTAAGGTAGAAAGGCCTTGGGGATTACGCACGACCTCTTCACAAACCAATGCGAGGAGGGTGGACGTAATCCCTTGTTTGAGCAACAAGGACTGCACACGCGCGAACTCTGACAATGGCCTGCGGGATTGGCCATCATCCAGGTTTGCCGCGGCTCCCACATTTGCAGATGAAATGAAGGTGCGCCTTCAACCTTTCGATATTCTGCTCCCGTCAGGCGGCGCGCCCATTGCCCATTAACGTGAGGCGCGGACCCGCCACAGTACTCGTTTCGGCCGCTTTGTATCCGGTTCACTTGCCGAGTTGGCGGCAGATGACGCAATCGCGGCAGTTATCGTCCTCCTTCGACAGTACTTCCAGAGCCATCTCAATCACGTGGATTGAGCAACGAATGTGTCCTCAATGATCTACGTTGAGGCGCGCTCGCGCTCGCTGTTGGCAACACGCGTGCATATTTGGCGGGTATGCGGTATAGATACGCCGGCCGGGAACACAGAATAAGGAATGTCTGCCTTGGCGCGGCGAACTGATGGAGCGCGTTTTGAATATCAGTTTCAATTCACTCATGCAGCGCCTGGCGTGTCACATCGTCCAAGCGGTAACTGTGGCGACTGCCGGCCGTCTGGTATCGCGGTTGTCGCGCATTTCACTCCTTCTGTCGCTTCTCATCGTCGCGGTGAATGCGGTAGCGGAAATCGATCTCATTCGGCGACCGGAAGCCCGGGAACGCCGAACGGATTTGGTTTATGAAGGGATGGTGTCGTACGGAAACTACCGAGTGTTCGGAGCCGCTGAAAACGCAAAACTGTACACCGGTGGCGTAGAGCTTGACCGCGAACTGTGGCCCAGGGTCTTTCACACTCGCGTCGATGGAGTCGTGGAATTTCTGCCTTTCGTCCTGTTGACTCAACCGGAGAAGGCAGACATCTGGGGCAGCCCCTTGAGTCGAAGGCGGAATGCTGTCCCAGGCGCAGGGATCACCCCGATTGGTTTCCGGCTGCTTTGGCGTGATGGAAAGCGCATCATGCCCTACTTCGAGGCCAAAGGAAGTGTCTTTGGGTTCACTCAAAAGGCTCTCTCTCCTCAAGCGACATACGAGAACTGGAGTTTTCACATGACTCAAGGCCTGCAACTCAAACTTCGAGGCCGATTTGACCTTCGCTTGGGCGTGCTCAGTGATCTTCACATCTCAAATGCCTTCGTCGTCCGTTCGAATCCCGCGCTCGATGTAATGAACGCCGACGTAGGGCTTGTTTATCACCTGAGCAGGCCGAAATGGCCGTTTTCCGCCGGCAGGTGAGTACGGCGACGTTCACCCTGAGGCGAGGACTCGCCTTCGGTTTTGCAGTGCTTGCCCCACAACCAATGCGATATTGATTGCTGCCCCTGTGCCGGTGAGTACTTGGCGTAAGATGCAGCCCACTTTCTGGCCTGATAGGAGGCCCGAGGATGTCTGAGGAACTGAATCATAGCCTGGCAATCAAAAACATCGCGATTGCAACCGATTTCTCGCCGTGGTCGGACCGGGCCATGCAGCACGCCTTGGTGATAGCTCGATGGTACGGCGCGGCACTCCATATTCTTCACGCCGTTCGTCAATCGGAGTTCTCCCTCGTGCCCGATCTGATGGTGCAACTGGACGAATTGGCGGTGCGGGATTGCGAGGATTTGATGGGCCGTCTTCGTGCTGCCCGCAGCCTGGACAACATCCAACATCGGCTCTGGAACCTCTCCGGCGAGGTTTCGGCCTTCGGCGATTTCGTCCAGGATCAGAAAGTCGATCTGCTGGTACTGGGAACGCGCGGGCGGACCGGCATCTCAAAGCTTCTCCTGGGTTCTGTTGCAGAGCAAATCTTCCATTGCGTGTCTTGCCCGGTGCTCACTGTAGGACCGTCGTCGCGTGGGGCCGCCAGCCAGCTTGCATTGAAAAACGTGCTCTTTGCAACCGATCTTTCCCCACAGTCCACCGCTGCATTGCCTTATGTTCTCGCCGCGGCAACAGGGTGGCGTGCAGCCATCGATGTCCTGCACGTCTGCGCGCCGGATCACTCCGATAGTGAGCATCGAATGGAAGCTTACCGCCGCCGCATCGACGCTCTCACCGCTGGCGAGCCCCGGTTGTCCATCCGTTATCACGTGGTGCCTGGAGAGCCTTCGGCTGCCGTTCTGGATTTCGCCGGCCAGAACAACGAGGACTTAATCGTCCTGAGTCTCGCCAACCATCGTTCTCTCTACGGTGGTCCGCCTCTGTCGCACGCCTATGAAATTGTGCGGCAAGCACCGTGCCCGGTCCTGAGTGTGCCATCCGCTCCCGCTTCTCCCCTTGGCCAGTAGAGCCGAAAGCTTCGGATATTGCCCAACGAGGCCGTGCCGGAAACTCGGGGGCGATCCGCACGCTTGCAGATGGCAAGAGCAGGGCACTAACTTTGTGCATCCCTCTTTGAGACAAAGAATGGGGATCACGCCTTCTCTCCTCGGCCGATTGCGAATTGAAATCCGGCGTAATCCCCAATGTGGTGCAGTTTGCTCCTACCTCGATCGCCTCAGACTGGGCGTGAAGCGGGGAATAATAAACTCCTGCGCGATCGCGGCAAATATGCGTTCGGCTGTGTTGATGCCGAATTGGGTGAATACCATCCCAGTGCCGCGATTGGAATCAGGAAGATACGCCATCGACAGCGCGGTCGCTCCGATATCCCCTCCCATGCTTGAAAAATTGATCTGTCGATGGCCGTTGTCGCCCCGGCAGATGAAGGGTGTGGCGAACGCGTGCGCAAGCCGCGACCGTGTTCCTCCGGTTCCCTGGTAAAAATAGCGGGGGTCTTGGTGCAATAGAGACGGCAGAATCGCGCCCCCGATGAGAATGTTGCTGAATGCACCGGCTGAATTCGATCCAAAGCGTTGCCCGTATCCCTTGGCGCCCTGGCCGTAGTCCGGCCTGTTGGCGGCCTGGTCGATGCCCGACATGAATCCCACCCCCAATATCGTGATCGGATCGGTTGAAACCTTCATGGCCAGCTTGAACTTGAGCTTTGTCGTCAGGGGCACCGCGTTCGCAGAATCGTAGATCACATAGAAGTTGGGAATTATCCCAAGCACGCGCTGCTGTTCTGCCAGCCGCACCTGCTCGACTGCGATCTCCTCAGTTGAACCATAGACCGTGACGGATGCCGACTCGCCTTCCATCCTCAGGTGAACGTCTTCGAGAAAGAATTGCGATGGCTGGAGAACAATGGATGGAGACGTCCAGTCGGAGAAACCTTTTGTATGAACGCTGACTTCATATGGAATACCGGGCGTAACGGAATCGAATTTGAACCCTGCGTTATCATCCGCAACCACTTCGCGTCGATCGTCGGAAGACGAGGCTTTCAACACGACCGTTGCACCGGGAACAAGATCGCCGTTCACATCCTGAACCGTTCCGCTAATGGTGGCTGCGGGAGAGGGAAGAGGCGCAGCAGCGGAGCCGGTCGTTGGTGCCGGTTCCGACGTGGAGGTGGATGTAGCGCGCGCACCTGGCCCCGAGGCCTCTGGTTGTGTCGAGGGGAGCGTGGTCGTGTGCATAGTCCCAGCATGGATTGCCTGGGCAAAAGCTAGTTGACAAGGATCGAATAGGAGAAGTGAGATTCCTATCACCAGAACGCCTCGAACACATCTCGGCGGCAGCGCGTATAGGTGTTTGAGCCGTTGCGACAGACTCGGACTGGGAATATCTTCCCGGACTCTTGCAGTGGAGAGGCCGTCTGTTCTGAATTGGAGTGTATGAAGTAGGGACATAGATGCTCTGTATTCTTGAGGCGCTTCGATCAGCGCGCCTCTAGGCTTGGGAGATTGCGTCTCTTGACAATCCCGCGTTTGAGGAATGAGTCGAACACCCGGCGTCGAGCACGGTAGAGACTCGATTTTGCTGAACCAATGGTGAGTCCGAGAGAGGAAGCAACTTCGCCAATTCGGGCTTCGTTGAAGACGCACTGTTCCAGGATGGTCTGGTGCATCCGCGATTGCCGTAGAAGTACTTTTTGCAAGATTGCGAGCAGTTCCTGCCGCACGATCTCCTGTTCTGGATTGAGGCGGCCATCGGGAACGTCCCAACCGCTCGGGCCGTTCGACTCGTCCTTCCGGCTATCGAGAGACAACCAGTAAACGCCCTTGCCCTTCCGCTTCATCGACAGGCCGGCGTTATTCACGATCGCAATCAGCCACGTGGCGAAGTGAGATTCATGGCGGAACTTCCCGACGTTAACAAAGGCCCGCAACATCGCGTCCTGCACCAGGTCTTCCGCCTCTTCATGGGTTTGCGTGAATCGTCGGGCAGCTCGATACAAGCACCTTCTGTGGCGAACGAGGAGTTCGTCCATGGCATCGCTGATTCCGGCTTGAGCGGCCGCAATAAGGGCCTGCTCGCTGGATGCATCCTGAAGACTCTTGTGCCCATCTTTGCCGAGGCGATATTCGTTGTTAGCGGTTGATTCATTCGTAGTCATGGCTGTTCCTTGGCATGTCAATCACAATGGCTTCTGTGTGCAGAACACCAGCAGCGCAAGCGCGAGTAGGAGGGACCAGAGCAAGGCCTCGCCGGCCAGCTTCGCTTTATACGTCATGATGCCGTCCTACAAGCATGGCGGCTGCTGGATGGCTGTTTCTGCCCGCCCGCCTCTTCGGTTCCCGCCAATCGCTCTATGACTGCAGCCAACTCCTCGGGGTTGATTCCAGCGGGAATGCGTTCGTCATACAGCGGATCGTCCAGCAGATCGCAGTCATCGCGGACCAGGAGAATGGCAGCGTCAGCCCATCTCCGCCGGATGTATTCGGCTCGCCTCCGCAACTCCCGGTCCGAAAACGAAACATCCAATATTGCTAGCTGGAATTGCGCCGCTTCGCGGAGCGAGAGCGAGCAAAGCTCCCAATAGTTCGCGGCTACTGCCAGACGGGACCGGCCACACAGCACCAGCGCGTCGCGGACCACATTGGTCAGTTCCGTGGATCCGATCACAAGAACACTTAATCTGCCTGGCATCCCATTACTCCTGGCGAAACCAATGAATCAATCTCTCGTAACTGATCCTTCGCGGATAGAGCAACGTCGAGAATCTTCATGAATGCCCGTTCGCAGATCGGTTCGATCCAATCGCGCGGAACTCCGAGGAGCAAAGCGCAGTCGAGAAGCGAATACCGCAGATACGCGGACAGAACGAAACAAGCCCGCTCCAGCGCATCGCACGACGCCATGATCTCCTGGGGCGAAATTGCGCGGACCTGCCGCCGCTCGGATTCACTCAAGCCGAGTTTGACCAGTTTCGCGGGTAAACGAGAACTGGGGGACGGCAACCACTCGCGGATTTCGGCACGTATGCTTTAGAGGGCAACCTGCACCAGTAAGCGCTTAACCCAGGGCAGAATCCACTCCGGTCCTACATTCTGTGCCGTCTCTGCAAGTTCAACTGCCTCGGCGACGCATTGTTCGGCCGTCTGCCTGCTGCCTGACACCAGCTCGGCAATCCAAACCAACTCGTCCGCGCTGCTTTCGATTGTCCGTTTCAACGAGGGCGTAATTCTGCTCCGGTGCTTTGTAGACTGCTGGCCTTACACTCCCCGCGAGTTGGCCGCTTGTTTGGCTCATCGTGCTTCCTTTCCAAGTTCGAGCGGGTACGATCGAGGCGACGAGCGCCGGGAAGGTCATTGCTCCAGAAACCAGTGAGCACTCCGTACGCGATGAGCACCGTGAGGCGATGGCTCGAGCGCAATGTGATCCGCTACTGCCTCCTTCATTTGCACGAACTGTGCCATATCGGCGGGGCTCCCAAGCGTCTGAGGACGAACAACATAGAATTCGCGTGGAGCGGAGCGCGGACGAAGGTGCTGCCGCGATTGCGGCGTTCGCCGCGATAGTGGCAAAAGACGGCGGGATCGTCGGGGCGCATTGCAGCTAACCGCCGGGAGGCGGCTCAGCGTTCACTGCGGTGATAGCATGCGGAGTTCGAGAGACAGCGGGAAATGGTCGGAGGCAGTCACCGAATCGTGGATCTCGGGGTCTCTCGCGGAGAGTGCCCCTCGGGTTAGAATCCAGTCGATCGCGGCCGCCTTGGCATGATTGGGTACCGTCCTCCGCCCTCCGAAGGATGCGAATCGGTTATCGATTCGCATGGTGTCGATGAGCGTAGTCGCGGGTCCGCGGGACAGGTCGAAATTGAAGTCACCTGCCACCAGGACTGGTGTCTCTGCAGGGTGGTTCTTCCGTATCTCCGTGAGCATCTCGGAGAGTTGGGCGATCCGAAGTTCGTCATTGCCTCGGCTCTCAAGATGCAGGTTATAGAGCACTAGCGTCCTGCTCTGGAGTGTAATGTCGCACGTCAGCGCCATTCTGCCACCCAGACGTCTCTGGAACGACTGCAGTGGCGGAACAAACCAGCGCGGGCGCCAGAATGTCGATTGGTCGCGGAACCTGAGGATACGGGGATTTGACAGCGGCAGGCGGGACAGCGTGGTCTGGCCATGATAAGCGGGAGATGCTTCGGTCCCTTGTGCTAATTCCTCAAACTCGCGTCCGAAGATGTAATTCAGTCGCAGAGCTTGCGCGATTTCCCGGGGAATGTTGCGATGCCGGGTGCGGCGGGCATTGACATCAGTCTCCTGCAGAAGGATCAGATCCGCTGACGAGCTCTGGAGGAACTCAATGATCCCGTTCAATTGAAGACCGCGATTGACATTCCAACTGACAATCCGGAGCGTCTCGGGCCACTCGCGCGCAAACGGGGAGGTCGCAAATGAACCTATTTCGAGCTCCTTGATCAAACGGGCGCCCGGCATCATGGGGTTGTAGATGCTCAGGCTAGGGCGAACGGAGGTGTCCTTTCCGATCGTCATGCACCTGCTTCCGCAGCCGCGGAATTACTCCTCATAGAAAAACTAATAACAGAGCGCAGAGAGATAATCCATGCCACGTTGGCGCCGATTGCAGCCATGTAGATCAGCGTGGGGGTCAAGTTCAGCAACGCGAGCGCCAGGATCCAATAGGGCAGGAAGCAGCGGCGGACGACGAACTCCGCATGCCGGGCCATCCTGATAAGCAGACCCGCAGAGGGCCTCTCCGCATTCTTTTGCCACCTCTCGAGATACTGTTCGGGACGATCGCCCGAAAGCCGCTTGCGGCCGATCCCGGCCACGATGAACGTAAGGATCGCGCCGGCGAGAATGGCGATACTCCATCCGGTCAGGCTCGGATCTTCGTTGCTGCGCAGCACTCCAATAATAATCCCGGCGAAGGTTACGAAGTAGTAGAGATAATCACAAATGGTGTCCAACCAGCAGCCGAAATCCGACACCTGCAGCTTCAGGCGGGCAACCTCTCCATCGCATCCGTCCAGGATGCTTCCCCACACACCCAGGAAGGCGCCTGTCAGGCAGCTCCAGTATCCTCCAAATGCGAAGCATGCGCCCGCCACAAGGCTGAGAGCGAGCGTGAACAG
>Ga0207095_10224_pt1 | contig 16159 bp, 8 predicted proteins | sample Alteio_BWMinHeat_88_FD_153529 | JGI IMG/M metagenome (GOLD analysis project Ga0207095, IMG submission 153529) | Enriched cells from forest soil in Barre Woods Harvard Forest LTER site, Petersham, Massachusetts, United States -... | ecosystem: Environmental > Terrestrial > Soil > Temperate forest >... | reverse complement strand
AGGATGACGGAGGGAACACGACGATCATCTTCGGAAGGCGCAGAGGCGAACCGTATTTGCAGGCCTAGCAGTGAAAAGAGATTGAGGCTCGCATGGGTCACTCTCCAACGAGCGGCGTGCGTGGGCGACATGGAGGCGGTTTCGCGTGCGATGCGATAGAAGGCGAATTGATCAAAATAGCGCTGGTGCGCGGCCTTCCAGTTGCGGAACAGATCAGGGGAGATCGATGGCACCAGGTTATCGCCTGGCTGCGCAGCCTGGATAATGATCAGGCCGGGGCTAACCTGATAGCGGGATGAGTCGGCCTCAGCGTGCACGCCTGGCAAAAGGCGCGCGAGCATGACACAGACGGCGAGCACAGCAGAGAGGCAGAGCAAATACTGTGCCGCCGAGCCGTCCAGTCTGAGACGCGGCACGCTGGGGATGAGCGCGGGCGGGGAGCCGGCCATCCATGATTGGCGGAGCATACAGAGCGCATCAGGGAAAGAACCAAGGCAGAAGGTGATGATTCCCCGCTGCGCCGGCCAGGAGAATGAACCGGCAGTGCAGCAGGAGCGGCGAACGTGCCAGAGCTCGGCAAGCCACTCACGATGCCACTCGATTCGCTGACGCGCAGGAACGAGCCAAGCCGCGGAGCGCAGAATGGTTTCATCGAGTGCGAGGAAAAGTTGATCGGATGAAGGCTTCATCGCGAATTAGCCTCCTTGGTGGAGATCAGACGTTCGAGCAGGGGATAACGTTTGCGAGAGGCTTCTAGCGTGGATTTACCCCTGGCGGTGAGATTGTAGTATTTGCGCGGCGGCCGCTGTTCCGCGTCCGCGATCGACTGGCGCTCCCATTGTGAGCGGATCAACTGGTCGCGCTCGAGGCGGCGCATGGCCGGGTATACGGTTCCACTGGGAAGGCCGGTCATCTCCATGATGCTGAAACCGTAGCCAACCCCGGCGCTAATGGCCTGAAGAATCATAGCGGCGGTGTGGGAGAGTTTGGTGTCTGCGGCCATGGCCCATTGTATCTATGTAGCAATCTACTTGACAATCTCAAATTATTGATTATGCTGAATACTACATAGGGGTGGAACCAACCGTGGAGGGCCCAGACCAATGCTCGAAGTCCGGCATCTCTTCCGCAGTTTTCGAGGGATTCCGGCGGTTGAGGATGTGAGCTTCAGGATCGGGCCGGGCGAGATAGTCGGTTTCCTCGGCCCGAACGGAGCCGGCAAGTCGACCACGGTGAAGATCATCACCGGCCTGCTCCGCGCGAATGAGGGAAAAGTCCTGTTCGAAGGATGCGATATTCGCGACGACATGGTGGCCTTTCGCAAGGTGTTGGGATATGTGCCGGAAGAGGCGCATCTCTACACCTACCTGTCGGGGCTCGAATATCTGCAACTGGTGGGGCGATTGCGAGGGCTGGGCGAGCGGCTCATTGAGACCAAGGCGACCGGGCTGCTCGAACTGCTTCATCTGAAATCGTGGCAGCACACGCCGATTTCGTCGTACTCAAAGGGGATGCGGCAGAGGGTCCTGATTGCGGCGGCATTGTTGCACGATCCAAAGCTGCTGATCTTCGATGAGCCGTTGTCGGGATTAGATGTAGCGTCGGGGCGGCTCTTCAAAGATCTGCTAGAGATGCTGGCGGCGCAGAAAAAAGCGGTGTTGTATATCTCGCACGTGCTGGAAACGGTGGAGCAGGTCTGCAACCGGGTAATCGTGATTGCAGGGGGCAAGGTGCTGGCCGACGCACCGCCTTCAGAACTGACTACACTGATGAGCCTGCCAAATCTGGAAAGCGTGTTTGCGCAACTGGTGCAGCAGCAGGATACGCGGGCGGCGGCCGAGAAAATTGTCGAGATCATGCAGATTGCCCATGTCTGATTCATTTCAGCGCCTGATCACGATGTCCGATACGCGGCCGCTCTCTTTGAGCGAACAGGCAGAGTTGGGTCCTGTGCGACAGCCGGACAGAAGCCAGGTTTCGCTGCTGATGCGGCATTTTCTGGAGCGATTCTTCAATCACGAGACTGCTTCACCCGATGGCGACGCCAAGGCGCGGCTGATACTAATCGCGATGTCCACTGGGCTGCCGCCGTTCGTGGTGGCGATTTACCTGTGGCCTGTGTACCATCCGTTATGGCCGCCCGGTGCCGGCCCGCCTCCCTACTGGATGCAGGTGAATCATCACTTCTTCTTTGTGCTGTATTCGTTTGTGGCGATGGGCATTGTCACAGTGTTCGAGTGGGACCTTTTCTTTCCCGATCTGCTGGACGTGTTTGTTCTGGGGACATTGCCATTGGATGGGCACAGAGTATTTCTGGCGCGGGTGGGAGCCATTGCGGTGCTCATCTTGGGGTTCCTGTTCGATGCTAACTTTCTGGCTCCGGTGGTGCTGCCCGGGGCGACGGATCCGCCGCACCTGGTTAGCTTTATTGCCGGGCATATCGTGGCTGTGGCGGCGAGCGGGCTGTTTGCGGCGGCATTCATCCTGGTATTACAGGGCGTGCTTCTGTCGATTCTCGGCGAGCGGCTGTTTCGACGGATTTCGTTGGTACTGCAGGGACTGACCGTGACGGTACTGGTGGTCCTATTTCTTCTTTTTCCAGTTCTGTCGGGCGTTACGCCAGGCCTGCTCCAGTCTGGCAACAGTTCGGCGCGATGGTTTCCGCCATTCTGGTTTTTGGGCATGTATCAGAGACTGCTCGAGGGCCCATCGGTTCTGCCGGTTTTCGCGAAGTTGGCAAGGATTGGATGGGTTGCGACACTGGCGGTTGGAGCGGCGGCGCTCGGATTCTATCCGCTGGCCTATCTGCGCAGGGTGCGGCAACTGGTGGAAGGGGCAAGCACCCGGTCGACCCGCAATCGCATGGCGGCACCGCTGTATGGGTTGCTGCATGCGACCTTGGTGCGTCCGACGATTCGTCGAGCCATATTTCACTTTATTGGCCAGACGGTGCTGAGGGTTCCGCGCTATCGGATCTACCTGGTCCTCTATGGCGGCGTTGGGCTTTCAGTGGTCGTGGCGACGGTTCTGCGATTCACGGTCCACGGCCAACATCTGCAAGCGGAAGTTTCGGCAGATGGAATCCGTGTGGCAATCGGGATTGTAGCGTTCTGGGTGATTGCCGGATTGCGGACGGCGTTTGTTTCGTCGGGCAATCAGTGGGGTAGCTGGGCCTTGCGGATTGTTCACGGAAAGCCGCCGCATTTCGAAGCTGCGATGGAGCAACTGCTCGCCGCCAAAGTGTGGGTCATGTTATGCGGAGCGGCGGTGACGATGGCTGCGATTGGCGCATTTCGGCTGGTGGCGCCGGCTGAACTGCTGGGCCGGTCCGCGACCGCGGCGCAGTTGCTAGTTGCAGCCGGGATGTGCGTACTGCTGACGGATGCGTTCTTCGTAAACGTGACGATTGTGCCTTTCACCGGAGAGCCGGCAAGAGAGCAACCAAACCTGGCATTCACCATGCTGCGGTACTTTACTTTTTTCCCAGTAGTGACGGCGCTTTCGCTGGCTTCAGAATATTGGATTGAAAACAACGCCGAACATTTCGGGATCGCCGCGATGTTGATTGTTGTCGCGCATCTATGGTTTCGCAAGAGGCATCGAGACGTGGTGCGGCTCGATAGCAGCCAAGTGGAGTTGGAGGAGGGTGAAGAGGAGTTTCCAATGAGACTCGGATTGCGCTACTGAGACGGCCGGTGAAGACCGCATTATGGCAACGAGTGCAATGTGGTGTTAAACAAGTAAGGATCCAGAAAGTCGGTTTGATCGCCGGACTTTTTGTTCGGAATGGGTTGGAGACGCGCCGAGAGGGGCTTATTCCATTTCGTTGCGAGAGACGCGACATCAGCGTACATACGGTCCATTTGTTCCAAACTCACATCCCCGGGAAGAGGAACAGTGTCAAGTCCGGTACCGCAGACTGCGGAGTAGGCGAGCAGAGAGTCGATATTGTAGGTGGACTCAGCCCATCGCTGCGCCAATAGTTTGTCTTCCATGACCGGCACCATCAAACCGGAGTAGCCGATTTGTTTCACCGGCACAGCCTTGACGGCGGCCGTGATGATGCGCGCCGCAGTGAGCGTGCCGCTGGAACCGAACCTGGCCCCTGTGAAGTCTTCGATCGCTGCGCCGATGGACACATCGCCGAGCGGCGCGGGGGTCGGATCGACTCCGACGTAGCTCCACCCGGTTGCTGTGCCCACCTTGTTTCCGACCTTGTCCGCCACGTTGGCATGTTTCGTGAGCGCTGCGGTGAGGTCAGCCGTCGCCGCGTCCGCATTGCCTCTGTCTCGTGTGAAGATATCGGCAACCACATTCGCGCCTTCAAAACCGATGGCAAATTGTCGTCCTGCACCCGTGTGGTATGAGCCGGGGAAGAAGGGCGACAGTGGCTTGAGCATTGCTGTTGCGGTGAAATTGAAGGTTCCCTGGCTCCGTGGGCTATGCTCGCTTACATACTTCACCAGTTCTGACGTGCGATGGATCGTCTTCCAGTGAATGCCGGCCTCGTCGGCAATGATGGTGCTGGCCTCGATATTCGGCAGCGTGGAGAGTGCGCGCTCCAGCAGGTGCATCGTCGAGAAATTGTCGCTGTCATGGATCATTGCCGGCCCTACATTGGGGATGAAGTTCTCTTTGACGGAAAGCTGATCAAGCCCGCCGAGGAAGGCGAGTGCCTGTTCCTCGGTCATTCCAGCGACGAGTTCGGCGAGCGGCTGGGTGGTCAGCCGAAGGGATTCCACCTGGTAGCCGGCGGCTTCGAATTCGCTCTTCACCTTCCTCAGGACAAGGAGTGCCTCTGCAATCTGCTTCTCGGATGTTGCTCTGTCGAGGCGCACGAATCCGGTAATGGCCCTGACCTTTGGATTGGAGGCGGCGGTCGAAGTGGAAGCGGTCTGCGCACCCAGGTGAAGGCACAAACTCAAAACGACGGCGACGGCAATTCGGGGCATGTCGAGTCTCCAGATGCTGATTGGCGGGAAACCAAGTGTAGCAGACGGAGGATTCCATGCTGGATCGCCGATTCGGAACCGCTTGGTCGGGCATGAACTGGCGTGGCTTAGTCATCGGAGTTTGCAGGATCTCCGTATATGATTCCACGGCCGTTGGTGCCGAAGTAAACGCGTCCGTAGATGCGCGGGTCGCCGGTGATGGTGGAGTTCGTGAGTGCGTACTGGTGCTGATTGTCGTTGATCCGCCTCCAGGTAAATCCGGCATCGACGGATCGATAAATTCCCCAAATACCAGATACCTCCGCGCTGCTGTACAGCGCCGGGTATTTGTGGAAGGGCGCCGGCTTGCCGAACCCAATCGTGCTGGCTGCCTCGACGTCCGACAATTTGGAAAAGGAGTTGCCGCTATCCACCGAATGCCAGATGCCGTACACGGTTGTTGTGCTTCCGCCGGTGAGCCAGATGTCTCCCTGGTGCCCCGGCGTTGCCTTGAACTGCGCAGAAGCGCCTGCCGGCGGCAGGTTACTCGCGCCGGTAGCGGCAAATGTCAGTCCGCCGTCAATGCAGTTATAGAACGTGCCATTCTGGAAGGCATAGAACTTCAGCGGATTGACGCGGTCGGAACGCACGTTCGCGCCCGCGGGTGCGCCGGTGGATGCCGTCCACGTGGTTCCGTTGTCAGAAGAAACGAATATGCCGGCGCCGGAACTCCAGACCACGCGGCTGCCATCGGCGGCGGCAGCAACGGTACCACCCGATGCACCGGACGGTTGGGTAGCGCCGGGAGCCCACGTCTGTCCACCGTTCGCGGAGAAGCCGATGTTCATGCCATTGGTGCCGCCGGTTCCCACGCGAACGATAAAGCTGGGGTTCAGTTCCGCATAGTCAAGGCTGGTGCCTGAAGTGAATACCGGGTTCGCATCCATGACACTCGGAACGGCCAGGTTGTTGTGCGTGTAGCCGCCGTTGTCGCCAACGGCACTGATGAGATGAGCGGTGCCGGATGGAGGACTGATGAGGTCTTGCACCGCGGTTTCCTCAATCCCCGCTGCGGCCACTGATATGTTGACCGGACCACCGCTGTTCCAGGCCGTGAGATTGTTCGCGCCGTACATCGTTGCGCCTGTCCCGTAGAGCATATGGTTGGAATCGAAGGGATCGATTTCGAGCGATTCGACCATCCAACCCAACTTGGGCGTTGGCTGGGGACACAATGAATTGCTGGGGCCTGTTGCAGTGCAGGTTGCGGGTGTCGCGCCGAACGTGAGCCACGGGGCGACGGACGTGTAGCTGAGTGCGTAAGTCGGGACCATGACACTCGGCCAGGGGTTAGCAAAGTTCGCGTTCCAGATCAGGCTCCAGGTATTTCCGCCATCGAGGCTGCGGAAAAATTGCGTGTCGGGCCACCATTGATTGAGAGTAGCCACAACAATCGTGTTGGGGTTCAACCCATCCAAGCTCAACCCGCCGAAGCCATAGCCCCCGTTGAGGGGCGACGGAGGCGGTGTGATATCGGTCCAGGTCGCCGAGCCCGTGTCGTATTTCCACACACCGCCAGCCGACCCGTCATAGGGTCCGGCGTTGTTGTTGTAGCTGAGGAAGAGAATTCCGGTGGACGCGAGTTTGCCATGGTGTGGCATCACTCCAGTCGGCTGCCCGACAACCGGCGACCACGTTTGCCCTCCATCCGTGCTGTGCCACAGGCTGTTCGCCGGGTCGGCCACACCGACATAAATGTTCTGCGAGGCCTTCATGTGGCCGACACTGATGGTTGTGCGGGGATCAAACGTTTCCCAGACAACCCCAATCGGGTCGTTATCGTACGTATCCGATGGGCCGCTTGAAGGCTCGTGATAAGGGCCTGTATCGGGGAAACTGGTGACCTGAGACCATGTCTCCCCAGAATCGATGCTGCGCCAAAGTCCGTGTCCGCTCCGCGTGCCCAGGTAAAGAATGCGACTGTTGTTTGGGTCGATGGCCAGCCGCTCGCCCATGCCTCGGCCAGGCATGTTGCTTCCGACTTTGAAGGGCAAGTCGAACCGTTGGAAAGTGTGGCCCTGATTGGAGGAACGGAGGATCGCGCCGTTCTGGCTCGCCCACTCATTTGTGTAGGTTCCCACCGCGAGGTACACCCGCTGTGGGTCGCGGGGATCAATGGCAATGCTTTCCACACCGCTGAGGTTCCAGTCGGGGAAGCCAATCCAGTCGAGCAAGGGAATCCAGCGGCCAGATTCTGAATCAAGCCGGTATGCGCCACCGATGTCTGTCCGGGCGTACACAAGGCCGGATTCATTTCTGCTGAAAACGATCCCGGGTATGAATCCGCCGCCCCCGCCAATGACGACATTATTGAACCGGTACGGACCGGATTGCGGCCCCTGCGCTCTCAGGGCAGACGGGTGGAACGGAGCCAGGAGGATGGCAGCTATCCCAAGCACCTGGACCGAACTGCCGATGTGATGAAAGGTAGAAGCTATTAGACTCCTGCTCGACATAAAGCCCTCCTTCTTATGCAGGCGGATTTTCGGGACATGCAGGTACTCCTGTCAAGAGAGAACAAGCGGGATTCGTTAGTTATTCACAAGTGCTATCAAGCTGGGACTATACCTCGTGGTAGAGCCGGTAGTGCTCACTCGTGATCGCCGGGAATGGCTTGAGGCGGACCTTGCCCGCGCCAGATGCCACTTCCCAGTCACTCGACTCCGAACCGGCCCGCTGCGCGGCCATCAACTGCGCCCTCGTCAGCACCTTCGTTCCTGGTTCGAGCGCAAAGAGGGCCACTGGGCCGTGGAGCAGAGCAACCGTGTTTTGATGTTGCGGGTCGATCGGCATCAGACGCAGGGGCATATCGAGCGAGAATTCGATGCGGTCGCCATCCTTCCAATCGCGTTCGATCTCTGCCCAGCTTCCTGGCCGCACCGTCGCATTCGCCACTTTGCCATTCACGCGAACCGCCGTTGACGCTCCCGCCCATGCCGGTACGCGCAGGGCGATGAGGAATTTCTCCGGCCGGTCCAGCTTCAGCTGCAGTGATGTTTCGTTCGAATTCGGATAGCTCGTGTGCTGAGTCAATGAAACCTGCGCGCCGCCCTGCTTCCAGGTCACCCGAGACGGCACAAAGAGATTCACGTACACGCCCCGCGGCGAGCGGAAGTATGAGCTGATGCCATAATCCGCAGTGAGCTGCGGGAATGTGCCAGAGCAGCAGGGCCACTTGTCGCCGTAGTCGGCCTTCTGGCCGTTCATGTTGTAGTCGGAATAATAAAAACTTACCCCGTCTCGCCGAATTGGCCGCGCTCCCAGAATCGTGTTGTACAGCACCGCCTCCGTGCTGTCGCCGTGCGTGCTCTCCCCGGTTACCCGCATGAGGTACCGGACGATCTTGAAGTGTCCATAGGCGCCGCACGGTGTTTCGAAGCTCGCATGGGTCGAGTGCAGCGAGTTCACGAGTTCGTCGGTGACGGGCTTCGTGAACCCTTCCTGCGGTCCCCAACCTCCCGTCGCGTAGCTCTGCTCCAGCACAAATCTGAATCCGTTTTTTGCGGCTCGCAGGTGCATTTCACTGCCGTCCGTCAAATAGGCCTGCATCGCTGAACTCAGAGCGTTGACGTGGCTGTACGCATGCTGACCGGGCAAGACATTTCGGTTCTCAGAGAGCGGCCCGAAGTAGGAATCGTCCTGCAGAAAGCGCTTCGCCAGTTGGCGGTACCGATCGCCCGCTCCGCGCTGATACCCCAGATAGAAATTCTCCGGCAGCGTGTAGGTCTCGTCCCATGTAAAAGAAATGTTCTTATGCGGCCGGGCCATCATCTCATCGCGGCTCAATGCCTTCTCCGGAAGCCACGGCAACGCCGCATCCGTTGCCTTGTTCAACACAGCCAGCGCTTTCGGATCCCCTGCGAACTGATGGGCGTCGATGAGCCCGCAATTCGACTTGTCAAATGTGTATGCCGGAATGCAGTAGCCTTCGTAGAACTTCGTCGTCACGGTAGGTGCGAACGCTTTCACCAACCCGTGGACCTTGGCCTGCGTTGCCTTGTCCCCCGTGATTGCGTAGGCCCGCGCAAGCCCTGATAAATACTGGCCAAAGCTGTGCCCGGGGATATACCCGGTCATGTTCTTTGGCGGATCGAAGTCACTCGATGGCGAATACCAGCCGCCCATATCCTCTCCGGGCGCGGGCAGCCCCGCGAACTGGCGGAACGGTTTCAGGAGATCGTCATCCGGCAGACTCAGAAACAGGGAGACATTGTTGTGGAACTGTTCGAGCATCGGCCCGTCCAGTAGTTGCACTTCGCCATACTCAAACTGCGAGAGCTTTGTTTGCGCGGGACCGCTCTTGCCCGCATCCATCGCCGGCAGGGTGTTGCGCAGGACTGCCATTCCTGCCGCCAGCGCCGCACTACTCTTCAGGAAGTCTCGCCGCGTCTTGCACATCTGGTGTTTACCTCGCTGTCTGTTCTGCAAAATGACGGAACCCGGCTCCCTTTGGTCCGGAGCTGGAGAGCTAGAAAGCGTTTTCTGATCTGAGCGTTAGATTATACCGACTACCGTGCAATCCGCTCTGTCCTTAGCGTCCTACAATCTCCACTATCGATTTGTCGGGTGACGTCCAGGCTGCTGCGCCATCGTGCTTAAACTGGTGGGTCGCTTCGTTCCAACTAAGCGTAGTGATGGAGCTGACACCCTTTTCATACGCATACGTGTTGCCGTCATCTGAGAACAGCGTAAAGCTGGCGTCCGCTCCCGGATAAACGCGCACCGAGGCAATATCCTGCTTCTGCTGCGCACTCAACACTGCGGCTCCAAGCGGAATGATGCTGCCCGCGCGGACAAACAGCGGTATCGTATCGATCGGGGCGTCAGCCGTGATGGTCTGGCCGCCTTTGAGTCGTTCGTTTGTCCAGTAGTTATACCAATCACACCCAGCGGGCAAGTAAACCGAGCGATGCGTGGCACCCTGGTCCGAAACAGGAGCGACCAGTAGAGCGGGGCCAAACATGTATTCGTCCGGGATGTTGAAGACATTGGAATCATTGGGAAAGTCCATGAACAGCGCGCGCGTGAAGGGCGCGCCGGTCTGGTAGCTACCGTAGGCGAGGGAATACGTATACGGCAACAATTGATATCGCAAGCGCAGATACTTTGCGAGGATGGGTTCGGCCTGTTTGCCATACGCCCAGACCTCGTTATGTTTCCTCTCTCCATGTGCGCGCATAACAGGTTGAAAAGCTCCCCATTCAAACCAGCGCACAAATAACTCGGGATAGTCCTCGTAGTTATCGACGTTATCCCGGGCATCTGACGGATCAACCAAAGGTGCATGTGCCGCCTTGTAGTTTGCCGGTATTTGCGGCGAGAAGAAGCCCGCGATGTCTGTGTCCCAATAGGGCATTCCAGTGGCCGTGAAATTCAATCCGGCGGGGATGGAGCGCTTCAGCATATCCCAGGTCGAGAGGATGTCGCTCGACCAGAAGACAGTGCCGTTCCGCTGCGCTCCGAGGTATGCCGCGCGGGCAAGAATCATGACTCGTTTGCTATCTCCGAAATCGCGCCTGAATCCCTCATAGACAGATGCGGTATGGAACAAGGGATAGACGTTGTAATAGCGCGTTCCCGAGCCGACGAAAAAGAAGTCTTTCGCCGGATCGATATCGGGCTCTGTTTCGTCGAGCCAGAGGTAATCGAAGTTATACGGCTTGATATAGCGATCTCGAATGGCCTCCCACCACCACTTGGCAGCTTCAGGATTGGTGGTATCGATGTTAGGGCCGATGACATCTTTGAACTCGCCAATGTCCGGGGTTCCATCCGCGGTATGGATCAGCCATCCCTTCTGCCGCAGCATGTCGAAGTAGCGGGTTCCAGCGGAGAAATGCGGCCAGACGCTGAGCAAAGTTCCAATGCCCATTGAATGGAGTCGCTGGTTCATGGCTGCTGGATCGGGCCACCGGGCGGGGTCGAGATCCAGCTCGCCCTGCCGGGTCATATTGAGAAAATCCACGACCACAACGTCAAGCGGTAGCTGGCGATCGCGATATCCCTTTGCAACCGCCATGATCTGATCCTGGGTCGGGTAGATCGCCTTGCTCTGGATATAACCGTAGGTGGCCCGCGGCAACAGATGGGTGATTCCGGTGAGCTGGCGATAGCCTTTGTAGATATCGTCAATGTTGTCGCCCTGGATCACAAAGAAGGAAACTCGATCCCCGATTTCAGACGACCAGACGTTGCGCTGATTGAAGCCGAGATCCACGGTGGTCTTTGAGGGGTTGTCCCAGACCAGACCATATCCGCGGCTGGAGATCATGAATGGAACACAAACGTTCTCGCCACCGATGGCTGAATAATCATGCCAGCAGTTAATGCGATGATCGCGGAGGTCGAGGATTCCCTGTTGCTGTTGGCCAAGCCCGTAGTAGTGTTCATCCGCAGGCGAGTCGAAGATTGCGGAGACGCGGGAGCCGGCGTCGTTCGGCTTAGCTCCATTGGGTGCCTCCGGTTCCGCGCGGTTGGGAACCATCGACCAGTTCCGCATGGTCAATAGCGTCTTGGCCGAAGCCGTTGTCACAGAAACTGTATCGTCGTTTCGCCGATTCCCGGCGCCGCCACCGAAGTAGTGGTCTCGCAGGGATTGATTCAGTTCGTCGAGCGGCATGGCATGCGGTAAACGTGACGGCGGTATGTGATCGGCAGAAACATGGACGACCAGCCGGTCTGACCGAAAGACTTCATTCCCCTCAGCATCGAGCTGATGGGTCCAACGCGTCATCGAAGGTGTTCCGACAAGCCCATATCCAGGGGCGGCCGCCGCTGATGCCTTGTCCTTGCTGAATATAATTCGGAAGATGTTCGGCGCGTATGGCTCTAGCACCATCGTTCTGCCATCACGATCAAGGACAAATTGGGTGTCTTGGGCACGACCAGTCACGCTGCCGATGGTTGCGAGACAAAACACGAACGCAATCGCGGTTGGCGCGATTGTGGCCACCGTTTCGTGGGAGCTCCGTTGGACCATCTGGTGGGCGCGGGAAAGGAGATTCGTCTTTAGCGGGTGTCGCATGGTGTCTCTCACAGGTACCCCATGAAACACGAAGGACTCCATTCAGGCAAGCGTTGAGGATGCATATAACGTTTTCTGATGCAAGTGGCTTCTGGCATATAATTGATTTTAAATGGCTTGAATCACAAAGGATCGTATCAGCTGTTCAAAAGGGGCGAGAGGTTGAACGACGGGAGTACTTTCATCCGATTGACATCGACACGGTTGCTGATATTTACTTCCGGCGTAGGCCGCCACGGGTCGATCAGAATTCGCTATCGCAAGAGGTGGAACCCGGCGGAAACGGCTTGGCCGGCTTTGATTTACCGCGGTCAGGACCTGATTTTCCCCAACTGAACGCTGGAAGTGCAAGGATCGTTTCGGACTCAGCGAAATTTGCCTGAATTGCCGCTCGCAGCAAGTGCACGTGCATTGCGAAGCGCTGAGGCCTCTTTTCAGGTTTCCTTGAGAAGACTTCCGCCGATCGGCTTGCAAGACTCATGAAGCACCATTCAGAGATACCAAGGATCGAGGGTCTGAGCTCGACGTGGGATTCTCGCATCTCGTGTAGAAGCGCGGCAATTACGAGCCTTGAGGATGTTTTCGCTTCGTTCGGCTTATCGTTCCACTCTGGATCTTAGGCTCGAATCGAATTGGCAAGCAGTTCCTGACAACAACGAACAGACACAGAAACCGAATTGGATGACAAAGAAAGCGTTTTACGGTTTTTAGCGTAACGGTCGGAAACCGTGAATACAAAGTCGGGTCGGGCCTCGGTGGGGATTGACTTGTTTCGGCGTACGAGAATTCACGAGCAAGTCAGTGCTCCAAGTAGGGTGACCATCACAATTTGAACGTTTTTGCGGTAAGGAGACACATCATGGCCAGTGCAAGAAACCTGAAAAGGTTCTGCTCGTTGTTCCTGTTCCTGTTGGTCCTCGTGGGATCCCCGGCTTTCGCCCAGTTCTCGAGCGGCATTGAGGGAACCGCGCGCGATACCTCAGGGGCGGCACTCGCCGGAGCCAGAGTCACAATAACCGATAGCCGGATCGGCGTCTCCAAGGCCACGACCACCAATGACGCCGGATATTTCCGTATCGAAAGTATTGCCGCTTCAACCTATACGGTCGAGGTGCAGATGGCTGGCTTTCAAACCTGGAAACAGGACGATCTCGCTCTCCAGGTGGGGGAAGTCCGCACCCTTACCCCGGCGCTCAAGGTAGGGGCCGCCTCAGTGAACATCGAAGTCTCCGCCTCGGAAACCGCTGTCGACCTGGTAACCCCGACTACGGGATCGGTGATCGCCGACGTGACCTTGCAGCAGACTCCGCTTCCTGACCAGAATATCTACGGTCTCACTGCCCTGACTCCCGGTATGACGGGGAGCGCCGTCACCTCGGGCGATAACTACACCAACGAGTACGCCATCAACATCAACGCCGCCGGGTTGCGCCAGGAGCAGAACGGCTACATGATCGACGGCGCCTATACCAATACACCCTCTCGCGGGGGCGGCACTTCCATTTCGCCCAATCCTGAAATCGTGCAATCGATGAACGTGAAGACCAATAACTTTGACGCCCAGAAAGGAAGGAATGCCGGCGCAACGGTCGAGGTCTTTACGAACTCCGGAACCAACGATTTCCACGGCACGATCGACTACTACTTCCGCAATAACACCCTCGCGTGGCCTACCGTATTCCAGGCCACCGGAGTTCCGACGTTCAGCCGCAACGAAATAAGCGGCACGTTTGGCGGTCCCGCGATCAAGAACAAACTATTCTTGTATGGCGCCATTGACGTGCTGCGCTCCAGTTCCGCGCAGGCTTATACCGTTACTGCGGAAACTCAGGACTTTGATAACTGGGTTGAGGCAAACTTGCCCACGACCCTGGCGGCATCCATTCTCAAGGCGGCGCCACCTCAGTCCTTCCCGAAAACGAATTTTCAGACTGTAGCGCAGGTTGAGGCTTCAACACCGGGATACTACGCGCCGCCTGCCGGGATTCCGGCCACCTTGAACGCGGTTGGCACCGCGAACATCAGCGTCACCACGCCCAACAATGGATACCAGTGGAGCGTGCGCGGCGACTACTATGTGGGCGCGAATGACCGCATCTATGGGGATGCGATCCGGACCTCGCGAACATCCGAGGGCATTCAGGCGCGTCCTGCGACGAATATCCCGTACTACGATATTTCCGACTTCGGCAACGTGGACTGGACGCACACGTTTTCTGCGCGAATATTGAATGACTTGAGCATCAACATGATCCGTCCCCAGGGCGCGAATGGTTCCGTTCCATCGGAGGCGATTCCGTACATCAACGTCACCGGCCTGCAGGGCTTCGGAACCTGGGGAGCCGGGAATTTCATTCAGACAACGGTGGGCTGGCGCGATGTGATGACCGCGACCATCAAGTCGCACACGCTCAAATTCGGTTACGACGGCTACAACATACGCGAAAACGATGTGCAGGACAGTGCATTCACGCGCCCCACTTACAACTTTGACAGTATCCTCGACTTTGTACAGGACAAGGCCACGTCTGAAGCCGGGACCCACGTGGACCTCACGACCCATGGACAGGCGCCTTACGTGCGCCGCTACCGCGAACTGTATACGGGGATCTTCATCCAGGATGACTGGAAGGTCACGCCGCGATTCACATTGAACGCCGGTGTTCGATACGACTCGATGGGGCCCTTGTTTTCCATCATTAGTCCCAAGCTGACGCTGCTGGACCTCGCGCAGGGCGACCGCCAACAGCAGATTGCGGGCGCTGTGGCCGTTGCGGCTCCCAATGGCCGGTCCAATGTTCTCGACCACATTGTGTATGGCCTCACGCCGCGAATCGGATTTGCGTGGGATTTATTCGGCAAGGGAAAGACCGCGTTGCGCGGAGGCTATGGCATGTTCGCCGATCAGCCTCCGTATCTTCACATGACCGATATCACTGCGGGCAACCTGCCGTACTTCTACTCGCCGGCTATCAATGTGCGCCAGGGTAATCCCACTCCGTTATTCCAGATGTGTGATCCGCCCACGGGCTACTATCAAGTTTGCCCGATCGTCGACACATCGAACGTCACCTTCGATTCCCACGGAGGCATCCTCCTCAACGGCGTTCCCCAGCGCGCGGGTCTTGGCGGGTTCGATCCGAACTACAAGATGACCCAGGCGGAAGCCTGGACTCTGAGCGTTCAACAGCAACTGCCCGATAATCTGATCGTCGAAATCAACTATTCCGGCACCGAAGCGCACCACCTGCCGATCTATCAGAACACCAACCGGTTTGCCGGCGATCTGATCGTGAACAAGGGCAAGCCGCAATACCTTAACCCGAGTTTCGGCGACATCGAGTACGGTACCTCGAACGGCAATTCGAGTGGCAATGTCGGGTCGGTGATCGTTACACGCCGGTTGTCTCGTGGTTTGTCATTGCGCGGCATCTACTCGTACGCGAAAGCACTGGACGTGTACAGCACAGCTCAATCCATCTCCGGCGGGCAGGCCACCGCGAACACAAACATCATTCAACCGGATGACTTCAAAGCGCAACGAGGCCGTGCGGACTACGACATCCACCAGCAGTTTTCGGCAGATGGCATCTGGATCATCCCCTCACACTACGACTCGGCCGCCTTGAGAAATATTCTTGGCGGCTGGCAACTCGGCGGCGTATGGCTCATGCAGACCGGACTGCCGTTCACCGTGTACACCAGCGCGCCGTTCCACCCGGTCTTCGATGCAAGTGGCAATGTCGTCGGGAATACCGGAGGCGATTACAACGCCGATGGCTACAACTACGATGTTCCTAATGTGCCGTCGTTCGGGCGGCATCTCTCAGGCAGAAATAAGGACGAATTCCTGCACGGAATATTCGGACCGCCCTCTACGGCCGCCGCTCAGTTCCCGTCACCGGCCCTGGGAAGTGAGGGCAACCTGGGCCGTAACACCTACGACCAGCCCGGGTACAATAATGTCGACCTCAACATATCCAAGTTCTTCTCCACTCCATGGTTCTTCGGGGAGAGGATGAAGATCGAGGTGAAAGGAGAGATGCTGAATCTCTTCAACCGTGCCAACTTGCAATTTGTCAGCTCGAATATGACGAGCGGAAACTTCGGGCAGGCGACCAACTCGCAGCCCGCTCGCACCATC
>Ga0207095_10222_pt1 | contig 16361 bp, 12 predicted proteins | sample Alteio_BWMinHeat_88_FD_153529 | JGI IMG/M metagenome (GOLD analysis project Ga0207095, IMG submission 153529) | Enriched cells from forest soil in Barre Woods Harvard Forest LTER site, Petersham, Massachusetts, United States -... | ecosystem: Environmental > Terrestrial > Soil > Temperate forest >... | reverse complement strand
CGCATGTAGAGAAGAACCCCGCGACCTCGGCGCTCGATCAATTGAAGCGCCATGTGCAGCTGCTCTCCACAATCGCATCGCATGCTTCCAAAGACTTCCCCGGTTAAACATTCGGAATGTACACGAACTAAAATCGGTTCTTCCTCATCGATTTCCCCCTTCACCATCGCCACGTGGTGTTGTTGAGGAGAAAAAGTGGTGGTGTAAGCATGAACTTGAAACTCTCCATAATGGGTCGGCATCTTCGCACTGGCCACATGCCGAACAAGCTTGTCTCGTTTCACGCGATATTTAACCAAATCAGCAATGGTGATGATCTTGAGTTGATGTTCCTTGGCAAATTCGACAAGCTGTGGAACTCGAGCCATGCTTCCATCGGGATTTAAAATCTCGCAGATCACCCCGGCTGGAAATAAGCCAGCAAGCTTCGCTAAGTCGACAGCAGCCTCCGTATGCCCCACACGTTGGAGAACTCCCCCCTCCCGAGCACGAAGCGGAAAGGTGTGTCCAGGCATGCGGAGATCTTCGGGGCGGGCTTTGGGATCGACAAGAGTTAAAATCGTGGTGGCGCGATCGTGAGCTGAAATCCCGGTGGTCGTGTCGTGTTTTGCTTCAACGCTCACAGAAAAGGCAGTCCCCCGAGGATCGCTTGACTGCCAGGTCATCGGTGGAATCTGGAGTTCATCCAACCGGCTTCCAACCATGGGAACGCAAATCAAACCTCTTCCATGCATGGCCATGAAATTGATCGCTTCGGGGGTAGCTTTCTCAGCCCCCATGACCAGATCCCCTTCGTTCTCACGGTTCTCGTCATCCACCACGACAACCATGGCGCCACGACGAATCTCCTCGATCGATTCCGCGATGGTGTTAAATCGAAACATCGACATCTTCACCTCAATTTTTTTTCTAGGAGTGCTTCGAGTTGTTTGGCAATCAGGTCCACTTCAATGTTTACTCTTCCTCCAACTTTCTTCCTGCCAAGTGTGGTCTCTTGCAACGTCATTGGAATGAGAGCAACCGAGAAGCCATGACCATCGGTTTTCACAAGGGTAAGGCTCACCCCATCCAAAGTCACAGAACCCTTCTTGATGAGATAGGAGCGAAGCGAGGAAGGTGCGGCCACTTTTAAGACCTTCGATTTCCCCTCTTGGGTGATGGAAACAATTTTTCCGACCCCGTCGACATGGCCTTGAACTAAGTGGCCTCCGATTGGGGTTTGCAAGGTGAGCGGAAGTTCAAGATTAACCTTATCTCCCACGATCAAATCCCCCAGGGTCGTGAGTCGAAAAGTCTCCGCCATGCAATCACAGACAATCTTGTCTTTTTCGACACTTCGGGCAGTGAGGCAAGCTCCATTGACGGCAATGCTTCCCCCTTTGCGAATCTTGAACTTAGACGGGAGGCGAAGCGTAATCGTTCCCTCTTTTTTCCCTCGATCAACTTGGAGAACAGTTCCAACGCCTTGAATGATCCCCGTAAACATGGTCAGTCCGCGTGAACCGTCTCTTGTTGGAAGTCGCAAACGGATATGAATCTTTCGCTCATTCTCGACGGTCGTCCGTGACCGTCTCCGAGGTGGCTGCAGCAAACGGACATCGTGTCCTTCAAAGAACAGGTGTGCAGCCAATACCGCTCAAGACCCATATCCGTTTGCTCCTTTCATCAAGAAAGACGGTTCACGCTTTTCTCCTTATAGGTATCCTTCAATCAAGATATCAGAGGCGACGGGGGTCACCTCGATGTTCTTCAAGCACAAAGCATCAGCCATCATCGATTTTCCCCAACCATCAATGGGTCCAGGAGCGCCATGATTTCCAATGATTTTAGGGGCAACAAGAAAACTAACCTTATCAACGAGTTCTGATTCCAAGAAACTTCCGTGGACTCGAGCGCCACCTTCGACAAAAACACTCGTGATCTCTTTTTCTCCGAGATAGCGGCAAAAGGCCCCCACATCCACTTTCCCATCTTTGCCTGGAAAACGCATCACCTGAACACCGGCTTTTTTCAGTTTAGCCTCTTTCTCAGGATTTTCTTGTGCTGTAATAATCCACGTGGGAGCCTCGCGCGTATCCACAATTTTTGCCCTCTCGGGTGTTCGGAGAGAAGAATCGAAAACCAATCGAATCGGATTTTTCCCGTTTGGAACTCGTGCGGTGAGAGAGGGGTCGTCTCGAAGGACCGTGTTAATTCCAACCAAGATGCTGTCATACCAACTTCGCATTTCATGAACCTTTTTCCGCGATTCGTCACTGGTAATCCATTTGGAATCCCCCGTGGATGTCGCAATCTTTCCATCCAGCGTCATGGCCGCTTTCAAAATCACGAAGGGGAGCTTGGTTTTTATCCACTTAATGAAGACTTCATTTAACGTTCTTGCTTCCTTCTCGAGAACACCCACTTCAACTTCGATCCCTGCTTCCTTGAGTCGTTCTAACCCTTTTCCGTTCACGGCTGGATTCGGATCAATCATCCCCACCACGACCTTCTTCACCCCAGATTTAGCAACCGTGTCGGTGCAAGGGGGAGTTCTTCCGGTGTGACAACACGGCTCAAGGGTAAGGTAAAGTGTGGCCCCCTTTGCTTCGACTCCGGCTTGATTGAGGGCTTCGATTTCTGCGTGGGGGAGCCCCGCTTTTTGGTGTGCTCCTTCCCCAACAACGCGATCGTTTTTGACGACCACGGCCCCAACCATCGGATTCGGGCTTGTCCTTCCCCGATACGATGCGGCCAATTCCAAAGCTCGCCGCATCCACTTTTCGTGGCTCATCGCTTTTGTCGGACACTGGGGACGTAAAAAAACTCGGCAGCACCAATCTTCACCAGATCCCCTTCTCGTACACCCACTTTTCGAAGTTCAACTTCAACCCCAAACCGATCCAGAATCCGTTGCAAGTTTTCGACCGCTTCTTCATTCTCGAGATCGGTCATCGCCACCGCACGCTCAACGTCTTTCCCAGTCACCACAAAAGCATTTTCTTCTCGACGAATCTGAATGATTCGAGTCTCTTCAATTCGAGGAGGTAAGGGAGCTGGAGCCTCTTCTTCAACGGTGCTTAAGGTTTCCAGTTCTCTGAAAGCCGCTTGAAGCAAGGCTTCGATTCCTTCACCTGAGGCTGCAGAGATCGGAAACAAAGTTTTCTCTTTTTGCTTGAGTGCTTCGGCGAGAATCGGCACCTTTGCTTTGGCTTCAGGGATATCAATTTTGTTGCCAGCAATGATTTGTGAGAGTCGGCTCAATTTTGGGCTGTATGCTTCCAGTTCACGATTGATCCCGTCAAACTGTTCAAGCGGACATTCTTCCTTCACGTCATTTAAATCGATCAGGTGAATCAAGAGACGAGTTCTTTCAATGTGTTTCAGGAAGCGAACCCCGAGCCCTGCCCCTTCATGTGCCCCTTCGATGAGGCCAGGGATATCGGCAAAAACAATCTGTTTGTCATAGAGGCTCACCACGCCAAGTTGGGGAGTCAATGTGGTGAATGGATAATCGGCGATTTTTGGTCGCGCAGCTGAGATATGAGAAAGAAGCGTTGATTTTCCCGCATTGGGGAATCCAATAATTCCAACATCGGCAAGAAGCTTTAACTCAAACCGAAGATCACGCTCTTCCCCCGGCTCCCCCTTTTCCGCAAATCTGGGGGCTTTATGGGTGGAATTTGAAAAATGAGTGTTCCCGTGCCCACCCCGCCCTCCTTTGGCCACCACGGCTCGAGCGCCGATCGTAGCAAGATCAGCAAGCATCTCTCCGGTCTTCTTGTCAAAGACGATCGTTCCGATCGGAACCGGAAGAACAAGGTTTTCTCCCTCTCTCCCGCTCATGTTTTTCCCTTTCCCATTAAGACCCTTCGGTGCTTTGAAATGCTTCCTGTATCGAAAGTCCATCAAGGTTTGAAGCGCGGGTGAGGCTTCGAGAATGACATCTCCACCTTTTCCACCCTCCCCACCATCCGGGCCACCAAAGGGAATAAACTTCTCGCGGCGGAAACTCATGCAGCCGTTTCCGCCGTCTCCAGCTTTCACCCAAATCGTGGCTTCATCAATAAACATAGGTAGAGTTTCGGCAAGGGAGGTTGAATTTCTTGTATTTGCGAAGGTTAGAACTTGGTCGAGCCGGTAAAGGTGAACTTCTCGACAAGCACCTTGGGGCAAAGAACTGCGCTCGGAAAACCACCATCCATATCGGTGGCCACGAGTTTTCTCTCTTTTGAAATCGCCTTCACATGAGTAAAGGCGCGAAGGATGGACTCGGTAAATCTAAAATTCTTCACTCGGGCAACCACTTCTCCATTTTCAACCAGGAAGACCCCATCGCGTGTCATTCCGGTCACCATCGTTTTCAAGGGGTGAACCTCTCGGATGTAGTGAAAGCGGGTCACCAGCAATCCACGCTTCATCGAGCGAATCATGTCGGGCTTTGTGCTCGTGCCAGAACCCATCTCCACATGCAAAGGAAGAGGTCCCTCGCTGTAATCTTGCGGAAGGGCATGGCCAGTGCTCTCGGCTCCAGTCCGCTTGGCGGTTGAGAGATCATGGACCACGTCTGCAGCAATCCCCTTATTAATGAAGGTGACTTTTTTTCGCGGAACCCCTTCGACATCAAACGGAATTCGGAATGTGAGAGGATTTGTTCCATCATCCCAAAAGCTTACCGATTCATGAGCCACCCGTTCCCCTTTCTTCATTCCAATGATGCTTCGTCCTTCCTCAACGGAATCGGCTGAAAACGCCATGTGAGAAAGATACAAGAGAAGTTCTGCAACCGCGTATTCCTCCAGCAAACATTCGTATTCCCCGGGGGGAAGTTCGCGTGATTCAGAAAAGCGAATCGCACGCTCGACCGCAGAATCGCCGATTTCTTCCGGCTTAATCTTGGTGACATCGGGAGATGCTTGTGCTGAAAAACCTGAAAACTCCCCTGTGGTGGCCACCGTTTGGCAATTGGCCGATGTCCACCGATGATAAAGCTTAACGCCATTAGAGTTTGCAACGGCAAGTTCGGCTCCCATGGTCCAAAAAACTCCCGCGAAAGAAACCCCCTTCTTGCTACGAAGAAACAGCTGCTTTACTTTTTCTTCAAGTGCCTCTGATCCGGTCGTCCCCGTGGCCTCGAAATAGCCATCGGTGCTCTTCACTGGTTTTGGATCGGCAAATCGGTCAATCAGTGGCGTGGCTTGGGGAAGTGAGGCGTTCTTTTCTGCTCTCTTGATGGCTTCCTCGAGAACTTTCGGGTCTAATCCGTTCACCGAGGAAAATCCGACTTTCCCATCTTTGAGTACACGAATGAAGAATGAAACATTCCGTTCTTCCATCGGCTGATGGATCGTCGAATTGGCAAACCGAATCACCCGAAGAAGCTTAGAAAGCCCCACAATTTCGACTTGAGGCACCTTGGCCACCGATAATCCTTGTTCGATCAAATGAACAAGTTCTTGTTCGCCAACCACCTCTACCATTTTCCCACTCCAACACGAACATTCTGGAATCGCGCAGGGCTTGCCCCGTGGCCCACAAACATTGTTTGCACCGGCTCTCCCTTGCCACAGTTCGGCAATCCCCAAAGTTCCCAGTGATCTTTATTCCCTACCGCATCACAACTTCCCCAAAATTCGGGGGTAATTCCGGTGTACGTCGCATTCTTGTACATTTTTCCGAGGACCCCATTCTTGATTTCGTAAGCCACTTCGGTTCCAAACTGAAAATTGAGTCGTTGATCATCGATGGACCAACTCCGATTCGTTTGGAGGAAAAGTCCCTCTTTAGTCCCCTTGATCATCGCGTCCAAAGATTGATCCCCTGGCTCCAAATTGATGTTGGTCATTCGAATGAGGGGAAGACTATTCCACCCATCACCACGCATGGTTCCGTTCGATTTTTCGTTAAATTTTGCAGCGGTCTCACGACTGGAAAGATATCCCTCGAAGTTTCCACGATTAATGAGGAGGGTCTTTTGCGCAGGAACACCTTCATCATCATAGGCAAAAGTTCCAAGCCCTTGAGGGCATGTGGCGTCAGCGACGATGGTCACTTTATCCGAACCATACTTGAAGTGACCCCGCTTGTCAGGAGAAAGAAACGATCCACCCGCGAATCCAAGCTCCATGCCGAGGACGCGATCGAGCTCCGTCGGATGGCCGCACGACTCATGCACTTGCAGCGCCACCTGGCTTGAGTCGAGAATCACAGTCATGATTCCGGAGGGAGCTTGGGGCGCGTGAAGCAAAGCCACCGCTTCTTTTGCAATTCGACGTGCATTTTGAACAAGCTTCAGACCTTCAAGATATTCATAGCCAACTTGCAAAAAATTCCCGCCAAAGGAATTCGGGTAGCTCCGATTCTGGTTTTCTTCTCCCTCAACAGCGGTCGATTCAATCCCAGCACCCGTGTACATAAACTCCTGTTCCGTAAAGCTTCCCTCCGTGCTGGCAAAGATTTTCTTTTCTTTAAGAAAGTCAAGCCCAGCCCTGGCAACAAGAATGCCCGGAATCAACATCTCTTTAACAGAAGCAGACAAGAGTTCTATCTTTTGTTCTTTAGGAACTTGAAATGGGTCGATTTTGTAGGGGGATTTCCAACGCCCCTGAACCGGCGACTGGGGAGCAAGCGTGACTTTTTCTCCAGCAGCAGTAGAGGCTCCGCGTGCCATTTTCAAAGCCTCGTTAGCCACTCGCTCCATTTCGGCGGGGGTCTTCTCAAAAGAACAAGCAAATCCCCACGCTCCCTGATAAAGAACGCGAATCCCAAAACCTTGGTTTTCGGACTCGCTGTTCCGTTCGAGTCGATCGTTCTTGACGAGGATCGATTCCCATTGGCGTTCAACCAAACGGATATCGGCGTAAGACGCCCCTTGGTCCGAAAGCTTTCTGAGAATTTGCTTTAGTTTTTCTTCCATGGTTTTTTCACCGATTTTATTGTTTTTTATTGTTTCGAATGCGAAGACAAGTTTCCTTGTTCACAGGAAGTTTCTTCCAAAATCAAGAAAAAGTCTTTGGTGTGTTCATCTCAAGATTGATTTTTCAGAATTTTCGCAATTTTGAACACGATTCATTCTCGCTAGGTGCAGAGACCAATTGCATCTGGGGTGGAAACGGGGCAGGAAAAAGCAATCTTCTTGAAGCCATTTTTCTTTTGACCACAGGCCGCCCATCCAAAGCCACGCGAGATGGTGAACTCATCCGTTTTGGAGAAAACGTTGGACGCGTGGAAGCAAGGGTCCAAAAGCAAGGAAGAGAGTTGATCTTGGAAGCGGCTCTGGAACGCGTTGAAAACTTTTATGCCCGCAAGACTTTAAAATTCAATAACCAGCCGATCCGAAAACTGTCTGAACTCTTGGGGCAAGTGAAGGTGGTTTTGTTTACGCCGCAAGATGCAGCCACGATCCAGGGAGAGCCCTCGCTTCGCCGACGCCTGATCGATTTAGCCTTAAGCCAAATTTCATCAACCTATTTACATCATCTGCAACAATACCAAGCCGTTCGCGAACAACGAAACTCGCTTCTCAAACGGCCTCATGCTTCCTCGGAATTAATCCCTTGGAATCTGCAACTCATCGAATTTGGATCACAGGTGTTGTTGAAACGACTCGATTTTATTCCTCATCTTTGTTCAATTGCGCGCACCATTCACTTTGAACTTTCCGATGGCGAGACACTTGCTCTTTCTTACGAGCCCTCGTTTTTCGTCCCGGAGTCAATCGCGCTCGGAACTATCCAGGAGGCTTTTGAAAAAGCACTTCAGATGACAGCCGAGGAAGAATCTTATCGGAAAAACACGTTGGTAGGTCCCCACCGCGACGATCTCGGAATCACCTTGGACGGAATCGATGCTCGTTTGTTTGGATCGCAAGGTCAACAGAAGACAGTGGCGCTTTCGTTGAAGCTTGCCCTTGGGCGGCTTTTTGCTGAACTCGACCATGAATCTCCCGTTTATCTTCTTGATGACTGTTTTTCCGAACTCGACCCGTTACGTCAAGAAGCGGTGAAACGAATTTTTGAGCCAGGCTCCCAATCGGTTTTGACCTTTGCCCTTCCACCCCCCCCTTCGCTTCAAAGCACGCATCTTTTTGAATTGAAGGTGAAAGAAAGGGGACTTCCGCTACGGACTCCTTAAGAGAAATTCTTGAAACCACCGTTTCGCGCTTTCGACTTAAGAAGCGAACCGCTCCTTGGAAAGCGGTTGAACTCTGGCCGAAAGTGGTCGGTGAATCGATCGCGAAATTAAGCGAACCCCTTTATGTCCACGATGGCATTTTGTATGTGGGGACTTCTTCGGGCCCTTGGGCTAACGAACTTGATTTCCAAAAACGGGAAATTCTTTCTCGATTAAACACCCACTTGGGTGAAGGGGTGGTTCGAGACATTCGATTTCAGAGCCGATCGGCGAAAAAAGATTTTCCCTCACACGAAGAGGATATGTTCCCACCCTTAACCACATCCGAAAAAGAAAAAGTGGACCAAGTGGTGGCTCGAATCGAAAATGAAAACATCCGGAAAGCCTTTAGGAAATTGGTTTCTCAAGGAATGCGATTCGAGAAGTTCAAGAAGAAGTAAAAGAGAGCGGTATCAGATCGAGCGGCGTGGTAAATTTCATCGCGAGCGGGATAGTACCTCGTCGCTCATTCTCGACGGACGTCCGTGTCCGTCTCCGAGGTGCGGGGCTCGCTTTTGCCATCCGTGGCGCTTGAACCGCAATTCCGCTTCCTCGGTACTATCCCGCTCGCTGGAAATTCAACCAGAAGCCGCTTAATCTGACGCCGCTCTCTTTAACAAGTTTAACACTTGGCGGGCGGCGGGGAAGGCAATCTTGCGCGGAAGTTTGTTGAACGGGAAAAAGCCGTAATCAACAATGTCGTCCGTGGCACCCTTGATCTTGGTCGTTGGCTCTACAATATAGTAGATGTTTAAGATCCAGTCCCCTGATGGACCATACGTGTCCATAAACATGCCGAAAAGCTTCTTGATCTTACACCGCATGCCAAGCTCCTCGTGAAGTTCTCGCTTGACCCCATCCTCTGGGTGCTCCCCTAATTCTAGGAATCCACCCGGAACATCCCAATAACCTTTATACGGCTCGATTCCCCGTTGGGTTAGCAAGATCTCGTTCCCTTTGAGGATGATCCCCCCAACACAAGGCTTGGAGTTTTGATAAAAGATGAACTCGCATTTCGAACAGATTAAACGCGGATGATGCTCCACGACTTTCTTTCGCAGAGCTCCACCACAACACGGGCAAAACCGATAGGTTGGCATTCTAGGGGACACACCCCAGCATGATCGTTCCAGGTTGGGGTGTGTCCCCCTTTCACAATGCAAGGAAAGAACCTCTGAATGAAAGAAAAGAACCCCCGATGTTCCGGCTTAAGAAATACACGAAAATCAATCTCACTTACGCTTGGTTTGCATTAATCATCCTGGCCAGCCTAAACATCATGAACTATGCCGATCGGAGCATTTTCAATGCGCTCATGGATCCGATCAAGTCCGACTTCAAGTTCAATGATCTCCAACTTGGATGGCTTGCCTCCGCTTTTCTTTTCGTCTACGCGATCGCCGCTTATCCACTGGCGCGAATTGCCGACAAAGGCATTCGAAAAGCGGTCTTGATTCCTGGCGTTTTACTCTGGTCTGTGGCCACTTTTTTCACCGGTTGGTCACACTCGTTTTTCCATCTCTTTCTCGCGCGAAGCATCCTCGGCATCGGAGAAGCCTCGTATGCCACGACTCTCGCACCACTACTCACTGATTATTTCCCGAGCGCCATGCGTTCAACGGTGTTGGGTCTTGCCAATGCGCCACTTGGAATCGGAACTGCCCTTGGCTATTACGTGGCCGGCTTGAGCGCGATGCATTTTGGATGGAGGCATGCTTTTTTCTACCTTGGAATTCCCGGGGTTCTTCTGGGAATTGTCGCCATGTTCTTGCGTGAACCTGAAATGGGACTGAGTGATCGTCAAGAACAAAAAGAAAAACCTAACAAAGAAATTCCACATCAAGAAGCTTTAAAGAGCCTCTTTGGAACGAAAACATTGCGCTATCTCTGGCTCTCGCAAATTCTCTCAACCTTTGCCCTGGGGGGCATGCTCGTTTGGATTGCTGCACTTCTTCATCGCCATTACGGCTTCACCGTGGCCGATGCCGCCATTGATGGGGGAACTGCCGCTGTGGTTGGCTCTGTTCTTGGCGTATGCATTGGTGGAATCGCAGCCGATTGGTGGGGGCGAATTGCGGTGAATGGACCGATTTGGGTGGTAATCTTGGGAACCGCGTTAAGCGGGGTATCCTTGACTGTTCTTTTCCATGTCACTGGCCGAATGAATGCACTTTATTGTGTGGGAGCCATCGCCTTTTTTCAGATGGCCATCAATGGCCCTTTTCTCGCTGCCATGATGAACGTGACTTTCCCCAACATTCGGTCGACGTGCAATGCCGTTTATCTTTTTTTGATTCATGTTTTTGGCGATGCTTCAAGCCCACCGGTCATCGGGTATCTTTCACATCGAATGGGAGACCTAAAAAGCGCTCTTCAATTCTTGCCCTGGGTTACTTTACTGGCTGCCATCATCGCCGGAGGAGCGCTCTTTCATTATGGAAAAGAAAAAAGAGAAATGCTCGGAAGCCTTTAAGAAGCTCTCCCTCATTACTCCTGGCGGGGTGAACAGCCCCTTTCGATCATTCCGGGAAGTCGGAGGGGAAACGCTTTTTCTATCCCATGGGAAAGAATCCAAAGTTTGGGATCTGGATGGTCAATCGTACGTTGACTATCTGGGAGCTTGGGGACCAGCCATTCTTGGACATGCACATCCCGCCGTCGTAAAAGCAGCTAGAAAAGCGGTTGATAGCAGCGCAGTTCTCGGCCTTTCTTCGATTTGGGAACTCGAAATGGCCACCCTTGTTCAAAAAGCATTCCCTTCCATGGAGATGATCCGATTTGTGAATTCGGGGGCCGAAGCGGTTGAATCAGCGATTCGTCTTGCTCGAGGAGCCACGAAACGATCCAAAATTGTTCGGTTCGAAGGGGGATACCACGGCCATGGTGATTCGATCTTGTGGACCTATGGTCCGGAAGAAAACCATTCACCAAAAGAAAGTGGTGTTCCGCAAGGATTGGCGGATGAAACCTTGATCATTCCTTTCAATGACTCGAAAGGGGTAAAAGAGCTCTTCCGAAATCGCGAAGGAGAAATTGCTGCATTGCTCGTTGAACCTGTTGCTGGAAGTATGGGGGTGATTCCACCAGTGCCCGGCTTTCTTGAAACATGCCGCAAAGTCACTGAAGAATATGGATCGGTCTTAATCTTTGATGAAGTCCTCACCGGATTTCGCATTGCATTTGGTGGAGCACAGGAACGCTACAAGATTCGGGCTGACTTAACTTGTCTTGGAAAAATTCTGGGTGGAGGCTTGCCTGCTGGAGGTTATGGGGGGAGAAGAGATTTAATGCAGCACCTTGCTCCTCTTGGTCCGGTTTATCAAGCCGGAACTTTTTCGGGGAATCCAGTGACCATGCAAGCAGGGATTGCCGCCATTCAATCTCTAGCGCATCCGAAGGTTTACAAGCAACTGGAACTCAAAACGGAAAAACTTCTTGCCGGATTCCGTGAGATCGCCGACAGAAAAGAGATTCCGCTACAGACCCCGCATGTCGGGTCGATGTTTGCCATCGTGTTTGCTGTACACCCTGTAAAAAATTTTCGCGAGAGTTTAAAGATTGATGGAAAGCGATACAGCCAATTCTTCCACGGAATGCTTGAAGGGGGATTTCTTTTTCCCCCATCCGCTACCGATGCCGCCGTTCTCTCTATCGCGCACTCGGAAAAAGAAGTCGAACAAACCATTAGGGCTTTCTCTAAACTACAGTTCACATGATGAAGAAATGGCTTCTGGCTTGTTTTTTTATCTCTGGAGCCAGTGCCCTCACCTACGAAATCATTTGGACACGGATGTTGGGATGGGTCTTTGGGACCACCATCTTCGCGATTTCCACCGCGGTCACAGCTTTCATGGTTGGATTGGCCATCGGCAGCTTCGCCGGTGGGCGATGGATGGATCGTCAACGTCAGATTTTACTTGTTTACAGCGGTATCGAAATCGGCTGTGGTGTTATCGGAATTCTCATGACTTGGATTTTGCCACACCTCTCGCCACTTTCGATCTTGCTCTCGCGTCATCTCCCAGAGTCGTGGACCTTAGCTTTACGCTTTGTCTTGTTCTTTGGAATCTTGCTCATCCCAACAAGTCTCATGGGGGCAACGCTCCCAACGTTAGCTCGCTATCTTGCAGGATCGGACGAAGACCGTGGTGCTGACCCCGCAAAAGTAATCAGTCGAATTACGGCAAGTCTTTATGGATGGAACACTTTTGGCGGAGTGGTCGGGGCCTTAGCTGCCGATTTTTTCCTCATTCCGAAATTTGGCCTCTCGGCGGTCGGAACCTTAGCCGGCCTCGGCAATCTATTCGTTGCAGCCCTTATCTTGGCACTTCGTTATGCGAAAGGAGATCGAGGGGTCACACCCGAGCCCAAAAGCGAAGAACCGCCACCGCGCTGGTTGCTGCTCAGCTTTTTCCTTTCGGGCTTTTGTGCCTTAGCATATGAGGTCTTGTGGACACGCGTCCTCGTTTTCTTTGTCGGCTCAGAAATCTTTGTCTTTAGCATCATTCTTGCCGTCTTCTTATCTGGAATCGCACTGGGAGCATGGGTGTGCCATTCCTTCATCACGACACATCCGCGCCCGTTAGCTCTTTTGGCAACCGCCCAAGGATTACTCGGCGTCTTCGGAATTCTTTCGATCGTCGCCATCGGCACCCTCGAACCTATTCTGTCAGCGATTTCCAAAACTCCACGATTCCAGTTTTTTTCCCCCTTTCTACAGTACATGACCGTTCTTGCGGGAAGCTCCATCATCGTCATGCTTCCCGCAACGTTTATCATGGGGATGACGTTTCCCATTTATGTCCGACTTGGTACTCGCGGATGGCGCACGGGAGAATCGGTCGGTACACTTTATGCTTACAACACGATCGGATCCGCGCTCGGCTCATTGGTTGCCGGCTTTCTTCTGCTTCCATTCTTAGGACTTCAGCGATCGCTTGTTTTGGTTGCCGCTATTAATTTGGTCCTTGCGGGTCAAGCGGTGTTGAAAACGCCGATCCCGATGTTGAAAAAAATAGCGACATTTGCTCTGATGCTCTTCATTCTTTCAGCAGTTGGAATCGCTCCCAAAAATTATCTCTTGGCACACACTTACGAAAAACATTATGGCCCTCTTCTCTTTTTTTCTGAGGACATTGAGGGAACAGTGGCTGTCGCTAAGGAGACCGACTACAATCGAATGAGCTTCAAACGTCTTGTGGTCAATGGTTTTTCGATGTCGGGGAGTGATTACACTTCGCAAAGGTACATGCGACTTCTCGGTTTTTTGCCTTCATGGCTTCATCCTTCTCCACACAAAGCACTCTTAATTGCTTTAGGAACAGGAACCACTCTTTCTGCCCTTGCAGCAGATCCGAACATTTCTCAGATCGACTCCGTCGATCTGTCCCGTTCGATAAGAAAGGCGGTTCCGTTGTTTGCAGAGGTCAATCACCAAGCTTGGCTTGATCCAAGGGTTCATTTTGTTTTGGATGACGGTCGCCACTTTTTGTTGTCAAAAGATGAAAAGTATGACATCATTACCTTTGAACCCCCTCCCCCTCGCAATGCGGGGGTCGTCAATCTTTACACACAAGACTATTACCGAATCTGCAAAGCACACTTGAATGCTCATGGAATCGTTTGCCAATGGTTACCGGTGTACCAGTTGAGCCGTGCGGATACCCGAGCTTGCATCAAAGCGTTCATCAATGTTTTCCCGTACTCAACGCTTTGGAGCGGATTTGCTAATACAAATCTGTGTCTCATCGGTTCTATCGATCCACTCGCCATCAATGTGGAGTCCCTCCGAAAAAAAATGGCCAATCCTACGATGGTTTCGGATTTGCATCGAATGGGACTTGAAACCCCGGAGTCGGTCCTTTCCAGTTTTCTGAAAAACGATGCTTCGTTGAGAAAATACACGCAAGAAGTTCAACCCCTCACCGATGACCATCCAGAATTGGAATACAGTTTTGTATCCGGACCAGACATCGATGAAGATTGGCTTTTCAAGAAACGTGATTCTGTCGCTGACTTAGCCATCGGCACTTACAACTTAAAGCTCCTACATCAAACAAAAACTTTCGAGAGTCTCATGGAAGAATTCGGAGCTTATTATTTCAAGGATGCGTCCAAGGCATGGCAGATGGAATTAGTAGGAGATCGAATCGTTCAAATAGCCCCCGGAAATTCTTATGCTGACTACTTGCTTGGAACCACGAATGGAGCCCTCATCTTACTGAATGAACAATTACTTAAGAATCAATCCAACGACGAAGCTCTGCTTTCGAGAGCGCGATGGTTTCGATTCCATGGCAAGTGGAATGATGCAGAAAAAGATTACTTGGCCTATGCGCGTCGGCATCCGGAATCCTCCTACGCGCTTTTTTCCGTAGGTGTAGCGGAACAATTTAAAGGGAATTCAAATGAAGCACTCCAGTGGTATAAAGCCGCCCTGCAACACAAACCTGATCTGCAACTACGAACCGAACTCGAGAACAGAACTAGATCAGTTACACCTCTGCAATGAACCTCTGCTCACTGGGCCACAGATGGTTTGCGGGGTTCGCTTGCCTTCCCCGCTTCCCAGCGATCAACGGCCGCTAAAAGCAAGCTGGTCATTCTCCGGTATCCTTTTTCTGCGGCGGTCTGCCAGGGAACTTGCTGTTTGCGGTTATACAACGTAGGATCTGCTCCACGGTCCACGAGAATACGCGCAGCTTCCAAATTGTCCTTTAACGCGGCATAATGGAGTGCAGAATCCCCATCGGGATCTCTAGCGTCGAGGTCGATACTCGCATTGGCAAGAAATCTGGCCGCGTTACTTTTACGTTCTTGAATTGCAGTCATCAAGGGAGTTCTACGATCGAAATCTCGAACATCCGGACTGGCACCACATTCAATCAGAGCTTCCAATAATTCTGCGCCATCAGACTTGGCGGCAATGAAAACCGGGGTAGGACATCCATTACTGTCCCTGGTCTGTGGATCTGCTCCCAAAAAAACCAATCCCTTGATGAACTCTCCTGCGCCTACCTGATCGCCCTTCCCAAGTGTAGCCAGCATAAGCCTTGTCAAGACTTCGCTTAAAGCCGGGACAAAAGCTTGACTGATGACAGCGCTCTCAATCCTATTGGCGTTCAAGATTCCACGAGCATCGATGAGCGCCTGATTCATATGAAAACTCTCGGGTTGGGCTGGGTCATTCTCCTCCGGCCACTTTACCACCAAAGCGATTGGCTTCCGACTGGTCCGTGAACCCCCCTTCAGCACCTCATCGGTTCCCACAACAGGTTGCCCTTCCACAGAAGAGACACTTGATGAGGGAGGGTTTGAAGCCTCCCCCCGACTCGCCGCGCTCCCCGGTGTCGTTGGTCTGATTGTTGTATCCATGATTCCCTCCTAAGTCAGGACAAGTTAAAGTAATTGCCGTTATTCTACCCGCTTTTGCCAATCTTGTCCATGAACAAATTATGAACATTTCGTCAGAAGGAGAAGCGTGCCGCACTACGAAAACTACGAATCTCAAAACTAAATAATCCCTTGGGTCATTGTCAGGGAAGATGGTGCGAATCCATCACTGCCCCGCAACTGTCACTGGGACGAAACCCTAGAATTAGGCCACTGGAATTTCCGGGAAGGCCAGGGGAGTAGGACAAACCAGAAGTCAGGATACCGGATGACCCGAGCTGATTGGATTGATCGAGGAGGATCAAATGCAATCAAACCTTCGAGTACTTCTTTTATTCTTTTTTGTTTTCATCTCGATCGCCATCACCGTTTCCCCTGTTATGGCGATTGGAACCACCGGTGTCTTAAGCGGAAGAATCGTTGACAAAGAAACGGGAAAAAGTGTCGAAAGCGTTTTCATCACAGCCCGCGGAATTTCAAAAACTTACACCGCCACAAGTGATCCCGATGGCTATTTCTCGATCGTTGGAATCCTCGCCGGGATGTATGCTGTCACTTTTGAACGGGTCGGTTACGAACCCTCGACTCTTCCGCATGTTTTGCTCGCACCTGACTCCACCACGAATCTTCAGGTAGCGCTCAGCTCTCGTCCCCTTAAACCAGAAGGGGTCATCAAAGTCACGGCAGAGAGAATGGGAACGGTCTTAACCCCAGGACGAACCGTAACAGATTACAGCTATTCCAATGAAGAAATCAAAGCCATCTTTCCTGGCCCCGAAAACCTTCATCTTCGAACTCTTTATGAAAAACTTCCAGGT
>Ga0207095_10221_pt1 | contig 16417 bp, 7 predicted proteins | sample Alteio_BWMinHeat_88_FD_153529 | JGI IMG/M metagenome (GOLD analysis project Ga0207095, IMG submission 153529) | Enriched cells from forest soil in Barre Woods Harvard Forest LTER site, Petersham, Massachusetts, United States -... | ecosystem: Environmental > Terrestrial > Soil > Temperate forest >... | reverse complement strand
AAGCTTTCATGGCTGGTACTAGGGCGCGGCCTTTCAACAGCCGGCGCTGCCGATCTTGGCGCCTTGCAGGGTGCCGCCGGCGCCCTGCTCTCGCAAGGAGCAGCCAGCGGAGTGCAATCGCAAATCGCGACCGCTTTCGGACTGGATGATGTGCGGATCGATTCTCAACCGGATAACTTGCAGCAGCGCAGTGTTTGCGTCGAGCCGAAACTGATCCAGTTGTATACGGTGCTCCGCAACGCTAAGCATTGCAGGCGATGCAAGATGCGCGACGAAGCGCCCGGTGGCATCGAAGCGGTCTATCGTCCCTTGCCAGTGTGCCGCGCCATCCAGTTGGCGCAGACCGCCACTGCCGTGTGCTATCCAGTTTTGCCGAGCGCCGGCTTCGGCGAGCGCAATGTCGATGATATGTTTTGAGGTAGTGCCTTGTGCACTTATGCTCATATTGTCGGCTTGCAGTCGTTCTGTGACAATATTTTTGCCGTGGATATCGAGCATGAATGGTGCGTCAGCCTGGGGTGAAAATTGCATGTGCGCGGACAACGCTTCATATCTCTGTGACGCGATCTGCAGTCCCTGCGCTGACACGTCGATGGCTGCAGTATTGACAAGCGATGGGTGGCTTCGATCCACTACCAGGTCCGCATTTCCCTGAGTCTGCAGTGCCTGAAATTTTGCCGGCAAGTGCACGTCCCGACCCATCCAATGCGCAACAATATGCGGCTTTTGAAAAGAACCTTGTGCAGTCCCATCTCCATTGAATGTACCACCGAAGCCCGGCCCCAATTGTGCGAGATTTGGTGCGGTCAGCGTGAAGGATAATTTTCCCGCACCCTGCGACAATTCGCCGTGGGCATCAAGATGATTGTCGCCTGCAGTTAGCAGAAATTCAGGCACGGAAATCCGTTCACTGTTTACGCGTACCCGGCCTCCACCTGCCAACGGGTGGCCGCCAATCCTGCTATCCCTGATTTGAAATGCGAGGTCTGTATTCAATTTGGGAAGGCGAGAGCCCTGCACGGAAAAACTGCCACTCAAATCGAGCGTCGGAAGTTGTGAAAATTTTCCGAGATCCTGCAGGCGGAAGGCCGTGACCTCCCCCTTCGCGCTGAATGCTTGTGTGCCGGACAGGTCGATATTTGCGGATGCCGCGATGTGGCCGTTGCCGAGGCGCAGCTCCGTTGCGTCGATCGAAATCTTTGCGTCCGACATCGTAGCGCGTGCATTGAGTGCGACCCTGTTCTTTCCGATCGGCTCATTCAACGCCAGCAACAAATGCTGCTTGCCCGCGACATGTCGTAGCTGAATATTGCCTGCCAGCAGAGTAGGATGCAGCCTCTGATCCAGGCGATGCAGGTCGAGCCGATCAACATCCAATACCATATCCAGCGCGCCGTTTGAGTAACGCCCTTGGCCATGGAGCTTACCCGCAGATTGAGGCGAGGAGCCAAGGTCTGCAGCAATCCGGTCAAATGAAATCTGATCGTTGACGCGCCGGAATTTCGTGTTGAAGGTCGTCAACGGAAGCTTGCCGTTGTCATACATGCCTGCCGCACGGTTCTCGATCGTGAGTTCGCCGTTGCCTGCCGCTGTCGCAGACAACTCGCCTTCCAGGTCTGTCTTTGGCAGATCGGCGCGGAAAGCTGATAGGTCGATTGCATGCGCGGTAACGTTGGCGCTACCCAATACTTGATCGGTGTATGGCCGCAGGATCACGTGTCCGGCAATACGCGACTGGTAGACCCCCAGGTCGATATTTGTTGCAAGTTCGGCCAGCGATCCTGAGAGGTTTATGTTGCCGGTCAGGGCCATGGTTTGTTTTTGCAAGATAGCGTTTCCGCCGCTGGTGAATTCGCCCTTTAAAGGGTATGGATTGACGGTGCCGAGTGTCATTGTGCCGGTTAAATTCCCCGTCACTGTACCCGTGTCATTGGAAGCACGCGCATCAAACGCATGTAGCTGAAAGCGATATTGCGAGCCGTCAAAATCAAGGTTACTTTCGAGCGCGCCGAGTTTGATCAGGCTGAGAGGCCCCCACCGAATATCGCCGCCATCGATACGGATTTTGTCGATTTTCAACGCAATTGGCAGGGCGATGTTATCCGGCAGATGTTTTGCGTGAGGATGCTGATCGATCTTGCTGGCGACGCTTATATGACCAACCAGAAATGATGTAACGTGAATTTTCTTGGTGAATAGTTCCCGGGGATTCCAGTTCAATCGAACATTTTCAAGTGAGATACGCTGGCCTGGCAATTCCAGGACCAGCCGGTCTAGTTGCAATGAGCCGGCCACATAGCCGTGCACTCCCTCGATTTGAAGTGTCCCCTTGAATACTGAAACAAGTGTAGACAATGCGGTCTGCGCGCCGCTCTCGCTTTGCAAAAGCCATCCGCCTAGCGCCAGTATCAACAGCATGAAAAATGCAGAGGCGAACAGCGTTGCACGCATCCATACTCGCTTGGTCGTAGCGACGGATCGAACCGGGTCAGAAGCCATAGCCGACCGAGAAGTGTAGACGGGGCTGATGAACCGCATGACCATAGGCAAGATCGATGTTGACCGGGCCGATCGGACTTGCCCATCTGGCGCCGATACCTGTTCCTTGTTTGAATCGAAATCCGCGCCAGGTATCGGCCGCGTTACCGGCATCCTGAAATACCGCGGCGCCCCATGTCGGCGTCAGCTTGTAGACCAGTTCTGCGCTGACGATTGCGAGGGTTCGGCCGCCAACAATCGCACCGTTTTCACTGATCCCCAGGCTATTGAACGCATAGCCGCGTACAGTCTGGTCGCCGCCGGTACGAAACAACAGGTCGCTGGGTACTGCATCGCGCCCGGCACCCATCACTTGCCCGATTTCGCCGCGTGCCACCAACTGCCAGCGCGACCGGACCGGCGACAGCCAGTTCACGCGCCCCACCACGCGTGCGATATTCGCTTCGTTGATGATCCCCTTCGGGCCACCTGACAATTCAAGCGACGCAACATAGCCACGATGCGGCGAAATCAGGTTATCGACCCGTCGTCTGGTATAGGTGGCAGTCGCGATCAATGCCTGCCGGTTGTTGGGATAAGCATCTGCGACATAATCTCTTTCTGCGAGATACGACACGCCGTAACTCTTTTCATCCGCTTTCATCGGGCTCGTTACGCGGGCATCGAATCGAATCTTGTCGTCGATTTCATTGGCGATATCGGTTCTTTCAAAATGGGTGCCGAGGCTAGGACGCCAGCCGTTATCGAGTGCAGGAAGATATAAATCCGCGCCGGCCAGCTGCGATTGCCGGTCAACACGGATTGCCGCTTCGAGGCGATCCTTTCCACCGAAGAAACTGCGATCGAACCATTTCACCTGCAACCTTGCTCCGGTGTCAGTGGAAAATCCGACACCCAGTGCGAGGCGCCGCCGCTCATTTTCAGTGAGGTCGAGATGCACCGGGACATCGTGCGGATGCTCTGGATCGACTTCGATTGTTGCGAACGCAGAGCGGAAGTATCCGCTGTCTTGCAACCGCGCCTGCAGCTCGGTCAATTTTTCTTGCGAGTAAGCTTCACCCGGTTGAATTGGATTCAGCGGATCAATCGTTGTGCGCGAATAACGTTTCAGTCCTTGGATTTGCAAGGAGCCGAACGTAAAGAGCGGGCCGGAATCGAGCTCTACACTCAATACAGCAGCGTGCTTTTCCGGGTCGATGCGCGCTTCGCTCTGCAAGATTTTCGCAGCAGGATAGTCATGGTTCAGAAGGTCCTTCAGCAGCGCGTTTTTTGCATCGTTCCACGTAGTTTGGCGAAACAATGCACCGGGTTGCAATAGCCATAGGCGGCGCAGGCGTTCAATACGTTCACTATCTGCATGTGGCCCTTCTGCGATGTCGCCGCGGAAGCGAATATCTATTGTGCCAATTTCAGTTGGAGCGCCGAGTGCGATATTAAGTCGCACGACCTGTTGTCCATCTGCCTGTTGAATTTCAGATGCAACAGCGGGCGAAAAATATCCTTCGGTGGCGAGTAATTCACGAATTTGTTGCGGCGCGCTACCGACCAACCGCTGCAATTCCTCTACGCTGAGATTTGTATCGCTTTCATGTTTTCGTATGTCCAGGAAATCATTCAGTAGCGCAGTGAATTGCCCAGCGCCATTGATAGTTACCGTGAAATGCGTTCCGGCCTGTGCAGATGCTTCAGAGGCAAAGAAGATGGCCGCAAGGGCGAGTGCAATGAACGCATGGCACCGTATATTTCGCGCGATGGTTTTGCGCAATCCGGTGAGAATATTCAATTGTTGCGGCGCGCAGACTTGATTTTGCAATGTAGGGATTCGATACCAATTCATCCATGGGATTGTATGTTCATAATTTGATGTCACGATTGGTGCCGCCAACTAACATTGACCTGCAACAAACCGCAAGCGGATCATGATGCTGGCGAGTTTGAGAGTCTCGACGGGAAATACGGTAGGCTTACATTCTGCGTTTAAGGAGTTAGGAATATGGAAAAGCAATTCTCGGCCGCATGTGAACGTAACTCTGCGCCTATCCTTGAGGTACTACGCGGCGCATTGGAAAACTGCGTAAGCTTGCTGGAGATCGGAAGTGGCACTGGGCAGCATGCCGTATTTTTCGGTGCGCATCTTCCGCATCTGGTTTGGCAGACCAGCGACTTGCAGGGTAACCATGCCAGTATTCTTGCATGGCAGGAAAGTGCACGCCTGCCCAACGTTCGCGCTCCGTTGATTCTCGACACGGACGGTGATTGGCCTGACCAACAATTTGACGCGGTGTTTTCTGCCAATACCTGTCACATAATGGCATGGGGCGAGGTAGTAGCGATGTTTTCCGGCATCGCCCAGATATTGAAAGTGGGCGGAACGCTTTGTATTTACGGCCCCTTCAATTACAACGGAAAATTTACGAGCGGCAGCAATGAACAGTTTGATGCGTCCTTAAGGGCGCAATATCCTCATATGGGCATCCGTGACTTTGAAGCAATCAACGCACTTGCAATTGCTCAGCATTTGGAACTGAAGGCCGACCATCAGATGCCTGCCAACAATCGACTTTTGGTCTGGCGGCAAAAGTGAATAATGGGTTTTTGGACGCCCTGTTTTGGTTCATATTGAAAGAATGTAATGAAAATCGGCTATGCCAGGATTTTTGATAAGTAAATGCATGTAAAAAGAGTTGCAAAACCGTATTAATTGCCAAATGCCACTTTCAAATCAGTTATAGTTGCAAAGTATCAGTTAGTGTCTTCCTCGCGTTGGTACTAACGCAAAAGCGCAACATAAGAACGGCATCAAATTCCTGTAGGCAACTACATCGCGTTGAATCTGCGTCTTGAAAAAATCGGGTAGTTTCAGGCAAGTCGATATGCCGTACTGATTTACCGCAAGTGCAGCCGCCGGCATCGTAAAACAATTTAAATTTATTATCCAAGATGACCAACCATCTCACGCGCCTTCTAATGGGCACAGCACTTGCCGTATTGACGTTTTCTGCTAATGCGGCCGACGGCAAAGACAATTCGGTTAGCAGATTTGAGATTGTCCGCTTCGAAGTGGACGGAAATACCCTGCTGGATCCCCAGAAGGTGCAGCAATTGCTCACACCATACACGGGCGCGAGTCGGGATTTTGGTGATGTCCAGCGCGCACTCGAGGCACTGGAAGCGGCCTACCGGAGGCAGGGCTTCAATGTCGTGCAAGTCGTACTGCCTGAACAGGAATTAAATCAGGGCGTTGTCCATTTAAAAGTGGTCGAGGCGCATATTGGTAAAGTGACGATTGAAGGCAACACGGTTTTCGATAATGCGAATATTCGACGCAGCCTGCCTATGGTACACGAGGGAGTAACCCCTAATATCGATCGGATATCGGCTGGCCTGAGGGTCGCAAATGATAATCCGTCGAAAAAAACAAACCTGCAATTAAAAAGCGGCGATAACGATGGCGAGCTCGACGCGGTAATAACGGTTGCGGATACGAAAGCATGGAAAGTGGGTGCCAATTTCGATAACACCGGCACTGCGAGTACTGGCAGGACGCATGTTGGATTGTTATTCGAAAATGCCAACATTACCGGTCACGATGACGTGGTAACAACGCAGTACACAACGTCGCTCGAAGAGCCGAGTAAAGTAAAAGTCTATGGTGTGGGGTACCACCTGCCTTTGTACGGACAGGGCGATTCAATTGATTTTTTCGGCAGCTATTCGAACGTCGATTCCGGCACCGTATCTGCCGGCATTTTCGATTTGCAGGTTAGCGGTCGAGGCGCGGTCTATGGCGGTCGTTACAACTTCAATTTCGCCCGCATGGGTGACTACGATTCCAAGTTGATTGCAGGCCTGGATTATCGTGCTTACAAGAACAGTGTTCAGTTGCTGGCTACGCAGTTGGGCAACGATGTCACGGTTCATCCCGTCAGCCTCACGTATGCGGGTACCTGGAATATGACTGGCGGGGCGTCAAATATTTACTTCACAGGGTTGCATAACATCCCGGGTGGAGACCAGGGTTCGACCGCCGACTTCAATCGCGCACGCAGCGGTGCATCCGACACATACAACATTCTGCGATACGGCATAGGCCTGAGCAAGGCGTTGCCCGCCGACTGGCAAATGCGCGTGAATTTGAATGGGCAATATACGAACGATTCGCTAGTTCCGGGTGAGCAATTCGGTGCAGGCGGTGCAACCTCCGTTCGAGGATTTACGGAAAGGGAACTGTCTAATGATAGCGGCCGTTTGGCAACTGCAGAGCTGTACACGCCAAATATATGCGCAAACAGTACGGGCGTCGCGCTCCAATGCAGGTTGGTGGGGTTCTATGACACCGCCTATTTGTCGCGGAACCGGCCGTTGGCGGGAGAGCAGAAACATGCATCTATCGGCAGCGTTGGTTTGGGATTGCGTTTTGCGCTGGATACCTATGCAACACTACAAATGGATTACGGCTACATAGTTGATGCCGGAGAGATTGAAGCTAAAGGCGACAGGCGCTTGCATTTCATGCTGGCATTGTCGTACTAGCAAAACGGAAAAAATCATGACGAAGAACACTGAAATGTGCAGCCGCACTCACACCGGAAAACAACTCAATCTGCGCCGCCGGATTCTCCCGGTGATGATCGCGAGTTGTTTTGGTTGTGGCATAGCATTCGCCAATCCTGTCGGGCCACAAGTCATCAATGGTCAGGTCAACTTTTCGAATCAGGGGAATTTACTATCGATTACCAATTCGCCGGGCTCGATTATCAACTGGCAGAATTTCTCCATTGCGCCGGGTGAGATTACGCGCTTTAACCAACAGAATTCTTCCAGCAGTGTATTGAATCGCATCGTAGGTCAGGATCCTTCGCAAATCCTCGGTGCGCTGCAATCCAATGGCCGTGTATTTATCATTAATCCAAACGGCATTTTATTCGGACAAAATGCGCAAGTCGACGTGAATGGCCTGGTCGCATCGACACTGAACATCAGCAATGACGATTTCCTCGCCGGAAAGCTCAATTTCAATGCCGGCACTACAGCTGGCGATATTAGTAATCAAGGCGCGATTACAACCCCTACCGGCGGGCAAATTTATTTGATCGCTTCGAATGTTGAGAACAGCGGCATCATTACCTCGCCGAAGGGCGATGTCGTACTCGCAGCGGGACATACCGTGCAACTTGTGGACTCCGGCAATCCGGATGTGCATGTAGTGGTGAGCGCGCCGGAGAGTCATGCACTCAACCTGGGGCAGATCATTGCTGAGGGTGGCAAGATAGGTATCTATGGCGCATTGATCAATCAGCGCGGCATCGTCAGCGCCAATAGTGCGGTAGTGGGTGAAAACGGCAAGATCGTTTTCAAGGCGAGTGGCGATACGATACTTGATGCGGGCAGTAAAACGACGGCAACAGGTGCAGGCACGGGCGGCGATATCTATCTGCTTGGTGAGCGGGTTGGACTTGCCGGTGATGCCGCGGTTGATGCGTCGGGACATAGCGGTGGCGGTACGGTGCTGGTGGGCGGCGACTACCATGGTGGCAATCCCTTGATTCAAAATGCGAAACAAACCTATGTGAGCCCAGGCGTACAGATCAAAGCCGATGCGTTGCAAAGCGGTGACGGCGGCAAAGTAGTTGTGTGGTCGGATGATGCTACTCGCGTGTATGGCGGCATCTCCGCACGAGGCGGCGCGCAAGGCGGCAATGGCGGGTTCGTTGAAGCGTCGGGCAAACAATATCTGGACTATCGCGCCAAAGTAGACGTGAGCGCGCCGATGGGCAAGGGAGGCACGTTGCTGCTTGATCCGGCCACGATTACCCTGGTTGGCGGCAGTGGCGATGGTGGCTCTGACGCAAGTTCAACGTCCTTCCAGGGAGGGGCGACTCCTGGAACAGTCAACTTTGGCGACCCCGACATTACCACCCCCAGCATATCCAATATCTTCCAGTCCGAGCTGGAGGGCTTGGCGCCCGGTACTAATATCATTCTCGAAGCAACTGACTATATCAGTGCGACCGGAACGTTTGGCAATTTGGTGTCCTTGCCACTAAATTCCAATCTCACCATGAGAACCCGAAATGCGTCGTCGGATGGAAGCGGATCAATAGGCATTAACCTGATCGGTAGTACGGACTCTTCCAATCTCCAATTCAAAACCCAGGGTACCGGCACAATTACGATGCAAACCGGAACCGGTACCTCTCCTCAATCTGCAGATATCCAGACAGGACCGCTGACTACAGGAGGTGGTTCGGTGAGCGTCAATAGTAGTGGTGCCGCAGTGATTCGCGGGATTACAACTACACCGTCTGCACCCGGAAATGGCGGAGATATTTCAATTACCACTTCCAGCTTCATCACGACCGACCAGCTCGACGCGCGTGGAAACTCGGGCCTTGCAGGTAATATCACGCTCAATTCTGCCGATTCAATCAATATTCAGACCAGCAAGACAATTTACGGCAACCAGCTCAAAATGACCGCTGTAAACGGTATCTCCGATGGTGGTGGCGGAGCAATTAGCACGGAGGTTAGTGCACTCAATGCGCACAACACGGGAAGTGGCGTTATCAATGTCAGTAATTCCGGCAGCAATCTATCGATCATGGATATCGGCGGAGTTGGCTATGGTGTAAAACAGGACCTTGCCGGTCAGAGTATTTCCATAGCCAGTGCAACCGGCGAAACCATAGACGTAAATGCGCCAGTGAAAACAAATGGCGGTGCCATTTCACTTGATGGTGCGGGCGGGATCAATGTTAACGCGTCGAACAATATTCTGAGCGCTGGTGGCGCGGTAACTCTTAGCACCGTGGACTCTGACGCGCTGATCAGCATCGGGGCAGGATCCACGATCAATAGCGGCAACGGCACGGTGTCACTGACCGCAGACAACATGGACCTGAGTGGAACGATTAATGCCGGGACTGGCAATGTCGCGCTCAGCCCAACTACCTTGTCAGCCGCAGTCAATCTTGGTGCGGGTCAGGCGGATGCAACTGGCGTTCTCGGTCTGACCGATACTGAATTGAAAGGCATTACGACCAGCGGTACGCTCACGATCGGGAATCCTGCTTTGACAGGCGTATTGTCGGTGGCCGGTGCCCTTGACCTGCAAACGGGGGCAGGTCTGACAGGTAAGTTGTTACTTTCAGGGGCGAGTAATATCTTTATAGGCGCTCCGCTTAATGCGCCTTCGACACTCGTATTTTCTACCGGCGGAGTCATTTCGCAATCATCGACTGCACCGATTTCTGCAACGGAATTGAAAGCAGTAGGAGAGGCTGTAAGCCTGGATCAAAGCGCTAACCCTGTTGGCGTGATTGCGGGTAATGCTACTGACGGTAACTTTGCATTTCGCACCAGCAACTTACTGACAGTCACCACAGTTGATGGTCATGCGGGTATCAGCGGCGGAACCGTGTCATTGGTTTCTGATTCAACTTCGGGCGTCAATCAATCAGCCAGTGGCACCATTTTTGGTGGGGGTCTTGCGATTACCAGCGCCGGACCTGTCGATTTGACGACTGCACCAAATAACGTTGGTGCAGTTGCCGCTAACTTGCCAACTGGCGGCGGTTTTTCAATGACCAATATGAGTGATCTGGATGTCACGACCGTGCAATCCATTACCGGCATTACGACAGTGAATCAGCCTGTTTCTCTCAAGGTTACTAACAGTGGTCTTCTGACAGTAAGCGAGAAAATTGATGCAGGATCGGCCAACGTTCTTCTTCAGAGCGATGCGTTGAATATAGGCACATCTCTTGGGGACAAAGTGGTTGGCGGATTTGTTGGTATCACCAATGACACCGGTGTGAAGGGGATCACGGTAGGAGGAGCCGGCTCCGGATTGAGCATCCAGAATCTTTATCAGGTTAATGCACCTGTTATTGTAATCGGGTCGTCTACCACCAATGCTTCCGGAGCGATTGATGTGGCGGGCGTGACGGTTGGCGGTTCTGCAGTAACCGACCGGAATGCCAATACCAATCTGATCGTATTGCGGACGGGTGCCGGAGTTACGCAATCGGGGAGTATCGATGTTTTGGAATTGGGCGTTGATGCAAGTGGTGCAGTGGATTTATCGACGTCATCAAATAATGTCACTAATCTTGCGGGTAAAGCGGGTACCGGAAATTTTGCGTTTAACAGTGCTGCTGCATTGAATGTCGCTGCGCTGACCGGTACCGGTGTCAGCATGACCGGTATCCAAACGCCTGCAGGCAATATCGCGTTAACTGCGGTGACCGGTGACCTCACTGTCGGCTCGCTGATCGATGCGGGTGCTGGCAATGTTGACCTCACAGCGACTGCCGGTGCGCTGACGGGCGGCATTGTAAAGGGAGGGATTTTCCATGCCTCGGCAAGTAACGGCATGACTCTCTCGACCCAGGTCAGCACCCTGTATGCAATGAATTCAGGCTCCAATGACATAAACATCACCAACATCGGGCCGCTTACAGTGCAGAATAGTAGCCAGAGCGCCGGTGCCGGCAATATCACAATAAACAATACTGGCGCGGTAACCGTTGCCGGAACGGTTTCGGCTGTGGCCGGTACTGGGGCTATCAGTATTATTGCCCACAGCCCATTGACGGTCGCAAGCGGTGGTACGGTTCAGACCAGTTCCGGTGCAATCAATTTGACGGCTGGCAATAGCGGTAGCACAGCCGATAAACTCATAGTTGCCAGCGGTGGAACGGTTACATCCACCAGCGGTGTCATTACACTTACTGCTGGTGACACTATCGACACATCTGCCGGAACTGTTAGCCTGGGTGCGCATTTAGTCCCCAATCAAAATCCCGTGCCACCGCCGCCGCCGCCACCACCACCTACGCTCACGTCCTGTATCAGTAATCCTGCCTTGACTGGTTGTGACAAAGTGTTGCCTACGTTGAGCGCCTGTACGACTACGCCGACACTTAGCGGTTGCCAGGTCGTATTACCGACCGTCAGTACATGTTCTGCTACGCCATCTCTTCCAGGTTGCATTGCTGTGTTGCCGTCGATAAGCGCGTGCACCACTACTCCGACACTTGCTGGTTGTCAGGCAGTACTGCCGAGCGTCAGCACATGTTCCACTGACCCATCTATTCAAGGTTGCATTGCGGTGTTGCCGTCGATAAGCACATGCACCACTACTCCGACACTTGCTGGTTGTCAGGCGGTATTGCCGAGTGTCGCAGCATGTACTGCTAGTCCGTCGTTGCCAGGTTGCGTGGCCGTGTTGCCGTCGATTAGCGCTTGCGTCACTACTCCGACACTTGCGGGTTGTCAGGCCGTATTGCCGACCTTCAGTACATGTACTGTTACGCCATCCCTTCCGGGTTGCGTTGCCGTGTTGCCATCGATCAGCGCTTGCGTCACTACTCCGACACTTGCGGGTTGCCAGGCTGTGTTGCCGTCGCTCAGCGCTTGCGTCACTACCCCGACACTTGCGGGTTGTCAGGCGGTATTGCCGACTGTCAGCGCTTGCATTGCGAGTCCCTCGTTGCCAGGTTGCGCGGCTGTGTTGCCATCGATTAGCACTTGTGTCACTACCCCGTCACTTGCCGGTTGCCAGGCGGTATTGCCGACAATAAGTGCATGTTCTGCAGCTCCGTCGTTGCCAGGTTGCGCGGCTGTGTTGCCATCGCTTGGCACATGCGTGGCAAGCCCTACGCTTCTTGGCTGCTCGGCAGTGTTGCCGACAACCTCTCAATGCGCTACGTCGCCGACCTTAGCAGGTTGCGAAAGCGTTCTTCCTGTTGTTTCGGGAAATGATAATAGTCAGCCAGTCACTCAGGCACTCAATACGACTATCAATATTATTAATACAGTGACGCAAACGCCGACCACGGTAGTTTCCACCGGCAATGGAATATCATCCACCTCCGCCGGCGACGGAAAATCATCCAACACCAAGGATGATGTCAAAAAGGATGATAAAAATGATACTGTCCTAGCAAAAGATACTGGAGCGAAAAAAGATGAACCTGTCAAAAAAATGTACTGCAATTAATGTGCTGAGACTGTTGGCACTGTTCGCGCTCATCTCCAACGGAGCGCTAGCGTATGCTGCTTCCGCAGGCGCCATCACACATCTGAGCGGACCGCTGTTTGCAAAAAAAGCGGACGGCTCTGTGAAGGTACTTGCCGAAAAGTCCGAGGTCGAACCGGGCGATATTCTTGTTACTGAGAAGAATACCTATGCCCGCATAAAATTTATCGACAACAGCGAAATTACGCTTCGGCCGAATACGCAATTCAAGATCGACAGCTTCGCATTCGATGAAGGCAAGAAAGACAAGGACAGCGCAATATTCAGCCTGATCAAAGGCGGTTTGCGGTCGGTTACCGGTTTGCTGGGCAAGCGCAGCAGAGAACGCTTCGAGTTGACTACGCCGACTGCAACCATTGGTATTCGCGGCACTATATTTGTTGTTGAATATGTGTCTGCGGAGGAGACGGGAAAGGATTCCATTGCCGCCTACAATCAGGCGAGCGTTGCGGCTATCGATACTGCCACCGCGTTCCCGACGTATTTGGGAATCGTAGATTCGGTGCGTAGCGATGTGTCTTCCAATGTATCTTATCCGACTGGTCTCGTTCCGTTACAGCTTGCCCAGAATACTCCTCCTGTGTCCGGCCTACGCGCTCCAGGATTGTATGTGCAAGTGCTCGATGGCATGATCCATTTGACCAATGGCGGCGGGTCCCAAAATTTCACGGCTGGCCAATTTGGCTTTACCGCGAACTTCAAGCAGCCGCCGATCATACTTCCTGCCAACCCTGGCATGCAGTTCACCCCACCCCCGTCTTTCTCGTCATCAACCGGTACGCAATCCGGAAGTAGTTCTTCATCCAGTAAGCCAAAAACCGTGGATTGTGAGGTTCGTTGATTTTACTGTGAGTGCTGCAGATGCATGTTAGGGGTTCGCCCGGCACCTTGGACGGCTTCCAGTTAATGGGAGCGGGTGCTGCATTCAAGGAAGAGATCTGTGAAATGATCGCGGGCACCCGGTTGTTCTCGGATTTCCTATGGTCGGACATTGAAATTCTGTCGAGCTACATGCAGTGCTACCAAGTCGCTGCCGGTACCGTCATATTCAAGGAGGGTACTGCCGGCAACTACATGTGTCTTCTGGTCAAAGGCGACGTCGAAATCCTGAAGGAAGACCAGTTGGGGAAGCAGTGCACGCTGGTTTCGGCTGCACGTGGCAAAACTTTTGGCGAAATGTCGATCATTGATGGCGAGGTTCGCTCAGCAACCTGCATAGCGAGGCAAGACAGTGTCCTGCTGTTACTGACCAAAGACAATTACGCGCGGATCATCAAGGAACACCCGATCGTGGCGGTGCACATTTTGTCGAAACTGGCGAAGCTGATGAGCCAGAGGTTGCGCGGAATGAGCGGGCAACTGGTGGAGTATTTGGGGCACGATACCGATTAAGGGTTACACCTGCACGTAGCTTGCATGCAGGAGTCCAATATTTTTGGCTATTGAAAGCGGGTTATTTAATACAAACCACACGAACCTGCTTCATGTCCGTCGCACCTGACAGCACTTTTTCCATCCCGTCCATTTTCAGCGTCAGCATGCCGTCTTCCAGCGCGACCGCCAACAACTGTGCAACGCGAGCGTGCTCGACCAGCAAGCGCTTGACCCTGTCGCTGCCTACCATCAGTTCGTGCAGGCCAACACGGCCTTTATAGCCCTTGCCACAGGCATCACAACCAACTGCGCGGTACAGCGTGAATTGCCCCTTGTCGTTTGCGTAGCGCTGCTTCCAGCCCTTCAGAACCGCTGCCTTCCCGGCTTCCGGATCCTTGATGAACGTATCCGTGTTCATCAGCTCCGAGCAATATTCATCGAGCAATTCCTTGATCTCCGCATCGTTGGGCGCGTAGGCTTTTTTGCAAGCGCCGCATAGGCGCTTGGCCAGGCGTTGTGCCAAGACGCCGAGCAGTGCATCGGCAAAGTTGAATGGGTCCATACCCATGTCGAGCAGACGGATAATCGATTCCGGGGCGCTGTTCGTGTGCAGGGTTGCAAACACCAGATGGCCCGTCAATGAAGCTTCAAGACCGATGGATACAGTTTCCTTGTCGCGCATCTCGCCGACCATGATGATGTCCGGATCGGCACGGAGAAACGCGCGCATTACCGTGGCGAAATCGAGGCCGGCCTTGCGGTTTACCTGCACTTGCCGCAGTCCTTTTTGGGTGATTTCCACAGGGTCTTCTGCAGTCCAGATTTTGGTTTCCGGCGTGTTCAAATAATTCAGCACCGAATGCAGGGTTGTTGTCTTGCCCGAACCGGTCGGGCCGCAGACGAAGAAAATACCGTATGGCTTTCCGACGGTTTCCTTCAGACGGTCCAGATTGTGCGGCAGGATGCCCAGCTTTTCCATCGGGATAGGTTCGCCGGCCGCGAGAATACGCATGACCACGTCTTCGACACCACCGGCCGATGGGATGGTTGCAACCCGCAATTCGATATCGAGCGGTCCGTATTTCTTGAACTTGATCTTGCCGTCCTGCGGCTTGCGGCGTTCCGAAATATCCAGGTCGCACATGATCTTGATACGCGCCAACAGTGCGCTGCGATAACTTGCGGGTATTTCGATGTAGGGTTCCAGCGTGCCATCCTTGCGGAAGCGGATCAGCGTTTTGTCTTTGCCCGGACGTGGCTCGATGTGAATATCGGAGGCTCCCTGTTTATATGCGTCGACGATAATCTTGTTCAGCAGTTTTACCAGCTCATTCTCTGCTGCCGCGGAGACGTCAACCGGCGAAAGATCGCTATCGTAGTCCTCGTCCCCTTCCATGCCGGAAAGAAGGTCATCGACCGACGTTGTGTCGCCGACCGCGCCGAAAAATTCGTCTACGGTTTTTTTGAATTCGATATTAGTGGTGACGCGATAAACCAGTTTGGACTTTGGAAAAATACTGGCGATGATGCGCGCGCTTTTGACCTGCTCAGGATCGATGGCGAGAATGACGACGCCTTCCTTGCCGTCTTCAATCGGCAGCCACAGCGTTTGTTCAATATATTCGCGTTTGAGGTTTTTCAGCAGGTCTATCGGTTTGATGCGGTCGGGTTTAAACGGCTCATAAGGAACGCCGAAGAACTTTGCAAGCGCATTGCCGATAGCCGGCAGCTTCACTTGGAACTCACTGACCAGCGTATGTTCAATGTCCTCGTTCTTGCGGCGCGCTGAACGGCCTGCGAGTTCCAGCTCCGGTCCGGACAACACGGCGTCTGTCACCAGTGCATCGTATTTCGATCGGACGACAGGAGGCGGTTTTTGGCGCTGGATGAAAGCAATCGACAGGGTAGCGCAGAGCTCCTTGACACTTTCCTCGGCGACCTTGTTGAAGGTAACCCCTGATTTATTATTGATGAGCTGGATAACGCCCTGTAATTCGCCGGTGCGCGCATCGATGAGCGGTGCCGCCAGCATCTGCTTGGTGCGATAGCCGGTGCGACGATCGACTTCACGCAGGAAATTCATCTCCGGCGAGTGGCTTTTCAGTTCTGCTTCGTCATATACGTCGGCAATGTTGACGATTTTTTTCATCAATGCGACATATCCTGCAACGCTCAATGCAGAGACGGGCAGTCGCAGGTCTTGTGAGGAATTGAGGCCGGTTTTGATCTTGGAAACGATGGTCGCTTTATCTTCATGCAACGCGTACAGCGTCAGGCGATCACAATTGAAGAGCTCAGAAATATCCTGCGACAGATCAAGCATGATCTCATCGATATTATTGGTTGAATGGATCTTGTTGGTGACCACCTGGAGCTTCTTCAGGAAGTTCACGCGGCTGTCCACATCGTCTCCACTATTGCCGCCTTGCGGCGTACCGAGAACAGCGTTCATCTCACCTCGTCTTGTGTGACCCGCTTTCTCGTTGGAACTAGCGGGATGAT
>Ga0207095_10220_pt1 | contig 16427 bp, 14 predicted proteins | sample Alteio_BWMinHeat_88_FD_153529 | JGI IMG/M metagenome (GOLD analysis project Ga0207095, IMG submission 153529) | Enriched cells from forest soil in Barre Woods Harvard Forest LTER site, Petersham, Massachusetts, United States -... | ecosystem: Environmental > Terrestrial > Soil > Temperate forest >... | reverse complement strand
GGAGGTGTCGGTCCGTTGAGCCTAGCTCAAACAATTTTGCCCATTCGAATTTCTGATGAAATGAAAGATTCGTATATCGATTACGCCATGAGCGTAATCATCTCTCGCGCACTTCCTGATGTGCGCGATGGTTTAAAGCCAGTTCACCGACGCATCCTTTACTCCATGGACAGGCTTGGCTTAACGCCGGACAAATCACACAAGAAAAGCGCCACGGTTGTTGGAGATGTGATCGGAAAATACCACCCGCACGGTGATGTCGCAGTTTACGATGCACTGGTTCGAATGGCTCAAGCGTTTTCCATGCGCTACATGTTGGTGGATGGGCACGGAAACTTTGGATCCGTTGACGGCGACCCGCCTGCTGCTTACCGATATACCGAAGCCCGTCTTTCGCAGATCGCTTTAACCTTGCTGGATGATCTTGATAAAGAAACGGTTGACTTTCGTCCAAACTTTGATGGCAATCACGACGAACCGATCATTCTTCCCGCCAAGCTTCCGAATCTCTTAATCAATGGTTCTTCGGGAATCGCCGTTGGAATGGCCACGAACATCCCACCACACAATTTGTCTGAAGTGTCCGATGGGGTGATTGCGGCTCTTGAAAACACCGAGTTTGTCGGAAAAGGGAAAGAAGGGAAAATCCACGTCGGCATATCCGATGAAGAGCTGATCAAGCATGTCCCTGGGCCCGATTTTCCAACCGCTGGCTTTATCATGGGCCGTCAAGGAATCCGCCAAGCTTATCTGGAAGGGCGCGGCAGCATTACGATGCGGGCCAAAACCCACATCGAAGAACCGAAAAAAGGAAAGCAGCATGAATCGATCATCATCACCGAAATTCCTTATCAGGTCAATAAAGCCCGGCTGATTGAATCCATTGCTGAACTCGTTAGAGACAAGCGGATTAACGGGATTAGCGATATCCGAGATGAATCCGATCGAACGGGAATGCGAGTTGTCATCGAGCTTAAGTCAGATGCCATCCCGCAAATTGTTCTAAACCAGCTCTTTAAGCACACCTCGCTTCAAACGAATTTCGGGGTCAACATGCTGGCACTCGTGGATGGCGTTCCGCGAGTTTGTACGCTGAAGGAAGTCATCTCCGAGTACATCAAGCATCGTTACCTGGTTGTTACCAAGCGAACCGAGTTTGAACTTCGAAAAGCGAAAGAGCGGGCTCACCTCTTGGAAGGGCTCATCATCGCCCTCGATCATCTGGATGAAGTCATTAGCCTCATCCGAAAAGCCGCAGACCCGGGGGAAGCTCGCGAAAAATTGATGAGCAAGTACAAGCTCTCCCAAGCTCAAGCCGACGGCATTTTGGATATGAGGCTTCAACGCCTTACCGGGCTTGAACGGAAAAAAATTCTGGATGAACATGCGAAATTAGTCGAACTCATCAAAGATCTTGAAGGGACTCTTGCAAGCCCCAAAAAGATTATCCAAGTCATCAAAAAAGAAGTGGTTGGAATTAAAGAGAAATTTGGTGACGCTCGTCGCACTCAAATTGTGGATGAAGTCGCCGTCGATTTCCAAGTGGAAGATCTCCTTCCTCATGCCGACATGGTGGTCACCGTTTCACACGGTGGCTACATCAAGCGCCTTCACGTGGACACCTATCGAAGTCAGCATCGCGGCGGAAAAGGAGTGCAAGGGGCGAGTCTGAAGACCGAGGACTTCATCGAGCACCTTTTTATCGCGGATACGCATGATTTCCTCATGATTTTCACAAACACGGGACGAGTCTTCCGGTTAAAGGTTCACGAAGTTCCTGAAGCAGGCAGGCAGGCCCGTGGAACAGCCATTGTAAACCTTGTGGAAATGCCGAAGGACGAAAAGATCGCGGCTGTCTTCCCGGTAAAATCTTTTGACACTGAGCATTACCTTTTCATGGCTACCCGTTTGGGAAGAGTCAAGAAAACTTCCTTGACCGAATACACCAACATTTATAAGTCCGGTCTCATGGGGATCAATCTGGAGGAAAAAGATGCGTTGATTGGCGTACAGCTCACCGACGGGAAAGAAGAAGTGGTCCTCGGAACCAAGAACGGACTCGCCATTCGATTCGATGAAAAAAATGTCCGTCCCATGGGGCGACGGACCCAAGGTGTTCGCGGTGTACGCCTGCGCGAAAAAGATGAAGTGGTCGCTATGGATAATTTGCGTGGCCGAGAAGATCTCTTGGTGGTCACAAGCAAGGGTTATGGAAAGCGATCGGATCTCGAGCTTTATCGCATTCAAGGCCGCGGTGGCGTCGGAGTCAAGAACATGAAAATCAATGACAAGACCGGTTTTGTGGTTGGACTTGAAGCAGTGAAACCCGAAGACGAAGTCATGGTGATCACGAAAGACGGTCAGCTCATTCGACTGATGGTTAAGGGGATTTCCAAGATTGGCCGAGACACCCAAGGGGTTCGCATTATTCGGCTTGATGAAGGAGACGAAGTAACAGCCATTGCCCATATCGAAGAAGGAGATGCTGCACCAGGAATTAACGGGGCACCTCCCGCAGGACAATGAGGAGTCTGATGGAATAGGGGGGTAAGAATGAGACCACATATTCTTGGTCGCCTCTTTCGTACCCAAAGGGCTGCTGCTGTCGCCACTTCACAGCGAGGAAGCGAGCCGCTTCATGGTGACCTTCCTGATGAAGATCATCACATCACTGATTCGATAGCCCACGATTCAAGCCGAATCATCGAAACTTCCCGCTTCAAAGTTCAGTTATGGCGAGAACTTCCGAGCACGAATTTGCTCTCTCGAAAAGAAGGCTTCTTAGGTTCTTCTCGTGGATTGGTGGGACGTACAGCCATCATCGGGAAGGAAGTCTACATTCATCCCACAGCAGAGGTCCACGAAGAAGCCATCCTTGGTAACGGAGTTCGCCTTGATGCTTATGTCAAGGTTGGAAAAGGAGCCGTGATCGGTGAAGGAAGCTTCCTCAGTGCCGGTGCCGATGTATTTCCTGGAGCTCATATTGGAAATGGTTCAAAACTTGGTGGCGATCTCGAGATTCTTCCGGGAGCGTGGATAGGCGAAAGAGCGGTAATCGGATGGGGAGTCAAGATCGGCCAAGGAACCCATCTCGGAGATGACGTACGGCTTGGCGATTACTCCCAAATCGGCTACGGAGTTCAAGGTCAAAGCCGTCTTAAAATCGGCAGCTTTGTGAAAATTGGACATGAAACTGACCTTTTTGATGACAGTGAGATTCTTCTTAACGCGACCATTAGGGACCGCCTTATTATTGGAACAGGAGTGACGATTCACGCAAATGAAGTGGTCGTCCAATCCATACTGTCAAGATCTTCCGCAATCATCAGGCCAGTTTCGACCCCATTGCCCGATGACTCCACCTTGGTGGACTTGTTTATTGAATGTAATGAAGATTATCTTGACATGAGCGCTTGAAGTAAGATTCTCCACTAAGCTGTAATCACGGTTTCCTTGAGGTGACTCCCGCTTGGGACAACCACACTTTGACTCACCACGCAATCATCCAGAAGTGCCCCTTCCCCAATCCTGCTCCCCTCCCACGTGATCACGTGATCCAAGTGAGCCCCCTTTTCAATGATGGTATTCTTTCCTGTAACCACATGACCCCTGAGAATGACCTCTTCTCCGATTTTAGTCCCCTTTCCGAGCACACACGGGGCTTCAATTTTTGCCGTTGGATGAATCAAGACCGATTCTTCTACCCAAACGCCGGGAGCATTTAACTTTCCTTCCATCTTCGCCTTGCAACGATTTTCAAGAATGGCCCAATGGCTTTCCTTGTATTCCGCAAGCGATCCGACGTCGCACCAATAGCCTTCTGCGGGACAACCGAAAAAGTCTTGGTTTTTCTCAAGAAGCAAAGGGAAAACTTGCCGTCCGAAATCAAACTTTTCGTTCTCAGGGATGAACTTGAAAATTTCAGGTTCAAAAATGTAAATCCCCGTATTTGCAAGATGGCTTAAAGCCTCCTCGGGCTTGGGCTTCTCCTGAAATCGAAGTATTCGTCCATCCGAGTCAGTAACCACCACGCCGTATTGGCGTGTCTCTTCCACTACTTTTAGCCCTATGGTGGCCAACGCATTTCTCTTCTTGTGAAACTCGACGATGGCTTCCAGGTTGACATCCGAAAGATCATCCGCACCAATCACGAGGAACGTTTCCTTGAATTGATTCATCGCAACCCGGACCCCTCCAGCTGTTCCCTGTAATATTTTTTCGCGAGAATACTGTATGGAGACACCGAGCTTTGCACCATCCCCGAAGTAGTCTTCTATCTGATCGGCTTTGTAGTGCGTGTTCACCACCATCTCCTGGATTCCATGACGAGAAAGCCAAACCAGAATGTGTTCCATCACTGGACGGTTCACAATGGGAACCATCGGTTTCGGAAACTCGTAGGTGAGGGGCTGGAGGCGTGTTCCTTCGCCAGCTGCCAAGATCATGGCCTTCATCGGAAGAATCTTTCTCGATAAATGAGTCCGATGAAATACGGGATCTTGAGCATTCTTCGAAAGCGAGTTGGTTGTTGAAAAAAGCGAAAAAGCCACTCGAGATTAAAACGAATCATCCATGCTGGCGCCCGCTTGAGTCTTCCGGCCAAAACGTCAAAACTGCCACCCACCCCGATCCCAACCGGAATCCCCAAAGAAGCCAAATGCTCTGAGAGCCAAAACTCTTGCCGAGGAAATCCCATTCCTGCTAATAAAATGTCTGGCTTGACTTTTTCGAGAATTGGCAAAACTTCTTCATCCCGAAAATAGCCGTGATGGATCCCAACGATGTTCACCCCAGGGAATTTTCGCGTAAGCTCACTAGCCGCAGCATCGGCAATCCCTGGCTTTCCCCCCAGGAGAAAAATCTTCCATCGCTTTTCTCCCGACTCTTTGGAAATGGCTTGAATCAAATCGATTCCCGCCACTCGCTCTCGAAGAGGTTCCCCTAACACGCGTGAAGCCCAGACCAAGCCCCCACCATCAGGCAACACCAATGAAGCCTGATTCACGGTTTCGCGAAATTTGGCGTTTTTTTGGGCATCAACCACCATCTCGGTTCCAAGGGTAACGATGAGATGCGGACCTCGTTCCCGGACAAAAGTTTCAATCCGCTCTACGGTTTCTTTCATGGTGACATTATGAACCTGAATTCCAAGCATCATGATGGAATCAGAGTCTTTCATGTCATCTTGGGTCGGCCGTGAAAAATGTCAATTGAAAGGTTTGAATGGCACCCGCTGCTCCAACCTCATGCGTTTCCCAGCCGGTCACGACTTCGTTTCCGTGCTCTGAAAGGGCTAAGTTTGATAATTCTAATTTAGGTGACGGCTTATAATCTGTGGCCGCTATTTCTCTTAAGCCGGAATCAAAAAGCCAAATTTCTCCCTCCTTGGAGGCTCCCACAATTTTAAGACTGTCGGGTGAGCAAGCCACGTAATCGAAAGGTTTATCGAAAGAGACTCTTTTAGTTTCTTTCCCTGAAACGGAATCGTATAAAGAAAGCCCTTGTTTATCCCCAACAACAACTTTTTTCCCATCATGCGAACAAGCCACACTGGAAGGAAATTGGTTGACGGCAATTGGTTTTGTTAGTTCTCCTTTAACAAGATCATAATGAGCGATAACCTTACCGGAGAGCACGCAATAAACATGTTTTCCATCTCGAGAAACCGCAACAGACAAGATCGATCCTTCAGTAATTTTTTCCGATTGCTTGAACACGGCGCGAGACTGGAGATCATAAAAACGCAAACAATTATCGGAAGAATTGGTAACAAGAAGAGGTTTACTGTAAAACAAACAGCAATCGAGCGATTTTGCCGGGAGATCACCCATTAAAATGGGCTTCGGATCAAGTTGTCCTTTGTCATAAAAGTGAATGGCCCTTCCAGTACAATTTGCAATTCGACCGTCAGGCAAATAAGTAATTCCCCTCACGGGGATGGCAGGTATATAAAATTGCGGTTCGAGCGTGGGTTGATTGATGGGTCTAGTAGGATTATCTGGAATTACGTCTTCAAGATTGCGAAGCAATCTTCCAACACCTGCAGGCAAAATCTGCTCCCGAAGTTTTGCCTGGATTTCCCACTTCCCTGCGTCTAATTCGCAATATTCCGCATAATCGGCGAGAACAGTTTTTGGATCCACGCCATCTCTCACGGAGTTGAGTATGGTAGAAACACTGTGAATGGCTTCGATTCCCGCTCCAGAAGACACTTTCATGTCTGAAATAAAAGCGGTTGGATTCGTTTTCAAAACTTGCAGAGAATCAGGTTCATCATGTATCTTTAAGAACGCACTTTGAAGTGCTAAAGCTTTTTGCCGAGCTCTTAATGCATCCGGGTCACTTGACACAAAGCGAATAGGCATATGAACACGCACCTTTTCTATGGAATTTCAGCACGAAAATCATGCGTTGGGTATCAGGTCTAAGCGGTGACTAAACCAGCGTATCGTTTTCTCCAATCCTTGACGAAGTTCCACCTTCGGCTCCCAGCCGAGAACCCGGATGGCTAAGGAAATATCAGGACGGCGAAGTTTTGGGTCATCTGCAGGAAGGGGCGCATATTCTTTCTTGCTCTCCGTTTTGGTTAACTCAAGAACAAGATCGGCAAGTTCTAAAACGGTGAATTCATTTGGATTTCCAAGATTCATTGGACCGTGGAAGTCGGATTGAAGAAGTCGTAGGAGACCCTCAACCAAATCGTCCACATAACCAAAAGACCGGGTTTGTTTTCCATCTCCGTAAATGGTCAGAGGATTTCCCCGGAGGGCTTGCCCAATAAAATTTGGAACAACACGGCCATCTTGAAGCCTCATTTTTGGGCCATACGTGTTGAAAATTCGAGCAATCTTCACATCCAAGTCGTGTGCACGATAATAAGCCATGGCTATCGCCTCGGCGAAACGTTTGGCTTCATCGTAAACACCTCGAATTCCAATGGGATTGACATTTCCCCAATAACTTTCAGGTTGGGGATGAACCAGGGGATCCCCATAGATTTCTGAGGTGGAAGCAAGCAAGAATCTTGCCTTCTTGGCCTTAGCAAGTCCCAACAAATTGTGTGTCCCCAAAGATCCAAGTTTCAATGTATGAATCGGGTGAGCCAGATAATCGACCGGACTTGCTGGACTTGCAAGATGAACCACGGCATCAAGCGGTCCGGGAACGTGGACAAAGTGGGTGACATCGTAATGGATGAAGGTGAAATCTTTTCCAAACAAGTCAGCAATGTTGTCAGGCGAAGAGGTAAGAAAGTTATCGATTGCGGTAACCTTATGCCCTTCAGCCAAAAGGCGACGGCAAAAATGATTCCCGATAAATCCCGCCCCACCCGTTACAAGGACATGCATGATTCCTGACATTTCTCATCCATCCCCTGGACATCCTTTGCTCGCTCTGCGAAGTTGGCAATAAATGGCTGAAAGTTCGCAATTTGTTAACAAAACCGCCTGGCTTCTTCGTTGACTGTTCAAGTGTAACCAGATAAAATAGTTCCATGTCTACAAAGGATGTGAGTTATAATGATAACACCGGTTAAGACTTTACTCACCGCTGCTGCGTTTGCTGTTGCTGCTGCCGGAGGATGCGCGGAGTCACGCACCCCTGAAACGTCAGCGGGCGCAGCAAAAAGCGCAGAAGGAATGCCCTACCATGTAACGATCACGTGGGAGGAGCCATTCCCTGGCGAACAGGGCAAGTTCGTCGAACAGAAAAAAGAATTTGATGGACATGGGGATTCAATGATTCGGTGGAATGCATATCACCAACTTGATTCTCGAAACGATCTCCTTTACAAAGGGCCACCCCAGATCATGCCAGGAGAAGATTTCGTTTCTAGAAAAGCTTATTCGAGTCTGCTGGGCGCGAGTTTCGCTGGAATGCTTGTGCTCGGCTCTGCCGGCACTATCGCCTTGATTCAATCGCTAAAGAAGTCACAAAACAAGTAAAACTTCGTCGAACCTACCAGCAATAGCCGGCAGGTCGGGTGCCGGCTTCCAAGAGTGGAACAAGATAGGCCGCATGGTCGCGCACATCCTTCACCGGGTCTTTCAAGAGCTTGCGCAGCGGATCGAGCGCCTGCGCATCCCCGATGAAGACAAGCGCATAAGCCGCCAGAATTCGCATTCGACTCGAGCGTTCATTCAACAAAAAAAGAAGAGGCTTGAGCGCCCGCTGATCCGGAAGGTATTGAAACGCGCGAGTGGCAGCCTCACGCACTGATCGGTGCTTATCAAAGAGTGCTTCAACCAGATACGGCACACAAGCCCGATCCGCCAGAAGCTCAAGTGCAGAAATCGCACACACCTTGTTGCCAGGACGATGGTTCCCCATGATATCCAGGAGAACTTTCAGCGCTCTTTCCCCACCCACCTTAGCAAGTGCCTGAGCCGCATAATGGCAAAGAATCTCATCTTTTTCCTTCAATAAATCACCGAGCAAATCAATGGCTTCGTGATCTTTCTGTTCCCCAACCGCTTGGATGGCTTGGATGCGAGTCCCCACATCAGGGCTTTCAGAACACAATTCACGTAACATCGGGAGAGCCTTCTGCTCAGGTATTCCTTGAAAAGCGATGCAAGCATAATAGGTGTTTTCTGGGTTGTATAATTGTTCAAGCAGCACTGGAGCAACGCGATCACTTTGCAAGCGGCCCAGCAAATGAGCTGCTTCTTCTCGAACGTAGGGCTTTTCTTCTTCGCTTAAGACCCGCTGCAACAATCGGAGATCCCAATCTTGCTCCATGAGCTTGTTGTAAAAGCCATTGCATCCGTGGCCATTCCAGTAAAGCTCCCCATCTTGACAAAAGCTCATCTTCAAGCGTGCGTACCAAGTGGTTAAGGTTTCGCCCAATCCTTTTTCGAGTCGTTTCCGAGCTTGCCGGAATGGGTGGGCGGTCCCTTTCATTTTTCCGATGCCAACCACGGCCAAGTCGCGTATTTCCCAACGCCCTCCCAAGTTTTTGATTAACACTTCGCCAAGAAAACTTCCAAGGAGGGTGACGGCTAAATCTGAAGCCCTTCTTTCTTTAAAAAAAAGGGATAGTAGCATATCGGTTGTGTAGAGAGAATGTTCGGAGTAATCAAGTTTTAGGTCAAACTTTTTTTCAACGGTGGAAACAAATTTTTTTGCCGATTCTTTCAAGCGACAAAGCAATTCTTCGTTGTGCTTTGCAGCTTGCATACTCATGGTAAATCCCTCTGAGGCAAAAATGAGCGCCTCAAAGCGCGGGAGCTGAGTTCTATCGGACCTACCAATTCCCTACACTTCCCCTTGATGGAATGGACCCGCTTGAAGAGATCACCGTTTTCAGGGGTAAGCCCTGAACAGAGAAAGACTCGACCACATCAAGTCTTTCTTCCCTTCAATCTTTCAACTTCGAATACAGGCTTCGAACTCCTGTCCAAGAGGCCGCTTGGAGCCTCTCTATTCTTAGCTCTTACCTCTTCCCCAAGACTTTCATGATGAAGTTCATCTTCCGAATTGTTCATAAACATTTTACAATTGGAAACGTTATCCACAGATCAAATCGTACGCTTATGGTGTAAACTCTACAGTATAAATAAAACGGCGGATCAGGAGAAAAATCATACTTCGCATTAATCAAGCTTATACAACTCAAGCGGACTTTTTTTCGGAGTGGCTGACTACCCAGCATGCAAAGCTCGGCAACTCACCTGAATTTTGCCTCAAGTGTCAGGCGGACTCCCTGACGGTAACCAGGTGGAAAAGAGGTAGACTTCCCCCACTCGAAAAACTCCCCTCAATTGCGACCGCCACGCATTCTTCCTTAGAAGAAGCGGCTGGAGTGCATCTAGCCACCCAACTTAGCCGTTCTAGCTCCAGAGAAGCTCTGCTTGCCGACAACCTCCGTGTAACGACCCAAGCGGTTCTTAGGGAAGCCCATTGGGAAATTGCCTCCAACACCCTGGGAATCATGCTGAGAAAGTGGCGTGCCGATAATCCTCAAAAACAAGTGGCAAGGCACGCCGCAATTTCCGCGCGATTCGTCTCTCAAAACGAGCTTGGCCAGCACTATGGTCGGCTCGAAACACTCACAGCCATGGGTCGTCACTTTGGAAAACCACTCCCTTACGTTCTTGGGGCATCCGTGGTGGGCTATGTCGCAAGAAAATTTGCAGATCCAGCGCTTAATCTTCGGGGGACTTTTGACACTGCTCTAAGCATCGCGAGACGGGAAATCAAGCATGTTCGAACAGCTAATTCTTTAGGGAACACATTAATGACCGCGAGAATGGAGGAAGGAAAAACCATTGTAGAGATGGCGTCTGTGTCGAACGTCGACAAAAGCGCACTCTGTGCGATGGAAAATGGAAAACGGTTTCCCGATTCCCTCGCTCTTACTCGCTTGGCCGAGTCTCACAGAAGGCCGCTCTCCGTTTTGACGAAGCTCTTGGTGATTAGCCATGGAGCCCATCAGTATGGGGATCTTAATATTGATCTTGCAGCGATTTTCCGCGGTGGCGCTCGCATTTTAAGGCAAGAAGTAAAAAGATTTCGGGAGCCAAGACTTTTCGGGAATTTTCTCAAAGCTGAGCGCGGGGAAAAAAGTTTAGCCGAGATGGCACGCACGATTGGCATCTCAGAGGACTGGCTTTCGTTATTAGAAAAGGAGGAAGGCTACCCCGATCGTGAAACCCTCGTTGCCTTTGCTCGATGTTTCCACCGGAGAATTGAAGAAGTGGTCACCCGACTCTTTACGGCAAAAATACTGAAAGAGTACGGCAACTTGCCTGTTGATTTAGCACGGGTCTTTGACCAGGCAGCTGAATCTGTCCCCGAGGAAGTTACGATAATTGAAGGAGCCAATCCCCTTGGAGACTTCCTCAAAACATCGCGGGACAGAAGCCAACAAAGTATGGCCCTTCTACTCCGTACATCAGAAACACGCTATCGTAATCTCGAGAAGAAGAAGGAAGACCCAACCCTGCAGGACTTGATGTTTTTATCCGCCTTCTTCAAGAAGCCCCTTACAGACCTTGTTGCGCGATTTATGGTTGGACATGTCACACAAACGTACGGCCTCCTTTCTCAAACGAGAGAAATTCTTCAATGTGCCGCCGATATCGCTTTACACGAAGTCTTCTCTCCTCCAACTTTAGGCGTGATTGGAGTCTCGGAACTAGGCGAGCCGCAAGTACTCGATGCTCATCACAAGAGTATTGCTCAATTGGTGGGACAATACGCCTTCATGCCATTGGACCTCCAACCCATGATTGAAATCGCCCTGTCTCACTTTGATTCTGCCAAGGTCGGGACCGGAGCGAAACATGGCCAAGCGCAGATTGAAGCCAGGGAAAGACTTCGCGTTGCAAATACATGAGAGGAACCTGCTTCCGAATTGTTCACAAAAAATTTACAATCTCATGAGTTATCCACAACACAAAATTTTTTAAATCGTGTATAATTTAATCAGCGATTTTTTGTAAAAAGGGAGAGAACAGACGATGATCGATCCAGTTGAACGACAAATCCATATTGCAGCAGCACGTTCAGGCGGCTGCCCATCTCAAGTACCAAGCTTTGGTTTAGATCGTACGGCAAGCGCTGCGTCGGAAAGGCGGCATTCCGACCAACAAGCATCCTTGGATCCCGGCGACACTACCACGGTGCCAAAAAAGGTAGACAAAAAGTGATAAAAGAACTGGTCAAATCACTCTTAGGCAGGAGCGGATCCCCGTTGGATCGTTCGCCGAGAGTAGCTTCTGAGAATGGGGGCGCTCATTCAGCTGCCAATGGAACCAACGGTTCCTCGCAACAAGCGTCCCCGGACCCCCCCGACACCACAGCGATATCAACCAATGGAAATGGAGACTACAATGGGATTGAAGCGATTCTTCCTCTTGAAACCCCATCCTTATCGACGGATCTCGGTGCAAATGCTCAGAGACCTGGCCTTGAAGAATTTATTTTACTGGGCGAAGTCCCGCCCCCATCCTTATCGACAGATCTTGGTGCAAATGCTCAGAGACCTGGCCTTGAAGAATTTATTTTACTGGGCGAATTACTGCGCGAAGTCCCCCCCCCATCCTCAACTCCAAATTCAAATGGTACGGCTCACGGCGCTTCTGCAGGGCAAGCCGAACCAAGCTCCACAACAGCTCCTGTCAATCGAGTCAAGCTCCAGCTTACCCGCTGGCTTCCACAAATGTACGGCATCGTTGAAAAGGCGGCTATTCACTACGAAGTCGATCCCCTCCCCAACCCTGGCCAAGGTGAAGCAATCCAAGTCTCTAATCCGAGACCTTTGATCACCGCAGTGGAACTTCGACTTAGATCCGGCGCCTTACTGATGGGATATCCGGAGAAGAAAAAAACGGAGACAACCCCTCGAGTCGAGCCTCGACTCGAGATAAAGTATGGAAATGAAAAACCGTTGATTTACGACCGAGCTTCTCTCACGCTGCCATTTGAGAATGAGGATGACCGAGACCAGCTCAAACTCTTTTTTGGACTCTCTGGAGCAGAAATTGGAACCTTCGTTTCCAACAGAGCAAGTTTCTTTACGTTAGCCGCTAACGATGTCTCGCAAACCCTAAGCATGGATGGAGACAAGAACATCAAAGAACACAAATCTCAAGGAGGAAAGGATGCTGGTGTACCCCTGGGTGATGGCCGAATCTTGATCACCTCCGGTGAAACGGCAATCGTTTACAGGCCACTTATTCCTGATGAATGGCTTGTGTGGGATCAGACTGCACAACCGCACAAAAAGGTTATCGTCACCTCCTAGCCGGGGAGGAACTTTTCCCCTTTTTGGGAATCCATTCTGTCGCAATGGTTGAACTTTTACCTTTCCCAGCAGTTCATTATAATTTTGAGTCCGCAGACTTAGGTCGGGCGATCGCGCCTCCGTACGATCAAATCTCACCGGAGATGCAAGACGAGCTGTACCGGCGAAGCTCACACAGCTTCGTCCAACTCATTTTCGGGAAAATTCTCGACAATGACACTGAGGGAAGCAATCGTTACACCCGTGCAGCCGATTCTCTCACCGCTTGGCTTAAAGACCGTATCCTCGTCAAGGAGGATGAGCCTGCCTTTTTTCTTTACGAACAGAATTTCTCCCTGAAAGATAGCACCACATTTACCCGATTGGGGCTTGTGGGAATCATGCGGCTGGAACCCCTTGGAGCTGGCGTTCTCCCTCATGAACAAACCTTTGCAAAACCAAAAGAAGACCGCCTGAACCTCATGAAAGCCACCAAAGCCAACTTCGAGCATGTCTTTTTCTTGTATGATGATCCTCAGCACTTTATCCGTCAGATGGCATCCAGCTACCGCTTGAAACAGCCTATCCTGACCTGCAGGGATGATCAAGGCACAACACACTCCATCTGGATGGTTCGAGAAAGTGAAGCCCTAAAAAACGTGGCGTGGTTTTTTAAAGAGAAGAGGCTCCTGATCGCGGATGGGCATCATCGTTATGAAACAAGCCTTACCTATCAGGACGAAATGAAAAAAATCTGGTGTGACTCAACCTCGGACGATGCACCCTTCAACTATCGGCTTGGGACCTTTGTGAGCTTGCAAGATCCAGGGCTCGTGATCTTGCCGACACATCGAGTTCTTCGACCCCTCACGCCGGAGCAAGGCGCAGCTCTCGAGAAGGAACTCCCCGGTTACTTTACGATGGCTGACTATCCAAATCTCGACTCTCTTCACACGGAGTTGAAATCCAAGAAACATGCGTTTGGATGGATCACGGAAAATCGATATCGCCTTTTGATTTTGAAAGACTCCTTTGATCTCAGAAAAGAATTTCATGAAACTCCGGCTGTCCTTCGAGAGCTCGATGTCTTTGTTCTCCAGCAATTAATCTTTGATCGGATTCTCAATCTCCCCCATGACAAACTGGACCAAATCATCAGCTTTGTTCGTTGGCCCGAAGACGTGATGAAGCTTATTCAGTCGGGTTCGCATCAAATGGCGTTTCTCCTCAATCCGGCAAAGCCCGCGGATGTGAAAGCCGTGGCTGAAGCGGGAGAAAAGATGCCACACAAGTCGACCGACTTCTACCCCAAGCTCTGGTCCGGCTTACTGTTTTACAAAATGGAGTTTTAGGGACAACATGAGTCTAGAGAAAATCTCGAGCATGTGTATGAGCTCCTTCACCAAGGGACTTTTCGTGGAGCCTCTCATTCCCAATCAAGCCCCAATCAGCCTTGATGCTACACTCGAGGCTACGAGAATATTGGATTTGTCTTACAAATGGTCAAAAGCTTTTGATGACCCGAGGGAAAAAGGAACCATCAGAATCTTACTTGGACTCAAGAGGACAGCTCCATCGGAAGCTGTCGAAGCCAAAATTAGAAATGAGTTAAGGGCTGTCCTCCGGAAGGGTGCTGGCCTCACGAGAAATAGCCCTGTTTCTGAAGTAGCAGATGAATTGAGTCTTCAGCCGGATGCAACAGCAGGTAAAGTTTTACGGAGATTTTTCACCCGTGTTGGGGAATCCTTCCGCAGTCATATGGCAAACAATGAAAAGGCCTTAGCAGCTCATGTAATTTATCAAGCAGCAGGTGGCAGTTTAGCTGTGTTCACGTGGAAGTACCTTTCTGACAAAAAGCGCTAATACTTTGGGACTGAGGGGTCAATCTTGTCAGCCCAGCCGGTAATTCCACCCTTTAAGTTGCGTGCTTTTTGAAATCCCGATTTCCGAAGAAGGTCAACCGCTTTCGAGCTTCGACCCCCCGATTTGCAGTGGACAATCATTTCTTTCGTGCCATCGAGCTCTCCCAGTCGATCTGGGAGTTCTTTTAGCGGGATAAGCTTGGCTTCTGGGAAATGGCAAATCTCCCATTCGAATGATTCCCTAACATCGAGGAGAAAATAATCGGCTTTCTGTTCTCGCAGAGTCTTAAATGCTTCAAGCTCAATATCGAAATCGGTTCCCACGTTTGACACCTCCGGCTTCATGCCGCAAAATTGTTCGTAATCAATGAGTTTTGTAATCGTTCGATTTTCGCCACAAATTGGACATTTCGGATCTTTCCGAAGCTTTAATTCTCGAAACTTCATTTTTAGCGCATCAAACAAAACAAGTCGGCCGATCAAGGGCTCTCCTTGATTAAGAATAAGCTTGATTGTCTCAAGGGCTTGAAGCGTACCAACAATCCCGGGAAGAACACCGAGAACTCCACCCTCGGCACAGGATGGAACCATTCCAGGTGGCGGCGGCTCGGGATACAAGCAGCGATAGCACGGACCTCGCTTCGCGTCAAACACCGAAACTTGTCCTTCAAAGCGGAAAATGCTACCGTAAACATTTGGTTTTCCGGTAAGAACACACGCATCATTCACCAGGTAACGGGTCGGAAAGTTGTCGGTTCCGTCCGCAATAACATCATAATCTTTGAATAGCTCGAGGGCATTGGCTGAGCTCAATCGCGTTTCGTGAAGGTTAATCTTGACCCCTGGATTGATCCCATGGAGTCTTTTTTCAGCAATTTTAAGCTTCGATTTTCCGACATCTTCGGTGCTGTAAATCACTTGGCGTTGAAGATTCGAAAAGTCAACCACGTCAAAATCGACTAAGCCGAGCGTGCCAACACCGGCGGCCGTTAGATACATCGATAAAGGCGCGCCAAGACCACCAGCCCCGATGCAAAGCACCTTGGCTTTCTTTAGTTTGAGTTGGCCTTCAACGCTGACTTCAGGAATGCTAAGATGACGAGAATATCGTGTCAGCTCTTCCGGAGTCAAAGTTTCAGTCTTCTCTGTAATCATCACTCATTCTCCTAATTGAGATCCATTTCCAAAAAGCGAATGCCTTGTTGACATTCTGGAAATGGGACCTGGTCCCGATTAGCCTTTCACCGCTTTTTCTAGAACGTCCATGCCAAACATTAAATCCTTTTCTTCGGTCACCAAAGGAATCAACATTCGAATCACATTTCCGTAAAGACCTGCCTTGGCGATCAACACCCCTTGATGCATGGCTTCTTTGATCATTTTCGCTGTCTCTTCGGAAGCGGGCGCTTTGGTCTTTCTGTCCTTCACAAATTCCATGGCCACCATGGCACCTATTCCACGGACATCTCCCACAATCTCATGTTTTTCTTGGATGACACTAAACCGATTCTTCATGAGAAGCCCTAGCTTCTGGGCTCTTTCCAAAAGCTTTTCTTCTTTCATGACGTCGAGGACAGCCAAAGCAGCGGAGCAACCAACTGGATTTCCCACGTACGTTCCACCAATTTGTCCATCGGCAATCGTATCATAAATCGAAGACAATCCGATGACGCCACTCAAAGGCAATCCTGAAGCCAATGATTTTCCGATGGCGATGAGATCGGGTTCAATGTTCCAGTTTTCGATGGCAAACATCTTTCCCGTTCTTCCAATGCCGGATTGAACTTCATCCGCGACCATGACAATTCCATTCTCTTTCGTAAACTTGCGAAGTC
>Ga0207095_10219_pt1 | contig 16556 bp, 13 predicted proteins | sample Alteio_BWMinHeat_88_FD_153529 | JGI IMG/M metagenome (GOLD analysis project Ga0207095, IMG submission 153529) | Enriched cells from forest soil in Barre Woods Harvard Forest LTER site, Petersham, Massachusetts, United States -... | ecosystem: Environmental > Terrestrial > Soil > Temperate forest >... | reverse complement strand
GGGGTCCTCCCGAGGGGAACGCACCCGGCGAAACGGGCGACTGGGTCGGCGCCTTGGGTTGCCGGGCCGTTTTGTCTTTCTTCGATCAGAACGCGCGGAGGCGGCAAAGGAAAGAGCAAACCGGATACAAAGAGGATCGGAGAATGAAGAATGAGGAGCCGAGAATGAGGACGGCCGGGCGGGGGCGAGCTAACGGGAAAAGCGGGTTCAGCGTAGAGAGCGATGGAGAAATGAACGGGAACAAGGGAGAGGCGTCCGGAAGGGCGCGACCCGAACCCCCAAGGGCCGCGCTCCTCCGGTCGCTTCCGTTCGGTTCGTGCGAGAAGTGAACCGCCAGAAGGTTCGTGGCGTCATCGGCCACGCGAGCGAAACCAAGAGAGGAAGTTACGCGGAAACGAACGGGAATGCAAAGGAAATGTGAAGAAAATGCGGGAGGGTGACGAAAGGCGCGGAGAGGAGAATCCCGGCTCACGCACGAAGAGGGCATTGGCCAACGAAAAAACCCCGCTGAACTCCGAGCAAGCTCGTCGAACAGCGGGGCCGGAACAGAGAAGAGGCCGTAGAGATACGGTGTGATGGTAACAATGGGCAAGGCAATGTCAAGAAAAAATTTAGGGAAAAATGTCCGTTCTAGGATGTGAGGAGATGAATATCCGGGCACAGCAAGAGAGAGGCGATTGAAGGATGCGTTAATCTCTTGAAGGCGCATGGTTTGCGGCGATACTTGCAAAGCCGCCAAATTGGCCGGTTCAAGAGCGTCGTTGGCGCAATGTGAGTTGGTCGGCGGGAATGAGGTTCGCGGGTGGAGCTTCGGCGACCGGTGCTTGCCTCGCACATCCACAGCTGCCGCCGCAGCCGTTCTTCGGAGGATGCCAAGTGCGCCAGCTCTTCCAGGCGACGTAGCCGGCGGCGAGGGTGACGAGCAAAGCGACGGGGATGAGTTGCCAATGCATGGGAGCTACCTCAGACCCACGGGGTGCAACCCGTGGGCTTTCTTCGGGATCAAAGCAGACTGCCCACCTGATAGACAGCAAATGCGCCGATATAGGCCAGCGCGGTCATGTAAACAAACGTAAAGACCGGCCAGCGCCACGAGCGCGTCTCGCGGCGGATGACGGCGAGCGTTGAGGCACACTGGCAGCAGAGGGCGAAAAAGACCATGAGCGAGAGGGCGGTGGGGACGGTGAAGACCTTTCGGCTCGGGTCGTCGTCCCACGTCGCGGCGTCCAAAGCTTGTCCCAGTCTAGTGCCGGCCACATCTTCCGACCCGCGAATCTCCTTCGAGTCGGTTTGGCCCCGGTTATAGATGATGCCGAGCGTGCCGACCACGACCTCACGCGCGGGGAAGCTCGCCAGGGCGGCCATGCCGATCCTCCAGTCCCAGCCGAGGGGACGCACAACCGGTTCAATGGCTCGCCCCATGCGGCCGAGAGCGCTCTGGCGCTTCCATTCGCCGCGCAGCTTGTCGATTTCGTCTTGGCGATTGTCGATTTCTGTTGTCATCGCATCGTCGCCGGGATCGGCTTCGGCTTTGAACGCGTTCAGCGAAGTTTGGCGCTCGGCGACGCGATCGTCGTACAACGCGCCGTCGCTGTCGCCGCGGGGGAAATACATGAGCGCCCAGACCAGGATCATCGACATCAGGATCAAGGTGCCGGCTCGGCGCAAGAACGCCCAGCCGCTGTCGATCATTCGCCGGGCCACCGTGCGGAGGGAGGGGACCTTGTAAAGAGGCATTTCCATCACAAAGACCGGAGTCTCGCCGCGCAGCAGCGTCCGCTTCAGCGCCAGGGCGACCAGCGGAGCGACCACCAGGCCGATGGAGTACATGGCGAAGAGCGTCAACCCCGGCACCCAGCGCGGCCGGCCCGCGGTCAAGAAGGTGCCGATAAGCAGGATGTAGACAGGCAGGCGGGCCGAGCAACTCATGAGGGGGGCGACGAGGATGGTCGCCAGGCGGTCGCGGCGGTTTTCGATGACACGCGTCGCCATGATCCCGGGCACGGCGCAGGCCACGGACGAAAGCATGGGAATGAACGACTTGCCGCTCAGCCCGCAGCGGGCCATCAGTTTGTCCATGAGAAACGCCGCCCGGGCCATGTAGCCGCAGTCCTCGAGCAGGGCGAGGAAACCGAAGAGAATGACGATCTGCGGCAAGAACACAACCACCGCGCCGACGCCCTTGAGGACGCCTTCCACCAAAAGGCTGGTCAGAGGTCCGGGCGGGAGCAGGCCGGTCATCTGGTCGCCGAGCCAATCAACGCCGCCGCTGATGAGGTCCATTACCGGCTGCGCCCAGGTGAAGATCGACTGAAAGACGAGGAACATGATCGCCAGGAAAACGAGCGTGCCCCAGACTTTGTGAGTCAGAACGCGGTCGATGCGGTCGGTCCAGGTTATGGGGCGCTTGCTGGGGCGCACAACGCAGCCGGTGGTGAGTTGGCGAATCCAGCCGTAGCGGGCATGGGCTTCGACGGCGGGGACGGGGCAGTCCGCGAGAGCGAGCCGTTGTCGGGCCGCTTGCACGTGCGCGCGAATGTGCTCGCCGTGACGCAGAGCGAGGCGCTGTTCGGTGTAGCCGCCCACGTCGAGGAGCAGCCGGCGGGCGAGGAACGCGGGCAGATCTTCCTTGAGGACATCGTGAAGGCTCGCGGCCTCGCGCTCGAAGGCTTCGGGAAAAGGCGTCTGCTTGGAAGGCAGGTCGCCGCCGGCCGTGAGGGCGAGGGTTTGCTTGAGGCGGTCGAGGTTTTTCTTCTTGTTGGCCTGGATCGGAACCACAGGCACGCCCAGGCGGAGGCTGAGTTCCTGAGCGTCGATGCGGATGCCCTGCCCTTCGGCCACGTCGATCATATTCAGGGCGACAACTACGGGGACGCCGAGTTCGAGGGCTTGCGTGGTGAGGTAGAGGTTGCGTTCGAGGTTGGAGGCGTCGACGAGCGTCAACACGACATCGGGGCGTGGTTCACCGGGCTGCTGACCGAGGATGAGATCAACCGCGACCATTTCATCGGGGCTGCGTGCGGCGAGGCTGTAGGTACCGGGCAGGTCCACGAGGTCGAACGTTTGGCCAGCAAAGTTCATCTGCCCTTTTTTGGTCTCGACGGTAACGCCGGGATAATTGCCGACGCGCTGGCGCATGCCGGCGAGGGCGTTGAAGAGTGTCGTCTTGCCGGTGTTGGGATTGCCGAGGAGGGCGATGGTGAGGCGTTTGGGCGCGGCGCTGGGGCGCGGCGGAGATAGGGTAACAGGTGGCGGGGGTAAAGGGTTCACGGGAAGGCCGACTCAGATTGAAAAATGCAAATTGCAAATTGAAAAATGCAAATTGCAGACCCGTTTCACTCTCTCAGCCCGGCAAGATCGAGACCAGGACGCGGGCGGCTTCGCTGCGGCGGAGACTGAGGCGGTAGTCGCGGACGCGAATTTCGACGGGATCGCCGAGGGGAGCGACGCCGATGACTTCGATTTCCTCGCCGTCGAGAAGTCCCATCTCAAAAAGGCGCTGAACGAGGGTGTCGCTGCCCACGAGAGAATCAATGCGAGCGGTTTGGCCGACGTGCAATTGGTCGAGGGAGGCCATGCGCGTGTCCGGACGGAAGGAGATCAGCCGGCGGCGGCGACGGGGCGCACGAGCACTTGCCTGCAATCGTGGGTGCGCAGGCAGAGCCGGCAACCGCCGACTTCGAGCAAGCAGGGCGTGCCGGGCTGGATAACCTGAAGGCGGCAGCCGTGGCGCACCCCAAGTTCCGCCATCCGGCCCACCCAGGTTGAGTCGCCGCAAACCTCGGCCACGTCAGCCCATTCGCCGGAGGAGAGCATTTCCACAGGCAAGACAAAGGAATCTTTCACGGTTGTGCGCCTTTGCATCCGCCAAACCGCCTTCGCGGAATGTTATTGAGATTCAGTCTCAATCACAGTTTAACTGAATGGTGGGGCCTGTCAAGCGAATCGGAAGAAAAAAATGCGGTGGATCCGAACCCGCGGCGCGAGCAAGGGAGTTGCCTGGCGAATCCCTTGCTTGGGCTGCGGGCTCTCAGACACTTGGAGACGGACGTTCGCAAAAATAAGCGGCCAACGCTTCCCGCCACGGGCGCAAGGACGGCAGACCGAGCGATTGATAGGCGGTTGTCGAGAGGACGCTGTACGCGGGCCTTCGGGCCGGCGTGGGATAGCCCGTGCTGGGTATCGGGGTCACGTCAGCCTGGATGCCGGCTTTCTCGAAGATGGCAGCCGCGAATTCATGCCACGAGCATGAACCGGAGTTGGTGAGGTGGTACAGGCCGTACCGCTCGGTGGAAAGCAGGGCGGCCGCCGAGGTGGCGACATCGACCGTGTAGCTGGGCGTGCAGAACTGGTCGTTGACGACGCGCAAGGGCTTCCCTTGCCCCGCGAGGCGGAGCATTGTCTCGACGAAGTTGCCGCCCTTGCCGCCGCTGCCCCAAACCCCGTAAAGGCCGCATGTGCGAAGCACAAAGTGACGCGGACAGATGGCGCGAACAAAGTATTCCCCGGCGAGTTTGCTCACTCCGTACACGCTGACAGGCCCGGGCGCATCGGTCTCGCGGTACGGCGTACGGCGGCCAGGATGCAGGCCGAAGACGTAATCCGTGCTGAAGTGGGCCGGCACGCAATTCAGGTCGCGGCAGATCGTGGCGAGTGTTCGCGCTCCCCAGGCGTTCACCGCAAACGCGGCCTCCGGCTCGCTCTCCGCTCGATCAACGAAGTTGTAGGCAGCGCAATTCACGACCACGTCGGGACGAAGATCGGTCAGGGTTGAGCGCAACATCGCCGGATTCGTCAAATCTCCGCGGTCGCGCCCGAGAGGAATCACCTCGCCCGCCAATCGCGGGCAAAGATCGCGGCCCAATTGTCCGGTGGCGCCGAGAACGGCGAATTTCATCCAATCTCTCCCGCGTATACCCAAGGGACGCAGCCCGTGGGCTTTCGCAAGGTTATCCGTCCCGATCTTGAGTCACAAGCGCATCCCGGTTAGTGTTGTGGCGTAGAATGGTAGCGGGCGATGCCGTGCTCCTTCCCGCCGGGCCGAGGACTTTTCCCATGCTGCACTGTTGGACGTTCCTCCCGCTCACCTTGTCTCTCCTTTCCACGCCGTATTACTACCCCGAAGCCAAACACGGCAAGGGTTCGTTGAAATACATTAACGGCCTGCCGGTGCTGACGGTCCAGGGGACGCCGGAGGAGATCGGCGAGCAAGAGGCGGTCCTCGCGATCAAGCCGGCAGCGAGGTTGCTCGGCTATCCGCGCGAGTTGCTCAAGGCCCATGGTGTGGACATCGCCTGGCCGTTGATCGTGAAGACCGGCGTCGGCATGTACAAGCATTTTCCCGCCGAATACCAGAGAGAACTGGAATCAGCCGCCAAGGCTGCCGAGGTCGAGAAGGAAACGATGATCGTCGGCAATACGATGTTCGACATCAAGAGGTTCATCGCCTGTTCGACGCTGATCGTCGAGCCGGAGCGCAGCGCAACCAAGCAGCCGCTCTTCGGCCGCAACCTCGACTTCCCAACGCTTGGGTATTTGCAGGAATACACGCTGGTCGAAATCTGCAAGCCGGATGGTAAACACGCGTTTGCGTCGATCACGTTTCCGGGCATGCTCGGCTGCCTATCGGGCATGAACGACGCGGGCCTCTCCTTGGCCGTGCTGGAGGTCTACGTTTCCGCCGATGATTCGCCGCGGCTCGATCCCAGGGGAGTGCCGTACGCCCTCTGTTTCCGCAAGGTGCTGGAGGAATGCACGACGGTGGACGAGGCGGAGACGGCGCTCAAGGCCATGAAGCGGACCACGATGGTCAACCTGGCCGTGTGCGACCGCAAGGGCGGCGCGGTGCTGGAGATTACGCCGTACCACGTCCAGCGCCGCAGCGATGAGAAAGGCATTTGCGCCTGCACCAACCATTTCCGCACCAAGGGACTGAGCATGTCCCTGGAATGCGGGCGTTACGAGATCCTGGAGAAGTCGCGGGAAATCAAGAAGCTTGGCTTGGAGGAGATCGCCAAGAAGCTGGACGCCGTCAACCAGGGAGGCGACACGTTGCAAACGATGATCTTCGAACCGGCAACGCTGAAGCTTCATCTCGCTTACGGCAAGTGCCCCTCGTCGGCGCTCCCGATGAAAGACCTTGATCTTGAACCGCTGTTGAAGAAGGCCAGAGATTCCGCGGGGAAGTAGCTGGTGCTGCGTCACGCCTGGATTGAGGTAGCGGAATTCGCCAGAATTCCGGGGCGGACCGGAATTCTGGCGAATTCCGCTACGAAGTCACCCATCGCTCGACCTGTGACGGCGCGCGGGAAGAAAAGTACAAAGAGCCCACGGGCTGCGGCCCGTGGGCTCTTTGTACTTTTAGATTGCGCTCTTACCCGCCTACTTTTTCACCGGGTTCGTGTCGGTCGTCTTAACCGTCATCTTCTGCGTCTGGTTCAGCTCGACCGTGGTGGTCTGGCCGCCGATCTCGATGTCGAGTTTGCCGGACAGATCGAGGTTCTGTTCGGAGTTTTCCACCCGGCCCTTGTCGTTGTCGAACAGGATGGAGCCGTCCGCCTTCTTCGCGTTCAGATCAGCCTTTTTGATCTTGAAGGGCAGTCCGCCGGTTGGCGCGTTGTCATCGGGCTTGATGTATTTGACCGTGGTCTCAATCTTGATCCGGTCGAGCTTGGCATTGGTCTTGTCCTTGCCTTCGTATGCGTACTTGTACGTGTTGTCGTACTTGCCGATCGGGCCCATGTCGAACTTGCTCTGCCGTTCCCACTTCTCGCCGACCGGCATCTCTTTCACGGGAATGGCGGCGAAGGTGGGGTCGGCCATTTCCTTGAGCGCGTCCTCGCTGAGAATCTGCTTGAGCAATCCTTCCATCTGCGGGTTGGCGGAACCGAGCTTCTTGATGAATTCGTCGCGGCCCTCGACCTTAATCACCTTCATCTCCTTGTTCACCGTGATCGTAAACTCGGAGTTGACCAGGACCTTGAAGAACTCGCCCAACGGCGTGTTTCCGGCGCCTTCCGCCTTCGTCGAATCGTAGGTGATCGGCGGCGAACCGCTGATCTCGATGCTCATCTTCACGCCTTCGATCTTCTGCTTGATTTTCCAGGTACCCGCTTCCTTTTGGTCTTTGTCCTGCTCCAGGGGCGTCCAAGAAAAGTAGAACGTCTGCTTCTGGACGTTCTTGATCTCGCTCCCTTGGACCTTCATGTTCTGGGTCGTCTCGCTCGTCATTTCCTGGTAGAAGGCCTTATCCTTCTCGAATTTCCACTTCAAGGTGACCTTGTCCTGCCCAAAGGCGGGGACGGCCAAGCCGACGACGAGCAATGAGGCGATCAGCCAGCGGCGGGAAAGCACGGTCGTTCCTCCAAAGAGTGTGAAATGACGGAGATCAAAAGTCTGTGGTCAGGAGTCTTGGGTCTGTCGGGGGGCGATGCACTTACTACGTCGCGACCCAGACTAATGTTTTTACCGCATTCGCCGGGGGATACAAGACAAGCTGCCGGAATTCAGTTGACGGAAAGGTCCTGCGCCCTTAGTCCTTGGTCATGCGCAACCCGTCCGGCATAAACGACAAAGGACGAATGACCTAGCACAAGGGACGACCGACGATGAACCTGATGACCACGTTCGCCGGATCGATGATGGAAGGATTCTTGCCGGCCGGCTGGGACCTGGCCAAGATCGACCGCCTGGCGGGAGCGCCGCCCGAGACACTCACCAAGCGGGAGAAATGGTGGCACAAGGACTTTGAGCCGGTTGCCTGCGCCAGCTATGAAGACTTCGACACCTACATGGGGCACGAGATTGCGCGGGAGATCCACCTCACCCGCCAAGCCGGCCGGCCGCTGGCGATCATTCTGCCGGTCGGGCCGATGGGCATGTACCGGTGGACAGTTTATTTCCTGAAGGAATGGGGCGTCGGCTGCGACCATGTTTATGGCTTCAACATGGACGAATGGTCGGACGCCCAGGGGAACACTCTGCCCCCGGACAACTCTGGCGCGTTTCAGTACGCGATGCAGGAAGCCCTCTACGGCCCGCTCGGTTCCGCGACGGTTCCGGTCAAGCAACGCCACTTCGCCTTGAAGACGGAACTGCCGACCTACGCGGCACAGATTTCCGATCTGAAAAAGCAGGGAGCAAAGCTGGTGACGGTGTTCGGCATCGGCCGGGTCTGTCACATCGCGTTCTGGGAGCCGCATTTCGCCGCCGAGTTTGCGAGCGAGGCCGATTGGAAGGCACAAACGCACCGCCTCGGCGCACGCCTGCATCCGTTGACCATCGAGCAGAACGCGCTCACCAGCTTCCGCAGCCGCACGACGCTGGTGCCGGCGTTTGCCAACACCATCGGCCCTGCCCTCTTCCTGGCGGCCGACCGCATCATCGGCGGCGCGGACGGCGCGTTCAACCGCGGCATGCAGTGGCAGGGCTTGTCGCTGCGCATGACGCTGCACCACGAGCCGACGCCGTGGATTCCGAGCACCTACATGCCGACGCTGGCGGGACGATTGTTCTACCTAAAGGAACTGGCCGGACCGTTGGTGGCCGAATGCCATTAGTTCGTTGATCGTCGCGAGCTCATGGCACGCGGTGGTCGAATCACCGATACCACCGTTTGGCAACGGTGGCGCGAGCGGTTCGGCGCCGTTACCACCGTTTGGCAACGGCGGCGCGAGGGCGTCGGCGCCGTTACCACCGTTTCGTAACGGCGGCGCGAACGCGTCGGCGCCGTTACCACCGTTTCGTAACGGCGGCGCGAAGGCGTTGGCGCCGTTACCACCGTTTGGCAACGGCGGCGTGAGGGCGTCGGCGCCGCTACCACCGTTTGGCAACGGCGGCGTGAGGGCGTCGGCGCCGTTACCACCGTTTGGCAACGGCAGGTGAAAGCGGGATCGGTAATCGGGGGCGCGTTCGTTCAAAAGGGGGAAAAGGCAATCGATAGGGGACTCGTGGCGGCCGTTCGAGAGCGCGTTCATGGGACGAACCTCGTGAAAGTGGGTGGGCAGGCGTACCAGTGCCGGTGGGCGACGACCCGCGTATTGTGGGTGCGCCGATTTCGAACATCGAGACCGGGACGTACGATCGAACCCGGTGGAAGCAGTATGCCATAAGGAGGGGAGATTAGTCAAGAGCAAAATGGATAAAGACTATCGTTAATATGACTATAAAGGACAATGGAGGACAATGAGCGACAGGCGGGCATAGTAAGCATGGTGGGGGACGTTCAGCTGAGAGGACTAACGTGGCAGCTGACGCGGAAAATGGAAGGCGACTCGAACGGGTCGCATGTTGACGCTCATGAAGTCAAACCGCGGGCGCCACGGGTTCGGGCCGCCTGCGGTGCGCGGTGAATTCCGGTTCGACTAGACCGGGCGGCCCGAACCCGTGATGGCCTGCGGTGATTAGCACTGGTTCGGCACGCCCGGCACACGGTACTGTTGGGTCGGCTGAGCCTCAGGGCGTGCCGAACCCGTGGCACCCGCACTTTGGCTTCGTGAGGGCCAATAGCCGCGACGCGGAGTCTTCGGAGCGGAGCGCGAGCCGCGGCCCACGCCTACCGGCAGCGCCGCAACCGGCAGAAAATGCGATGACGCCTACACGGACATGGCTGATAGTGTACGCACGGCGCGGGCGAAGGAGATTCAATCACGTCAGGCAACGGATCCGCGCCGCCGGTGAAATCGGAAGTGGTACGGGTCAATTGCCTTAGTTCGATATTCACCTCAGTACCGGCGATCTCAAAGATCAAGTTGGTCGTGATGTCGAGGTTCATGACCGAATTTTCGACGCGGCCCCTGCGGTTGTTAAACAGGAGATACCCGACGGACTTTTGCGCCGTTACCTTCCCGTCCTTATGCTTGAAGGGCAATTCAGGCAGCGCAACAGGACTGGGCTTGACATACTTGACGGTTCCCGAGAATTCGATGCGGTCTAGGTCGCGATTGGCGCGATCTTTTCCCTTGTAAACATGCTGGAATTCATGCTCGTACTTACCAATCGGCCCCATGTCGAAAAGGACCAGCCTCTCCCAATGATCCCCGATCTTCATTTCCCTGGCTGGAATAGCGACGAAAGACAAAGCGGCCGTCGCCTTGAGAGCATCATCGGTCACGAAGTACTTCACGAGTACTTCGAGCTGCTCATTGGCATCACGGAGCTTCTTGAGGAATCCGTCACGTCCTTCGATCTTGGTTACGCGCATTTCCTTGTCGATCGTGAATATGAATTCGACACCGACAAATTGCTTGTAGATATTGCTCTGCGGCGAGTTTGCGGCTTCATTCGAGGAATCGTATATCACCGGCGGCACGCCCACGGTCTCTTGACTAAGTTTCATGCCTTCGATCTTGTGCTTGATCCGCCAGTTGCCTTGCCCGTCTTGCTCGATCGGCGTCCAGCTGTAGCGGTAGGTTTCCTTTTGGACGGTTTTGGTCTCGCTTCCCGCCACTTTCATTATCGATGTTGTCTCACGCGTCATTTCTTCGAAGATGAGCTTGCCTTTCTCAATTCTCCATTTGAGCTTCTCCGGTTCCTGCCCGAAAGAGGGAACGGCCGAAATCAGCCACAACAACGCAACGCAATACCAGCGCTTGGGCATGACAAGGCTCCCCCTGGCGTGTGGAAATACGAAAACCCACGGATGGTTGTCCGTGCGGTCCTACGTTCTCAATCACTGTTCGGATCGCACCTCGGCCTCCACAGCCACCGCGGTGACGGCATGAATCTCTCGCGAGTGTTCCTGGTTTGCGTCGGGAACCGTGCAAGGATAACATGGGGAAACAGATCGGACAACTTATCCACATCGGCCGGAGGCCCGCGATGACCTTTCTTCCTCCGCTTGCGTTTCGCGCTCGCTGGTTGGCTCTCGCGGTCACCCTTTTCACCGCGATTCCTTGTCACGCCGCGAAGCTGATCGAGAAACACACGCTCCCCCGTAATGAGAAGTTCGTGTCCATCGCCTTTTCTCCGGACGGCAAGATTCTGGCCCTCGGCGGCGAGAAAGGATCGGTCCTTCTCTACGATCCTGCTACCGGGAAGAAACTGGCCGAACTCAAAAAGCATGAAGGGCCGGTCGCTACCTTGTCCTGGACCGCCGACAGCAAGACGCTTCTTACCAGCGCCGGTGAAGAGCAGCTGCTTCTTTGGGACGTCGCCGCCTTCAAGGTGATAGCCCAGATCGGCACACCCAAATTCAGTTATGGTGCGGCGTTCGCCCCAAACGGAAAAACCGCTTATTGGGGCGACTCGTACGGCATCGTCTGGGGCATGGCCTTGCCGCCCCTTCAAGAGCCGGAAAAAATCGCGGAGTTTAAGCACGATAGAAAAGTCTCGAAAGTCATCGTAACGCCCGACGGCAAGACCGTGATCTCGATGCAACGTGACAGAATTGTCAAGCAGATCACGCTGCGACCTACCGCGTCCGCCCAGAACTTGATCGACCGCTTGGAGGGCGGCCCTCTTATCCAAGCCCTTGAGCTATCGCCGAACGGGCGCACGCTGGCCATGGGTTTTTCTGGAAGCCGTCTTAGGCTTTGGGACATGGAGAAAGGCGCCAAGGAAAAGGACCTCGTTTCCGCGTCCTCCATGATGGATGACAGCATCGAGGCGGTGGCGTTTTCCCATGACGGGAAGGTGTTGTTCTCTTCGTCGACGTGCCCGGCCGAGACCGGAACGAACGTGAACGTGTGGAGCATCCTTACGGGTCGGAAATGGGGCAGTTTCATCACCCGCGATAGCCCGGTCGTCGGTTTGGCCGCCAGTCCCGATCGGCAAACGCTGGCGTCGCTGCACCAAGACGGCGTCGCGGTCCTTTGGGCGTTGCCGTCGGAGCTTGAGACCCTTTGCCTTGAAACGCTCTCGATTTTCACCCTAACGAGCAACCATGGCGGCTTCAGAGCCATGTCATTCTCACCGAATGGAGAATCCCTGACCTGCGGCGGTCCCGACGGCTGGATAGTTCTTTGGGATTTGAAGAATCAGAAGGAACTTCTCGCGGAAAAGGCACACAAGGGCCGAGTTCCCTGCATTGCTTTTTCGCCGGACGGCAATCACCTCGCCACGGGTGACACAGAAGGCTCGATCAAGATTTGGGACGCCTCCATGAAGAAGGAACAGCAGACGTTGGAAACGCAGAAAGGCGCGATCCGGTCGCTTGCTTTCTCTCCGGACAACAAGACCTTGGTCTCGACCGGAGGCGATGGCTTCGTGTGCATTTGGAACGTCTCCACCGGGAAGGAGCGGTCGGCGATCCGTTGGCCAGGAGAGTTCCCGCGTTGCGCGGCCTATCAGGGGAATCTACTCTTTGCCGCGGGCGCGGACGGCACGCTCAAGCGCTGGGGTAAAATCAACATCGACGACGATGCGGACCCACCTTCGGTAAAGTTGGGGACCAATCCGCTTGGCTTTGCGCCCGACGGCAAACTGCTGGCCACGGGCGGGATGGACGGCCCCATTCAACTTTGGCATTTGCCCTCGGGAAAAGCGCGCGCTGAGTTGAAGCGCCGGCTGGTCATGGTTGAAGCATTCGCGATATCACGCGACGGCGACCGCGTGGCGTTTGCCGACTTTGGCGAGTCCGAGGTCGAAGTGTGGGATGTCTCATCCGGAAAACAGATCGCGCAGCTCGTCGGCCATGACAAGCCGGTGTGGAGTGTCGCATTTTCACCCAACGGCATCAACCTGGCCACAGCGAGCAAAGACGGCAGCGTCCGCGTGTGGCGGGTGGCCAAAGATAAGTAAAAGGGGATCCGTAGCCGGATTTGTCTAATCAATCCATTAGACGAAACGTTTCGTCTAACATCATGCCCTTGCAGCAACAGGAGTTAGGAAACGACCTCTTTGTGTGTTAGACGAATTAGACGAGTGCATTTGAGCGACATTGGGTGACGAAGTCTCGTGTCTCACGGGGTCGTGAGACATGGACTGGAAACAGCATCTAAACTGTTATTTGGCAATCGCTTGCGTCTGAGCCCGTGTGCGTGCACTCGCGTGAGACACGGCCCATTGCCACAGAGGTTGTCCATGCCGCGCTTGCTTCGGTGTGCGTTAGTGCCGTTACCGGCATTCGACTCACCTTCGCCAAGAAAACCAGCACACCAAACATCGCCATCGTCCCGACATGCAACTTCGTCATGTGCGCTATCGGCTGGCACGCCGACGCGCCGATGAAGAGGAAAATCGCCGCCAGAATAAGTTGATTGCGACGCCCTTCCAGCCACGCCGGTCGCAGTGCCACGGCCCTGGCTAAGAGGAACACCGGCAGCAGAACGAGCGTGAGGTCATACGTGAGCAAGCGCGGGCTGACCAGGACCGTCGCCAGGACCAGGCCGGCGTACTGAAGCGAGAACCGTTCCGAGGTGAAATCCAGCGGGCCGCGCAGCAGACGCCAGACGATGGCCAACGTGACCAGCGTCAAAAGTCCCGCCACGGATTTGATGACCAGCGGCGGCAGGTGCTCCCGCAACGGCAGCGCCAAGAAGCTGTAGAACGAGTGCTCCATATCGAGCAAGGTATATTCCTGCCGAAGCATCAAGTCGGGCGCGTGCACCGACCAGTCGAGAAAGCGGACGAACACCTCCGGGCCGAGCGCGAAAGACAGGCCGATGATTCCCGCCACCGTAATGCCGCTGCCGGCCACGAAACGCCACTGCCCCTTCACGAGCATCGCCAGCCCGAGCACCACGGCCAGCGGCGGCTTGAGCGCGACCAGCCCAAAGATCAGCCCGGCCGTGAACGGCCGCCCCGAACGCAAGAGCACGAAGACCCCCGTGAAGAGCAGGAGCCAGAGCGTCGCTTTTTGGCCGGTGTTCAGATCGTGGACCAGCGGGAAGAACAGGAACGCCATAAAGAGGCACCAGCCGAACGCGCGCGGACGCTCTGGGCAGGTTTTCGCCGCGAGCGCGGCCGCTGCAATCAGGCACACGGCCATGAGAGCGCACCAGAGCATTGCGGCCCACTGAAGCGGCAAGTAGGAGAACGGCGTCACCAACACGTAATAGGCCGGCGGATAGAACATCAGCAGGAGGGCGTTCTTGTCGAAGTCGAAGGGAACGCGGGCGGGGTCGTGCTCCAGCTCGTACGCGTAGGAGGGATCGTACAGCCTGCCGCGGTCGCCGTCGCGCACAATGCCGCCGGCCACCCACTCGGACAAGAAATCGCCGCCGAACGGCAGTTTCGGATCGTCGGTGATGTTGGGCGTTACTTGCCCCTGATCCGCCGACCACTTCAACGCAAGCAACCCCTGATAATACGGCGAACAGAGGAGCATGACGGCGAGCGCAAACAGGGCGAAGAAGAACACGACCCAGTTCTCGCGCTGCCGGGTAAGTTGGTGCATGGTGCAAGCCGAGTCGAATAGTTGAGGCGGACGGCGCAACGAGCCTGTGGGTATATAGGTTGGAATCCGCCGGTGGGCAAACGGGTCAGGGCCGGGTGCATTCCTGCATTTGCAGTTCTCCAACGCAGCTCTCAGAGCCCGACGCGTAAGCGAGGGTTGAGGTACTCCCTCGCTTACGCGTCGGGCTCCGCGGCAAAAGCCAGCAACCGCGAGAACGGAAATACACCCGTCATGGCCCGCCGCCTTGCGACGCCTCAGTCATGTTGGTTGGAACGCGCCGAAACACCACGGCGTTCTCGTCCTCGGGATAGATCTGCCGCCAGCGCGGATCGTGCGCGAGCCGCTGGGCCAGCAGCGTGGCGGGATTCACGGCGACAATCTCGACACCGCTAAGTTTTTCCTCCCATCCCGGCTCCGCATTGCGAATGGCGAAGAACTCCTTGATGTGAGCTTCCCCCTGGACCTCGTTGCGGTCGTCGATCCAGGTGCGGAAGCTCGGCCAGCCGTGCCAAGTGAGGTAGCCGCCCCAGTTGTATTCGTGGAACACGACGGGATCGCCGTCACGGCTTTCTTTGAGCACGCGGTCAAGCGCATCTGCGGGAATGAGTGCGGGATTGTGCCGGGCAAACGAAGGCGAATTGTGCGCCCAGACAAGAACGCCAAGAGCCACGACCGCCGTTCCCAACCAGGCAACGGGACGCGCGGCGGAATACGCCGACGCTTGCGGCGTGAATCGCTCGGCAATCGCGCGCAACCACGGAATCCCCGCCGCGGCACGAGCCATCGTCGGCACCGTCGCCACAACCCACAACGGCACGTAGCGCTGACCGCTCAGCGCCAGATGTAACCAGAAGAGCGATAATCCCAGGCCGACCAGATTTGGCCGGCGCCGACTCAGCGCGAGTACGGCTGGAAACAGGAGCATGAGCAGTTCAAAGCGGAACGCGCCCGACGCATGAAAATCGGACGAGCGCCAATCGAAATTGAGGTCCATGAAATACGGATTACCGAGAAGCTGGAAGATCCACGGATAGAGCTTCCAGCCATATGGGTTGAGAAGCGTAGATAGGCCTGCGCCCAACGTTGCGAGGCTCAGATGCAAGGACCGTTCGCGGGCTGCGCGTCGCTTTTCCGGATTAGAGAGCAGTACACCCAGGGCCGCTTCGATCACGACAGCCACCGCCAACGTCAGCAAACCGCCGACGAACGCGCCGTGTGTGTTGGACCAGACCGCGAAGAGCGGACCGAGCCAAAGCAGCCGACGCCAGGAACATTTTCCTTCGTGGAAGCGTTCGCAAAGGCGGACCGTGAGAAGTAGGAACAGCATTGACAGCAGGTTGGGCCGAGCTTGCCAGGCGGTGTAACTTCCGAGCGCCGCCAACAGCGTCCACAACGCCGCGGCCGGCGCGCTTACGCCGTCGGTCCGGAGCATTCCGTAGAGACAACGATAGGTGAATGCGAGAACCAGGGCGGTCACGGCTGCGATGCCGGTCAACCCGCCCCAGCGATCGCCGAGCCAGAGGAGCAGGTCGCCCAGCCATTGATTGGTGTACCACGGCTGCCCGGCCCGAGGGCCGGAAAACGGGTCTTCCGTGAGGAATCCCTTCTGTGCAAGAATCGCGTCGATGTCGCGGATGTGCCAGCCAAGGCCGGGGTCGTCGAGCGTGCCGCCACGCGCGTTGAGGAGAATGCCGACCGCAAGAACGAGAAAGACGACATCGGCGAGACCAAGGCGATACCAAGCGTTCGTAGTACCGGATTCATCCGGTCGCCGGCACTCGCGGCCGGATGAATCCGGTACTACAAACAACGTCTCCGTCATACCGGTTTGCCCTTTTCGATCAGGCAATCGACCACGTAGAGCGGCCGGCGTTGCGTGTGGCGATGGGTGCGCACCAAGTATTCGCCGAGCACGGCGAGGCAGAGGAACTGAATGTTGAAGAGGACGAGGAACCCCAGATCAGCCCAGACCCATCCCGGCGTGTCAATGACGCCGAAAACCGATAGCGAACCGACCCCCGCAATGAGCGCGGCGCTCGCCGCCGCGATGCCGCAGGCGGTCAACATGATGATCAGCGCCGTGAAGCTGGAGAACGCGGTGATGGTGTCAAACGCCAAGCGAAAGAGCCGCGCAGGGCGGTATTTCGTATAGCCCGCGTGGCGCGGCTTGCGAACGAATGGGACGCCGATCTGCTTGAAGCCGATCCAACTGACGAGGCCG
>Ga0207095_10218_pt1 | contig 16642 bp, 12 predicted proteins | sample Alteio_BWMinHeat_88_FD_153529 | JGI IMG/M metagenome (GOLD analysis project Ga0207095, IMG submission 153529) | Enriched cells from forest soil in Barre Woods Harvard Forest LTER site, Petersham, Massachusetts, United States -... | ecosystem: Environmental > Terrestrial > Soil > Temperate forest >... | reverse complement strand
GCAAGTACTGGCGCAAGTGCGGTAACCGCCGTCGACATCTACCGTTTCCCCTTTAAATTTAAAGGCTTACATCTTTTCTTGGAAAGCCTTGGAATAAATTTAGTGCCTTATTTTGACCCCTATTCTAAAGGAGGATAAATAACAATAATAAGAGAAACAATGCGACCACATGTGACAGGCGCGGACTGGCAATATGATTCATGAAAATTCCATTGATGTTTTGGCAGAAAAACTGCGGCAGGATATCGTGGCACGTTACGGTGTGATGCTGAATTTTGGGATGATGCGCACCGTTTTGGGCTACACGTCGGATGGGGCGCTGCGACAGGCATTGACTCGCGGAACGGTCCCTGTGCCGATATTTAAGATTCCACATCGACGAGGAAAATTCGCCCTTGCGATCGATGTTGCGTCCTGGTTGGCTGCCAGCCGCATGGCAGCAGCCAAAGAAACTCTGGATAAATGAGGAGAAAGAAACGGAACGAGACCGTTAGGTAACTGAAATAATTCGGCTGGAAAATGAAAAAGCCCTCGGCTACCAACCAAGGGCCTTGACCAATACAAAACTAAAGTCCTAGCAGCCTTAAGTCTCCATTGTATTGATCTCATTGTCAAGTCCTGTGTACAGGATTTGTACGTCTACGCCCCTTCAAAACAGAACTAGCGCGCCCGTCACCGCCTCACGCTGTGAGGGATAGTGCTATGCAAATTGAGATCAAATTATGGAAAAGTTTCAAATTTTGGATATTCACAAGCAATTTCCTTGCACAATATCCAAACAGCCTATTCAGCCCAGATGTCTTGTAATGTTAGGCGACATCTGCATCAGCGCCCCATCAAAAAACGTAAGGCGTCCTTTTTTAAAAAACAATCCCGCATTCTGCACACTCAGGCTCGTTAACGACGATCTGATTGTGGCGAGCGGCTTTCACTCAAGGAGTGACGGGGTAGTCAGCCTGGATAGCGGTTCCATTCGCAGAGGAGCTGAATAACCATGGCACGCAGAATTTTGAACTATACCGCAGAGACCCGTCAACGGTGGCTTAGTGAGGGGCGAGGACAAGGCGACGGAAAAAATTATAAGGGGTGGCTCACCACCCACGACGTGAATGCCCCAGTTTCTTACAAAAGTAGGCTCATCGACAGATGTCACATGCGACTCTGCCACCTGCTCTCAAGCATTGAAGAGAGGGGCTTCCTCTATTTTGACTACTGCCGGTCAACACTTGCGCTATACGACCAATATCGTCTTGACCTCGACGAAACTATTGCAATAGCGAAGCAATTAGGTATTGAACACCCGCGAGTTCCGGGCACTCGCGAGTACTGGGATATGACCACCGACTTGGTCTGTATCAATCATGTCGATAACGAAAAAATTATGTTGCCTCGCTCCTGCAAAATGGCGAAAGACCTCGGTGATTGGAACAACATCGAGCACGCAGAAATCGAACGCGTTTACTGGAGAAGACGGAACAGGACGCTAAAATTTATCACTGAAGAAGATCGTTGCATTCCCAACGTTTTAGCCAATAACCTTCAGATACTCAAATCACTTCGCTTTTTGCAAGATGAAGTTCTTCCATATGAAGGCTTTGTCGACGAAATGCGGGAGCGCATGCAACATGAGTTGGCTCGCCGGTCTCATGGATGTTCACTCACAGACTTCAGCCATGCGTTTGATGTTGCAAACAGCCTAGAACCGGGCCGCTCGCTCCGTCTCGCCCTTCATTTTATCTATCAGCATGCATTGATCGCCGACCTAATGGCAGGCGATTTACGGATGCAAAACGTTGACAGCATCAAAGTGAACGAGCACTCCACGCAGCGGAATCATCGGGCTTCCGCATAAATTAGACCTAGCCAATATTACACCGCGCTAAGCATTGTGTGCATTGGCTCAAGATTTCTTTGCACGTTTAATAAAGGACAGGGAATGAGTACTACTGAGCTCCAAGAGCGGATTATTCTCACTAACAAAATTGGTCATATGCGCATACGCGTTTTGAAAGTTTTTACAATCGACACCTGGATCTATGACCTTAACGATCCGGCTGCAGTTCCGACTAAAGAGTTCACTGAGGTGTTAAAGGCACTCATATCTGAGGGAGACTATTTGGAAGCACCGGTAACAGCGAGCCGCACAATTTCACCAGCAATGGCGGCAAAAGCAACGGCGATTTATTCGTTGATGAAGCCAGCTTTTATGGAAACAAATTCGCTCTTTGTTCCATCTGGCCGGATGAGATGGCTAAGAGAACTACAGGTAGCAAACCCATCCCTAAAATACAAAACCTACATGAAATATCTACGGATGTGGTTTGCTGGGGGATGCACAGAGGTCAACCTCTTGCCGAATTGGGACGCCTGTGGATCACACGTAGGCGTAGATATTGAACACGCAAAACAAATACATTTTCAAACAGCAAAAAAAGCGGTGATTGAATATGCACTAGCGTTAGAAATTCACCATGTTCCTGCAGTATCACCGTTGAACGACGCAACGAGACCTGACGATGTTCGAAAAAAAGGGAAGAAACATGCGCCATTTTTCATCATGAGTGAAGAAACGCTTGCGGTATTTGATCACTTCTATAAATGGAAAAAAGCAAAGCGGGGTCGCACGCTCCAACAAGCACACACAGAGATGGTCGGTGGCGTATTTTCAATTGTCGACCCCCTCGGTCGGCTCGTTGCATTCGATTTTCAAAGAATTCCACATCTCGATGTATTTAAATATTGGTGGCGGCAGCTCTATACATTCAACCAGCGTAGACGAGCCGACAAAGGAAATCGAAACGTCGACCTCAATGAGCGCGGGTTGGAGGGCGATGAAATATCGACCGTGCCATACGCTGGCGCCGCTGGTGGTCTCGACGCCACGATCTGGAACATTTATATACGCAGCAGGTTTCCAGGGCGGAAAGTGATTGGCCCACCCGTTGTTTTTCGCGCGCGATGCAAACGAAGCGGGATGCTACTTGGGCTTGCCGTCGGACTCGAAAACGCGTCATGGATGGGGGCCGCCTCTGCAATTTCTAACTGCTTGGAAGACAAGGTCGAATTCTGCAAACGTTATAAGGTCGAAATTTCGCATGCACAATGGCCGATCGCTGGACTACCCGGTGAATTTGAGGCAGATCGAGGCGAAACAGACAACTACGGCCCGGAGATTTTTATCGAGGCGACCAGCGTGCAAATTAGAAATACTCCAAGCCATCGTCCAGATATGCGGCCAGGATCTGAATCTGACTTTAATACCTTACAGGTAAAAATGAATGGCATGACTCCGGGTGCGCTAGTAGATCGATGGTCGGAGCGTCAAGGGGACGACTGGAAAATTGAAACGGTCATGGACATCGATCAATTCACCAAGTATCTAATTTTGCATGAGCTTGCACGGATGGTCACTCCTCGTCCGGAACTAAAAATGACATCACGCATGATCGACGCCGGCCTTGATGGCTCGCCCCTCTCGATTTGGAATTGGAGCACCCAAAACGAAGCGGGCGGACTCAAAAAATTTAATCTCAAAGAGGTGCAACTCGCGTTGCTACCGCGTCGTTCCGGGACAATTCGTTCTGAAGGAGTTTATTTTCGAGGAATTCTGTACACGTCTGCAAAACTAATGGCCGACGATGCATTCATGAGAGCACGTATACATGGAAGGAAAACGGAACAGATCGCCTTTGATCCGCGTCTCGTCGATCGAGTTCATATCGTGGATCCGACAACTCCGCACGCCTACTTTCCATGCACGATAAATCTCAATTTTGAATCCCAACAGGACTTCGCCGGGAAAACGTTTTCAGAAGTTGAAAGTCTCTTGAATCAGAAGAAAGAAAATGTAAAGACCTATACAGAAGACAATCTCAAACAAGCGCTGAGCCATCAATTCGCGGCCAAAGCAGTGTTGGCCGACGCGTCAGCAATGACCGCGGCGGCTATCCCAATTGGCACATCAAAAACCAAGCAGAAAAAAGACATCAAGCTGAATCGGGTAGCCGAGAAAAATGTGCACTCCCCCACCATAGCTTTTAACGTCGCCCGCCCCACCTCTTCAGGAAAGCCGATACCAATTAACTCCACAGTAACAAAAATGGAAACGAAAAATATCGACGTGCCAAACGATGAGTTTTTACAAATGCTAAATAAATTTCAACCACTCAAATAACGAGGCAATCAAATGGATAAACCGATTACGATCCTGAAATATTATAAACACCTGAATCCTGATTTCGCGGGTAATCCGCTGATAGAGGTGATGCCGCCTCTTTCAAGAAATACTATCAGTAGCATGATGTCGCTTGGGGTGAGCGCGACTGCCGACGAAAGAACACATCCTGAAGAAGAGCGCTTGAGATACACATTCCGTCTGACTCGCTATTTCATTCCACTGAAAACACAAATTGACTGCGCTGAAGACCTGTGGGCGACCATTTTGGACGCGTACCGCCCCAGAAATCCGCTCAAGAGGGAAACAGCCGAGGCATTTCACGAATTTTGTGAGGCCATATACGCTGGCACCGTATTTGAAAATAATGATGCGTTTATTTTCTCTCCGATTGCAGCTGGCATCATTGGGACGCCAGGAACTGGAAAAGGGCGCACGATTCAAGCGCTTTTACAAAATTTGCCCAGAAGTGTCTTGCATCACCAAGTACATGGCCCCGTATATCAACTATTCTATGTTTGGGCAGAAGCGCCATCCTCCCCCGGCAACAAGAGCCTTCTGCATTCCATCTATCATAAACTCATTGAAGCAGCGGAGTCGACCGGCCTACCCGTGGCAAGGATTGCCGTGGGCTCGTCAAACGGCATATACGAAAATTCGATCGCCATACTTGCAAAAAAGCTGAATCTAGGAGTGTTGATTGTCGATGAGGCACAGCATTTAATCGGCAAGTCTCACTACGATAAAGCGACGATGGAATTTCTAACCGGATTCGTCAATCGCATAAGCATTCCGGTGATTCTTATTGGTACCTGGCCGGCACTTGCCATTTTCGGCAGCGAAGTCCGCCTTGCGCGCCGCAATATTTGCCGCGCGTCGAAGCGCTTTATGAAAATGAAAAATGATACGGTCTGGAAGCAGTTTCTGCAGGGATTGTTTCGCCTGCAATGGACGAGCAATTTTGTGGAATTTGATGACGACTTTGTTGATGTATTTTATACCTGGTGTCAGGGCATCGCAGATCTTGCGGTGAAACTCATGATGCTTTCACAATTGCATGCCATCCGGTCGAAAGTGGAAGCGATCAGTGTAGGTCTTGTAATAAAGGTCGCAGAAGAACATTTCCCGACAATTGCACCAGCAATCAAGCAAATGCGCGAAGGGTGGAATGAAGACGATCCGATCCTATGGGATCTGGAGCCTACCGACTTTGAGGCCTACTATCGCGCCTTAGTCGCCGAGACGATTGGACGTTCACAACTTGATGCAAAACGCCACGCGGCCCAAGACAAAGCGTTTGTGAAAATGCAGCAAGTGATAGAAGGTCTGACTGGGAGCGGTTTTGCGGCCGAAATTGACGCTACCGCATTGGCTGAAAAGGGGATCGAGCAGTCGCCACATAAGTCTGCACCGGAAATCGTCGCCGAGACGATCGCAAAGGCAGCCAAGCGAGGCCCACGTCCTACCAAGTCGCCCAAGAAACAAGAACGGGTCCATGCAGAATTCGAGGCGTTAGACGGCACCGATCTTCGTCGAATTGCGTATTTTGCGTATCAAGATGGCCGATCTGTCGTAGATGTTTTTGCCGAAAACGGACAAATTTTTTCTGCCATTGAAGAGGCGATAACGTGAGCAACCTTGGCTATCCAGCGCCCTTCCCGGACGAGCTGGCGTACAGTGTCATCGCAAGGTATTTGCGGGATTGGGGCTACCAATCCCGCAAGCAGCTACTGTCGGAATTAATGAAAAACTCGCAACGTCAAATCGCCATAGAGTGGCCAATTGATTTGGTGGGAATGGCGAAGTCATTTAGTGCATCGAGATCTATGACGCCTACTTACCTCGCACAGCATCATACTTTATTGCCATATTTCGCTTGCTTCGAGCCCTTAGAGGCCCGACGCAAAATTGTTGCCCGCGTCAACGACCCGAATGGCTCTCAGATTTTCTCCATTCGAACAAGGAACAATGGGACATCCTCTGCACTCAAGTTTTGCACCGAATGTCTCGACGAAGACACCGCATTGCATGGAATGACCTACTGGCACCGGGCACATCAATTGCCAGGGATAGTTGCATGCGAAAAGCATGGCATCCTGCTTTATCGCAGTACTGTACCAAGGATGCCGACAGACCCGACAATGTATCTTGCCCCGCATCGTAGTCGCTGCATTTCGGCGAAAATATACCAGGAACGATGGATTGTCTCGCGCGACATTTCAATCAGAATCGCCGATCGAAGTATTGCTCTTTTACAGAAACGCCTAGGGCGGCCCGCACATATCAGCATAGAAGGATATCGTCGCATTGCGATGGATGCAGGCTATATTGTATCTAAGACCAGAATCGATACCAAGCGCCTCGACGCAGACTTCAGGCATTTTTTAAAACTTCGGCCGACCATTAATCATCTTAGGCCATGGTGGCATGGCGCGATCAGAAATTTAGATATTCATTTATCGCCGCTCCAGCATATTCTTTTCCGGCTTTTTCTCAATGAGCGATTAAATTCTGCGACTTTGGGGAATGTCTTTTCATCTCAATGCATCATTTGAGGAAGCGATACGGAATGCAAGCATGGTATTGATGAGCAAGGGCAGAATTCAAACATCAATCAATGGAAATTGACTCTCCCCTTAGGACTAGCCATATCGAGGTTTTAGACGGGACCTTCTTCATCAAACGCCACATAGTGACTGCATCTGAGGAAATCGTCTCACAGAGCGCACGTTTGCAGGACTATGCTTTCGGAGGGGGCGTTCATGCAAAGCCCAGTTTACGTCTATTACCCAGCGATCATTTGCGCGGGCATCGCCCGATCAACGAAGGGCTGATCATAAATCCAGCGAAGTTGGAAGAAGTTGATATTCCTCCTTCAATTTTTAGCCTGTTAATGGGCGACTTCAGTCTTAAGTGGAATCCGCTTCTAGCTCACATAGAACGTGGGATCACTTACTATATTCCAAAGATGATCATAGTGGAAATTCTATGCCTACCTTCGTTTCTATTTGCCAGGCATTTGCTCAATTTGGCAGGAATTAATGCATGGTGCGTTAGGAATTTTAATGCCGGTGAATTGACATTAAAATTCATCGGAACAACTCCAACCACGAAGCGAGATATAAACTGGAGCGCTTTCTGGATTTTGCGAGATAACGTTGATGAACTCCTTTATCCGCTTCTTCAGTCGATCATAAACCACACTCCGCACATGGCACCAATGGTAAATGAGAGGATTAGATTGCAAATTTATGGCCATGTTCATGGTAGCGAGGTATTCGTTTTTGGTTTTAACAGACAAATGTCTTTACCATTGCCAGTCCACGTGGAAAAGGTCACTGCAGTCCAATGCGGAGGTGCATACAATCGCTCCATAAGGCTTCATGCAAATCGGACGTACTAATAACTTTAGCTGCTCGGTCTGTCGCGAATAGCGTCTTCTATACTTTCTTTCAATACTAAGAACGCAGTAATCTATTTTTGGGTATCAGGTTTTTTGCCACCGGTTGGAACTCTCCATTGCACCGTGCAGCTCCTAAACGACTCTGGCCGGACGCCGAACTTCGGTCAAACGAATACTGAATTCTGTCCCTAGTTGCATATCTTTGCCACTCACAGGTAGTGGTGGTGTTTTCACACCGTCATTAGGCTAGGCCGTGCCGAGCATGTCAATGTATATCGAATCTCTAATCGTTAAGTCGAACGCCGGTCATTATTCATGAGCAAGTTCAGCGTAAAAACTAGCCGAGTTTTCAGAAATTTTGAAGAGTCCCTCGGGAGAACGGGCTTTTGCGCAGTTTATGCGAGTTGCTTTTGTAAATAACTATGCGACGATCGTGATTCGCAATTCAATTTAATGAATTGCAGTTCAAATAAATGGAGACCTCAATGAGTGAATACAAAAAACATCTAGTCGGAGAAGTAATGAAAGGGCAAGCCAAAGATGAAAGGCTGAATTTCATACTAGGAGGAAAAGCGAATGTCCAGTAAACATACATTGATGTTATGGGGGAGCCGAATCGTCTTCCTTCTCAATCTTATCTGCACTCAGACTTGTCACGCCGAAGTCACGGATTCTGACCGCTTTAATTTGACGCTGAAGGCACAGACGGAATATGAGTGTAAGACTCTTACGAAACCCGTCGAAAAACGAGTTCGACCTGACTTTTATCGCCGCGTTCTTGGCTGTCATCAAGTTTGGCAATTAACACAGGGGCGGCCTATTGCCGAGCGCCTTGGCAAAAAGGCGGATCTGTCAAAAATGAACTTGATAGTTCTAGACGAAGAGGCCGCTTTTGTCGCCGCTGAAGGCGAGGTATTGCAGCGGTTCACCGGTCAATTCCCCCTCAATAATGGTCGCATCGATCTGTACGACGCAAATTTACAAGGCACATATTTCGGAGAAAGAAAGTCCGCTCCGCTGGTAAATTTTGCTGGAGCACTTTTATATGGTGCAACATTTCAAACGGTAAATCTGAAGGGCATAAATTTTGGTAATAGCGATTGCCGCACATGTGAATTTTTTGATTCTGATTTAACCGGAGCTCGTTTCTATCTAGCGAGATTGGACTTTGCTACGATGAGCAATACTAAATTGGCTGGCGCAACATTTGATTCCGCGACGCTGAATGGTTTGAAATTTGATCCAGACCCAACGTCAATGCCTGTCGGGTCTAGTTTCGTTTCTTCCCGCCTTTTACGGAACTTAACATTTAGTAGAAACTCTCGCTCAAATGCCGCAATATTGGCGCTACGTGAAGAAATCCGAAAAACCGGTAACAAGGATACATTGAGAGAAATTAACTATGCAATAAAAGCAGACCCTAAAAATTACAGATCGCGTGGCGATTATATTTTTAATAGCCTCATATTCGGACAGACGATTGGCTATGGATTGCATCTATTAAGACCGATAATTATTCTAATTATTTGTATTCCGTTCTTTGCGTTCCTATATTTGCTTTCGATGGCAGTTCGCAGCAATAGCGCTGGTGTTTTCGTCGTATGGGACAAAGAACCAATTGATAAAACTCCTGCTCGAGAACTCGCTGAACAATTAACCGTTGACCAGCCGTTCCCGGGAGTACGAATTGCGGATGATCCATCGGCACCTTGCCCTGCTCAACCGATAGAGAAGCATCAATCGAAATGGAATGCAGCAATGGTAGCAATTCGAACGCTAGTTAGATGGGGATGTTGGGAAAGTGAAGCAGACAAAAAGACACATCGTCGCTCAGCCTTGGCGATGGCTATTGTACTGGCACTGGTCATAAGTGCAGCCTGGGCCTATATAGACGGATTGGGTCTCGACGAACCGATTTGGCTAGATCCAGATGCCTCAAATTCTCGCGCTTTTGCGCTAACGTTGTTAACCATTGCAATTTTTCTCTCTCTTTGGGCGGTTCCATATTCTCGCGTTAGGAAATCGTGGCAAATGGCGATGTGGTTCAGTGTTTTATCGGCTTTTCGCTTTGGATGGCGCGACCTGAGTTTAGGAACTTGGCTGGCGTTGGTTCAACCGCAAGAATACTCTTTGCGAGGTAATGGTTGGGTAAAATCTCTGGCCGGAGTGCAATCCATAATTGGATTGTTCCTCGTCGCACTTTGGGCGGTCTGCTATTTTATTGGGCCACTTGAATAGCGCATTACAATGGTCCGACTCTTCACGCCGCTGACTAAACCACCACCTACTAAAGTAGGTGGGATAGCGCAACCTACTGGAGACGACTAAGGTCACCTATCTTTAGTGACGTGACGTTATTGCGCCCACACGACTGCATCATCCGCAGCATACAGCCGGCAGCCATGATGTTTAGCCCCGCAACTTCGCAAGGCAGCGGCAATCGGATCAAAGCCGCGCACTGAATATGCCCATGTACCGTCCGGTGCAATCACAAACGCGCGCGGCTTCGGCAGTGTAAGGAATTTCCGATAACCCTGGAATCCTGCATCGTTTAAATAAGGTATTGCCGTCGCCGCATCCAGCGCCGCGAAATTTGTCGCTGCTGGCACGTCCATCGGTTTTACCCACACCACCGCATCATCAATGGCATAAGGTCGGCAGGCCCTGCCATTTTTCTGACACAAACCAAGTGCACGTGCCAACGGGTCATAGCCGCCATCGGATTCCACTACGGTGCCATCTGGCGATATCACGCAAACGCGTGGCATTTCCTTTGTTAGAAACACGCGATAGCCTTTCCGCCCGTTGTCATCCAGAAATGGTACGGCGGTCACGTCATCTACCGCTGCAAAGCGTGTCGGTAACGGATATGCGGCAGGTAATACCTGAGGCTCAATAACTGCATAAGGCATGCCGATCCGTTTAAGAAAAGTATCTACCCGTGGCATCCATATGGCCGTCGCCTCCGGATACGCTAAAAAACTATGCGCATCCTTGCCGAACGTTCCATACGCCACCAATTCGACATCTCCGCCTTTTGCATGATACTGATCGAACATCGCGTGCCAGATGTTAGGCGGAAAAACTTTATCGTTATCTCCGTAGAACCAAATCGATGGAATCTGAGTTTGACTGGCATAGCGTGCCGCTCCCTGCGCCAGATCGTCTTGTAGATGCTGGCAACGCGCCAAGCCCCTGCCCCCCGCAAAATTCATCAGTCCGCGCACACCCGGCACATTCAGTGAACCCAAGGCCAGCGTATTCCACCCCCCCATGCTTTGTCCTGATACGACAATTCGTTTTCCATCAATCTCGGGCAGTTCACGCAAGGCGTCAATTACGGCTCGAATATCGTGCGCCTGACTCAGCCCACTCGCTTGTGCATCACAACCCTGCGCATCAAAGGTGTCGCCAGAACCGGCAAAGCCGCGCATCATCGGCATCGCCACCGCGTAACCCCGCGACAAAAAATAGCGTGCCACATATACCGAGCGATAGCGCGGCGCAAGATGCGGGTCACCGACTTCCTTGCCATGGTTAAGCACCGCCAACGGGAATGGCCCCGCGCCATCCGGCAGCATGAGGGTGACCTGCAACTTGACTGGATGCGCCGAGTCTCCAGGCAGCATGAGCACACGTTCATGCAGTTGGGGATCGAGCGGTGGTTCGCCGCCTGGACTGGCCTCAGATTGCGCATAACTCACGGGCATCCCAAGCGTCCACGCAAAGCAAGCCGAAAGTATTCCGATACCAATCCGCGCACGACGAGAACGGGATGCAGCCATGGTGGGAATAAGAGGGGTCATGTCAGTCCTATTTATTATTTGGCGCTGCCGTAAGTGCCGGGATGGCCACAGGCGGATGCGTAGTGGAATTTTCCGAGGTGATGATCCCTGAACGAATCGACTGCATTCCCAACAGTCCGCTATTTGCCATCAGACGCAAACGTGCCGAACGCCACTCGGCCAGACAGCGAACGCGCTCCTGCCGTGCATCTGCCAGTGCATTTTGCGTACTCAGGATTTCCAGAATGTCGGTCGCACCCTTATCGTATTTTCGCTGAGAAGAGGTCAACGCTTCTTGCGCTGCTTCCAGCAAGGTTTGCGATGCTTGCAGATTTTGTAGTGAAGAAAGCGCGTCAGCATGTGCCTTGACTACTTCCATCAATATGTTGTGTTCGGTGTTTGCCAGCTCTGCTTCAAGTTGTTCGGCTTGCGCCTGCGCGCCCCTCACCTTGTACGTGCGCGAGAAGCCATCGAAGATCGGAAACGTGACCGAAACGCCGACGGTATTGATGTGTGAACTGATGGTCGACACGCCCTGACCGGGGTAGCCGTTTTGATAGTAGTTGGCAGAGAAGTCGACAGTAGGCAACCCCTCCGCACGTGTAGATGTGACCTTGCTTTGCGCAGCCTGCCATTGTGCGCGTGCGGAAAGAATCGCGGGGTGGGACGTTTGCGCGTCGCGCAGCCATGCGCCCAGGTCTTCGCCTTGAATGTCTATTGGATTGCGGGAGTGGTCGTCATGACTGGAGTCCTCTTTCTCCTCTGCCAGGACGATGCTGCTATCCGGTGGTAGCCCCATCGCATAAATCAGTATCGATAGCGCTTTACGATAATTTCCAAGCGCGCGATTCTTGTCCAATGCTGCCCTTGCGAACGCCGTGGTAGCCTGCAACGTATCGCCACGCGCAACCGCGCCTCTGGCTTCCCGTCGCTTGGCACTTTCCAATGTCTGCTGGGCAATCGCCTCGCTTTCTTCCTTCGCCTGCCACGCTGCACGACTGCTTTGTGTATCGAAGTAGGCTTGTATCGTCGCTGCCAACGTCCGTTGTAGCGTTGCATCGTGGGTAGCCAGAGCTGCGACCAGAAGGCTGTTAGCCGATTGGCGATTGGCCTCACGCGTACCGAAATCAAATAGCCGCCAGCTCAATGCGCCATACACGGTGTTGCCGTCAACCGAGGTTGATGCGAGCGCAATATTGGAATAAGCGGTACGGGTGCGCAACCGATTTGCAGTCGCCGACATTGTGGGCAAATATGCAGCGCGCGCCTCACCGACCGCGCCAGCCTGTACCTTGATCGCCGCCCAAGAGGCCTTGATCTGTGGGTTGTTACATAACGCCAGATCGACAGCTTCGCTTAATGCAAGAGGCGACGCCAAATCGTTTGATGTCGAACATTGTATTGACGCGGCGTCGCCAGGCAGCGTCGCGCCGTTTTCGAGTACCGCCGGGCGCACATGCAACGGATCAATAAACGGAGTGCTCAACACATCTGCCATGTCGCGTGCGGCTATCGGCGCAGAATAGATGCACAGCAAACCAAGCGCAGCAACGATAGATGGACGTATGAGAGCAACATGAAAGGCGCGCCGATAAGTACTAGCGCTCATGCAATGCCTCTCGCTTATTCTGCATCAGCGGGGAAAGGACATACTCGATGATGCGACGATCACCCGTCTTGATTTCCACATTCACCGACATACCGGAGGTCAGTGGCATAGTCTTACCCTCAACCATGATCGTGGATTTGGCTAGCGCCACCTTGATCGTATATATCAGTCCCTTTTTTTCATCCTGAATCGCATCGCGCGAAACGTGCGTCACTTTGGCTGGTATCGTGCCGTATTTGGCATATTCAAAGGCATCGACTTTGACCTCCGCAGCCTGCCCTTCCTGCACAAAGCCCATGTCCTTATTTTCGATAGAGGCTTCAACTTCGACCGCGTTTTCTGTCGGGACGATTTGCATCAGCGGCTGTGCTGCGGGAACCACCCCGCCGACCGTATGCACAGTTAACTGCTGCACCGTACCGTCTACCGGCGCGGTCAGTTTCAGCAGTTTGCTGTGTGAATCGGAGCGAATCGCATCTTCTCCGGATGCAGTTGCGACTTTGCTGCCTTCGGTCAACTGGTCATAGGCAATGCGGCGAGTCTCCGCAATCAACGATGCGCGCTGATTCCTGGCGTCCGCCAGCTGACCTTCCAGATCAACCCGTGCCTGTTCCTTTTCCAGCCAAGCATGACGGGCAACATCGTGGTCCTGCAACAGTATTTGATAGTCTTTCGCACGTTGCGTCAGTAGCGGTAATGCCTGACTGTAGCGCGTAATATCGCCCTCGATGCGTTTGAGTTTGGCGAGGTAATCGCGGTATAGCCCATCCAGATGCGATTGCTCTGCCTGCCAGTTTTCGGGAGAAATAGTGACGCGCTCTCCCGCTTGCAGCGTATCGACCTTGCGCAATTGTGGCGACTTGCCGCTATCAATTGCGGCAATCATGGCTTTCGCGCGCGCTACCTGCAACATGGCTTCGCTTTCGCCGCCGATTGCTTTGTCGCGTTCGGCGTCACTCGCACTCGTGTCGAGTTCGACCAGCACGTCGCCGGCTTTGACTTGCTGACCTTCGACGACATGCAGCGCACGCACGCTGGCTACATCCACCGACGCAATGGTCTTGGTGCGGCCGCTCGGGATAATTTTTCCGCTGGCATTGACAATGATGTCGACGCGCCCCAACACCGCCCACAGGAGTCCAGTCACGACGAGTGCGATCATGAGACGTGCTGTCAGGCGCACTGTGGAAGAAATGGGTTTTTCTTGCATCGAGAGGGCAGCCGGTAGGAACTCCGCCTCTTGCTCGTTAAAGAGACCTCCACCCAGCGATTTTCGCTGCCGCCAAAAATGTGCGAAGACGACGCGGTAATGCTTAAACAGTTCCCGGTATGCTGCGATACGGTGAAGGATACTCATGCCGCTTCTGTGCCCGCTGTATTTGCCGGCACAACATGGGAGACTTGTGCCGACAACGATGCCTGCATTTCGACCTGGCTACCCAATTGTAGTCGGTACAAATGTGTGTAGATGCCCTGTGGGTTCTGGAGCAACTCAGTATGGCTTCCAACCTCGGCGATCTGGCCCCGCTCCATGACGACGATGCGATTGGCTTCTCTGACTGCCGAGAGGCGGTGCGCGATGATCAACACCGTGCGTCCCTGACAGATGCGGCGCATGTTGTCCTGGATGATTTTTTCCGATTCATAGTCCAGCGCGCTGGTTGCCTCGTCAAAGATCAGGATGCGCGGATTCATAATCAAGGCGCGTGCAATCGCGATGCGCTGACGCTGTCCTCCCGATAGGCCCGTGCCGTGCTCGCCTACATGGGTGTCGTACGCTTCCGGCAGTTCACAGATGAACTCGTGTGCACCAGCGAGCTTGGCCGCTTCAATGACGGCTTCAATCGGCAGGGCGGGATTGCTGAGGGCTATGTTGTCACGAATGCTGCGCGAGAAAAGGGTGTTTTCCTGCAACACCACGCCGATTTGATGACGTAGCGAGGTGGTATCGACAACGGCGATGTCTTGCCCATCTACCAGCACGCGGCCCCGATCGGGCACATACAGGCGATGGACAAGTTTGGTGAGTGTGCTTTTGCCTGAGCCTGAACGGCCCACAATGCCGATGACTTCACCGGCATGAATTTTAAGATTGATGGCGCGAATCACATCCGGCGCATCGGGCCGATAGCGGAAGGAGACCTGGTCGAACTCGATCGCGCCAGCCAAGCGGGGGATGCGGGTCTTTTGTCCGCTGATTTCGGTACGGGCATTGAGGATATCGCCGAGGCGACTCATCGATATGCCCACCTGTTGAAAGTCGTTCCATAGTTGTGCCAGCCTTAGTATCGGCGATGACACCTGTCCGGCGAGCATGTTGAACGCCACCAGTTCGCCGACCGTCATTTTGCCGTCCACGACCAGCATGGCGCCCATCCACATGATGGATGCCGTCGTCAATTTGCTAACCAAGGTGACGCCGCTACTGGCCATCATGGAAATGTTGGTGGTGGATAGACCTGCTGCTACGTAACCGGCGAGTTGCTGTTCCCACTTATGTTGCCAGCGCGGTTCCACCGCCATGGCCTTGACAGTATCCATGCCGCTGATCGATTCGACCAGAAAGGATTGATTTTCAGCGCCCCTGTTGAATTTATCATTCAGTCGTGCTCGCAATATCGGCGTGAAGATCAACGAGATCGTTATATATAGCGGGATCGACACCGCCACAATAAGCGTCAGCGTTGGACTGTACCAAAGCATCACGCCGAAAAATATGAAGGAAAACAGCAAATCCAGCACCAACGTCATGGCGTTTCCGGTCAAGAAAGAGCGAATGTTTTCCAGTTCACGGATGCGGGCAACCGAATCGCCGACGCGCCGGGCTTGAAAGTAGCTGATGGGCAGATTGAGCAAATGCTTGAACAGCCTTGCACCCAATTCCACATCGATCTTGCTGCTTGTATGTGAGAAGACATAAGTCCGAATCCCCGTCAAGATGACTTCAAACAGCGTGGCGCAAATCAATCCGATGGCAATGACGTTCAGGGTTTTCATGGCGTGGTTGACCAAGACTTTATCCATCACCACTTGGAAGAACATCGGCGTAGCTAGGCCGATGAGTTGTAGCACAAGCGAGATGAGCAATACCTCGCCCAGAAGCTTGCGATACTTGACGACAGCGGGAATGAACCACGTGAAGTCGAACTTGGCGGTTTCGCCGGCAAAGCTTGCCTTGCTGGTGAAGAAGATGAAATCGCCGGACCATTCGGCGAGAAACGCATCCATGCTCAAAACCTCGATCTGTTCGCCTGGCCGCTGAATCAGCATGCGAGCGCCGGTTCCGGGCGAAGTAGAACGTTCAGGATGCTGACCATCGGACGTATCAATGGCCCGGCCGGGATCGAACTTCGCTGCGATAAAAAATCTGCCGTTCTTGTCGAGTGCAACGGCGGGCAATGGTGCCCGGTCCAGGCGGCTTATATCCTGACGTGCATGCTTGGCCGTCAGGCCAAGGCCGCGTGCCGCCAAGATGATGGCTTGTATGTCGAAGGCATGGACATGTTGGAATTCATGGGCAAGTTTGGCCCTGTCCGCGGCAACTGCATGAAACCCGGCAATGACGAGCAAACATTCAAGCCCGGTATCGAGGGGCTTTTCCTTACCTAGACTATCCATCATGCAGTATTCCGATAAAACGTTTGTCGAAGCGAAAATTGATATCCGGCATA
>Ga0207095_10217_pt1 | contig 16677 bp, 14 predicted proteins | sample Alteio_BWMinHeat_88_FD_153529 | JGI IMG/M metagenome (GOLD analysis project Ga0207095, IMG submission 153529) | Enriched cells from forest soil in Barre Woods Harvard Forest LTER site, Petersham, Massachusetts, United States -... | ecosystem: Environmental > Terrestrial > Soil > Temperate forest >... | reverse complement strand
AGGCTTTCTTTGGCGGCAGCCAGGCTGGGGGTGGGTCGCGGTTTGGAATGAGGAGCGAATCTCCCCCGCAAAATTATGAAATCGAGATTGGTCTTGAAGAGGCGTATCATGGGGCTTCAAAAACTTTTTTCATCCCAATCGTAACCCGGTGCCCGAAGTGTGGCGGTAAGGGAACAGTAGGGCGAAGCCTTTGTCCCCAATGCCGAGGGGAAGGCCAGGTTCAGGAAGAGAAAAAAATAGAGGTAAAAATTCCTAAGGGAATTCGGGAAGGGCAAACGCTTCGCTTGCGACCCGATGGGCAAGAAATCTTTCTTACGATTCGATATCTTCCCCACCCGTTGTTTAAAGTTCAGAAAAATGGGGATCTTTCTTGTGAGATGCCTGTTCCTTTTTTGGATTGCATTTTGGGTGGCGAATTGGACATTCCAACACTCCAAGGTAAAACGGTCATGAAAATTCCGCCGCTGACCCAAAGTGGGGTCACCCTAAGGCTAAAGGGGCTTGGGATGTCTTCAACCGGAAAAAATTCGGATCTCTTTGTGGCGATTAAGGCGGTGCTTCCGATACGCCTGGATGCGAAAGAGAAGAGTTTGTATGAAGAGCTAAAACGAATGAGTGAGACAAAAACGAGGGCCAAAGTATGAGTGCCGAAAAACATGACGAACCACTTTACGTCATTAGCATCGTAGCCAAAATGGTGGAAATGCACCCTCAAACCATTCGCCACTACGAGCGCATTGGCTTTGTTAAGCCCTCGCGAACACAAGGGAAGATGCGTTTGTATTCGCGTAAAGATGTCGAAAGTCTATCACGCATTGCTCACTTTACCCGCGACATGGGGGTTAATCTTGCCGGGGTTGAAGTCATTTTGAGACTTTTGGAGGAAATGGAAGAATTGCGGCGCCAACTCGAGCGTGAACTGAACGAAGAAGTGAGAGAGAATTCTCCTAATCGACAACGGAGAGCTAAATCATGATGCGTTTTGATCGATTTACCGAACGTGCACAAGAAGCCATCCTGGCAGCTCAAGCCAAAGCGGAAAAAGCTCAGCATACCCAGCTTGAATCCGAGCATCTTCTCCTCGCGCTCCTGAATCAATCGGAGGGGGTTGTTCCGGCACTCTTGGAGAAAATCGGGATTTCTCCTGGTGTTATCCGCCAAGATCTCGAATCGGCGATTGAAAGCTTTCCAAAATCAAGTGGAGGACCTTCCAATCTTGTTTTGAGTCAACACACCCGAAACGTGTTTGATTGGGCTTTCCAATCAGCGGAGCGGCTGAAGGATAGCTATGTTAGCAGCGAGCATTTGCTCATGGGGGTACTGCATGAAGCCAATTCCCCAAGTTCCAAGAGCCTGCGCAAGCAAGGGCTAACAGAGGAGAAGATTTTATCTGCGCTTAAAGGGATTCGAGGTTCTGCGCGTGTGGATGACCCTTATGCGGAATCGAAATACCAAGCCCTTGAAAAGTATGGACGAGATCTTACTTTGCTTGCCCAACGTGGGAAGCTTGATCCGGTCATTGGCCGGGACGAAGAAATTCGCCGGGTCATTCAAGTGTTAAGTCGCCGAACGAAAAACAACCCAATTCTGATTGGTGAACCTGGCGTTGGAAAGACCGCCATTGTCGAAGGACTTGCCCAGCGGATGGTTTCCAACGATGTCCCTGAAACGCTAAAGAACAAGCGACTGATTCAGCTCGATATTGGCGCTTTGGTTGCGGGAACCAAGTTTCGGGGAGAATTCGAAGAACGACTCAAATCGGTTCTCCGAGAAATCCTAGAATCGCAAGGCCAGATTGTTGTGTTTATCGATGAGATTCACACGATTGTGGGAGCCGGGGCTGCCGAGGGTGCGGTGGATGCGGCAAACATGTTAAAGCCGATGCTTGCCCGTGGTGAGCTTCGATGCATTGGTGCGACAACGCTGGATGAGTACCGGAAACACATCGAAAAAGATCCCGCTTTAGAACGCCGTTTCCAACCCGTGTTTGCAGGAGAGCCAAGCGTTGAAGACACGATTGCGATCTTGCGTGGCTTAAAAGGGCGATATGAAACGCATCACGGGGTTAAGATCAACGATTCGGCGGTTGTGGCCGCAGCCACCCTTTCTAACCGTTACATTTCAGATCGCTTTTTGCCTGATAAGGCCATTGACTTGATTGATGAGGCCGGCTCTCGACTCCGAATGGAAATCGACAGCATGCCCCTTGAAATCGATGAGGTCGAACGCAAGCTTCGTCAACTGGGGATTGAGAAGGAAGCTTTGAAAAAAGAAAGCGATGCTGCTTCTCGAAAGCGCCTTCAAAAAATTGAAGAAGAGATGGCCAATCTCACCGAAAAATCGAATTCGCTTAAAGCACACTGGATGAAAGAAAAAGAAGGGATTCAAAAGATTCAGCAGTTAAAAGATGCGATTGAAAAGACAAAGATTGAAGCAGATCGCGCAGAGCGTAGCATGGATCTGGCCAAAGCCGCTGAGTTGCGTTATGGAAAGATCCTGACCTTGCAAAAAGAGCTTGATGCAGCGAATGATGGTTTGGCTGAAATTCAAAAAGAGGGCCGGATTTTGAAAGATGAAGTTGACAGTGAAGACATTGCTGAGGTTGTCAGCAAGTGGACTGGTATCCCGGTTCAAAAGATGCTTGAAGGGGAGCTTCAAAAGCTTTTGAAGCTGGAAGACAAGATTCACGAACGCGTGGTGGATCAGGAAGAAGCGGTGCATGCGGTCAGTGATGCGGTGCGCCGTGCGCGATCAGGATTGGCCGACGTGAATCGCCCGATTGGGAGTTTCTTGTTTCTCGGTCCAACCGGTGTGGGAAAAACGGAGCTTGCGCGGGCTTTAGCCGAGGTCCTGTTCAGCGATGAAAAGGCTGTTGTAAGGCTGGACATGAGTGAATACATGGAGCGGCACGAGGTCGCGAAACTCATCGGAGCTCCACCTGGATACATTGGTCATGATGAAGGGGGTCAATTGACCGAGGCGGTTCGCCGTCGTCCTTATCGTGTGATTCTCTTTGATGAAATCGAAAAAGCGCACCCGGATGTTTTTAACATTTTGCTTCAGGTTTTGGATGAAGGGCGATTAACCGACAGCCGTGGGCGAACTGTTGATTTCAAGAACACGTTAATCATCCTAACCAGCAATCTGGGGAGTCAACTCATCCGAGAGCTCACCGAGAAAAAAGTTCCGTATGAGAAAATTCGGGACGAGGTGATGAAAGAATTGTCCCAACATTTCCGCCCTGAATTCCTAAATCGGTTAGATGAAATGATCGTGTTCCATCCACTGGGAGAAAAAGAGATCATCCAAATTGTTGACTTGCTCTTGAAGAAGCTTGCGAAGCAGATTCAAGAAAAGGGCTTTATTTTGCGTGTGAGCGACGGGGCGAAGCGATTTCTCGCCAAGGAAGGATTTGACCCTGTTTTCGGTGCCCGTCCATTGAAGCGAGCAATTCAGCAATACATTGTGAACGCGCTTGCCAAAGAAATGCTCGCCGGCAAGTACGTTCCAGGTGACGAGATCGCGGTGGACGAACAAGAAGGGCTTCTCGTCTTCCGAAAGCGCGAAGCCGTGGGAGCGAAGTAACGCGAAGAATTTCTCAAATTTTAGAAAAAAAACGTGAAGGCCATCTGTGTTCTTGGCTCAAGCGCGTGGTTGAGCCCATTTTAATGCCAGTTTCTTCTGATGTTGGGCACAGTCTCGCAAATAGAGATTGATCAGGTTTTGATAGGGCATATCGAGTTCATTTGCCAGATCTTTGAAGTAGGCCACAGTTCCTTGATCCAGACGAATGGTGATAGGCTGTTTGAGCCTGGGAATGTACGGATTCTTTTCCCCTTTTATCTTCGAGAAATCATATTGTGTTCTCATGGCTTCACCTCCGATAATTCCTTGCCTCATTTTGAGTTGCCTTTCGGGCTGAGATGATTCGGATCACTGTCTCGTTTTTTCTGAAACAATGGCAGACAACGAGGACGCGAAGTTTGTAGCTCACGCCAAGCATGATGAAGCGACCTTCATCATCCGAATGGTCGGGGTCAAAGAATCGCAGGGCGTACTCATCAAAAAATATGGTCTGGGCTTCTTCAAAAGAGACGCCATGTTTTTTGATATTCTGCCTGTTCTTCTATTCATCCCACTCGAAACGCAATTGCTCCATATGTACTCTATATGTACATTGTACATTAGTTCGTAGATGAAGTCAAGTCCATTTTAAAAATTGCATCTTTGGGGACATTTCCCACATTGATTTCGATCAATGTTTAAGCCATTTCACTTGATTGTGCCCCACTTTCAATCGTTGTGAGCGGTTTTGGAATTGACCGAAAGTCATGAATTGTTAACCTTGGCAAGGGGTTTTAGCCTTGCACATCAAGCTCCAGCCATAATATCATAGATTAAACGCCTACAATCATGGGATGAATCGACCATCATAAGCTACCGCTAACATGGGAGATTCAAGCCGAAGAAGTGCAACGATGAGGAGGTTCTTGTTTATGAGATTGAACGAATTACAGAAGGCTGTGCTACGCGTGGGAATAGTCTATGAGGGAGCAGGAAAGTCGCTTTCGCTACCGGCATTAACGTCAGAGGTTGCACAGAGTACGGGAGAGTCATATTCTTCCGAAGCTGCGTCGGACGCCGCCAATCATGTTTCAGCTTTCTTGTCAGAGCGAGCCAAACAGTCACCAGAAAGGTCTGAACATAGAGTCGCCTTGTCCAATATCCTTTCAATGCGGGAGTCAACACCGGCCAAGAAAGTTCAGGATCCGAAGCCCAACATTGAACAAGCTCAAGTGACGCTTCAAACATTTGACGCCTCTGGTCGCGAGGTGCCCTACACCAGTCCTGACGCGATGCGCCATAGAGCAACGCTTCATCTAGGAAACTACAGCTTGTCCGAAGCGGAAGCTCCGATTCCATTTAACTATAGGCTTGATCCCAACCTTCGAGAAGCCAAAGGTGGAGCGGAGATCCGAGGAGATTATAGTTTTGAGGTTGATAGAACAAAGTTTTACCGTTCGCTTAGGGAATTGGAAGAAGCTCACGGTAAGGGAAAAGTAAATGCTTATGCGGTTGGAGTTGCGGAAAAACTATTGCGCAGCGAAGGCAAAACACTTGCCGCTTTCTATAATAAAGATGGCAGTGTCAGTTACGATATTCAAGTAGAACCATTTAACGCAAAGAAAGATGATTATTCTGTTCGTGTTGTCCACACGTATGACTGGGGGGTTAACGCCGGCTGGGGTGGCTACTTTCTTAATGTCATTCCGGCCTTCCCTTCGAATTCCGAAAATAGTTGATGATTGGTTCTTGAAATTAGGAATTCCTAAGATTCGATGAACTTTACTTCACGCTCGCGTAATCGTTGTTGTTGATCCCGGCGGCTTTTCGCAAGACGTCAGCTTTGTTGATTCGCTCCCACGGGAGATCGAGCTCAGGTCGGCCGAAGTGTCCATAAGCGGCTAATGGCAGATAAATTGGGCGTCGAAGCTTTAAATCGCGGATAATGGCTCCTGGTCGCATGTCAAAGTGCTCCTTGACGAGCTTCGCGATTTTCTCTGGGTCGATTTTTTCGGTTCCAAACGTGTCGACAGCCACGTGCATCGGGTGGGCAACGCCGATGGCGTAGGAGATGGCAATCTCACATCGATCAGCAAGTCCAGCGGCCACGATATTCTTGGCCACATAACGCGCCATGTAGCTTGCAGAACGGTCGACTTTGGTGGGGTCCTTTCCGGAGAAAGCGCCACCGCCATGTCGTCCCATACCACCATACGTATCCACAATGATCTTCCGTCCCGTTAGGCCAGTGTCACTCAAAGGGCCACCAATGACAAATCGACCAGTCGGATTGACATAGATCTTCGTTTTTTTGTCGAAGAGTTCTTCGGGGATAACCAACCGGATGACCCGTTCAATCACGTCTTGCCGGATAACATCCAATGGAACTTCTGGTTGGTGTTGGGCACTTAAGACAATCGCATCAACTCGAACCGGTTTCTCCCCGGCGTACTCGACGGTGACTTGAGATTTTCCATCAGGTCGAAGATAAGGAAGATCATTGTTTTTTCGAACCGCAGAAAGCATTTGTACGAGTCGGTGCGCCAAGGTAATGGGAAGGGGCATGAGTTCAGGAGTTTCGTTGCAGGCATAGCCAAACATCATTCCTTGATCACCAGCGCCAAGCGACTCGACGGAGTCGTTCACCATCTCCCCTTGTTTAACTTCAAGTGCTTTGTCGACCCCCATCGCGATATCGGGAGACTGCTCATCAATCGAGAGGCATATGCCACAAGTGATGGCATCCATTCCTGCGGTCGCATCAAGGTAGCCAATCTTTTGGACGGTTTGTCGGATCACTTTGTTCATATCGACGTACGAGTCGGTGCTGATTTGACCACAGACATGGATCATTCCAGTCAAAACAAGAGTTTCACAAGCCACTCGACAATTGGGGTCGCGCTCAAGAATGGCGTCTAAGATCGCATCGGAAATTTGGTCAGCCACCTTATCGGGATGGCCCTCAGTTACGGATTCAGAAGTAAAAAAACGTTGAGAATTCTTCACAATATCCTCCTTGGCTTCCTTGAGAAAACTTGAAAAACTCTAGGTTATTCGCTTTCTTTCGCAATTACCCTTTCCACAAGGCCTCGTCACGTGTTGGGGGTTGTGTGTTTTTCGAATTCGCCGACCGCTTCGATCGCTTGGTCCAAGTCATGGTCGGTAACAATGCCGACGCAAACACTATCAATGAATGATTGAGAAAGGTTGTACTGAATGCTTTCCTTGGCGCGATCGCGCAGACGCCCTTCCCCAATGGTTTTCATGACCAAGACCCCTTTGCCATTCTTATGAGCTCGTTTCAAACATCGAGAATACCACTGTATGCTGGCATCCATGTGAATTTCGTATTTGTTGAAGTTGGTGAGGATGACATCAAGTTCTGGATGATCCACGGCTTTCTCCAAGACATGAATGGTGTGAGTGCTGAGACCAATGGCTTTAATCTTTCCGTTCTTCTTGGCCTCCATCAACCCTGGCAAAGCGTCGTTCATTCGCCGTTCGAATGCATCGAGAGAATCGACCGAGTGAAAAAAATAAAGATCCATATACTCTGTTGAAAGTTCGCTCAGGGATTGATCAAGAACACGCAAGGCTTCCGTGGCATTACCACCGTAGGTTTTCGTGGAGATGATGAGCTTCTCCCGAGGAATTCCTTCCATGGCAAGGCGAACGTGACGATGAATGTGATAATCGTCGGCGGTATCCCAGAAATTGATTTGAGCCTCAAAAGCACGCTTTAAAATGGTCGCATATTTCTGGGGAGCCACTTTTTCCTGTAGACAGCCGGTCTTGAAATCCCAAGAACCGGTACCGAGAAATAACCGGGGAACTTCAATTCCGGTTTTTCCTAAGTGGATGTGCTGCATCGACCCTCCATTACACGCTTCACCAACGAGAACGGATGACGCGGAGCTTGCCAAACAAGAGAGGAGAGTTTAGAGAGAGCATTTTTGCAGCCGCAAGTCCTGCCGCTTGGGGATCAAGGACGGTGGTGCAACTCAGCCCTGACGGGAGATAAAGTGAGCTTAAAAGTTCTTCTCCCGAAAACTTCTCTGAAAGGGCTGGGCAATTGATCACAGGGAAGGTGGTGTTTCCATCGGTTACGGGCCCGAGGCCATTTGAGCGGCCTGCTACAGCAATAAAGACAATGGGCTGTCCAAGCCCGTCGGCTGCCGAAATTTTTTCAAGAAGCTTACGGGTGGTCTTGTGAGCGGAAGCCACCATCGTATCATGAGGGACTTCAAGTTTCTCTAAGATTTCAATCATCGGGCGAATAAACGATTCGTCACTTTTTGATCCAAGCAAGATCATTACTTTTCCTTGGACAGGGGTCATAAATTGTCGCGTGGCTTCTGCCACTTCACGATAGTTGGCCTCAATGGCAAGAAGTGCTTCCGGAGTAACCTTGTCGAGATTTCGGTAAACCTGCTTGTCTTTCATCTTGGCTTTTTCGCCATGGGGCCACACCCGCCAAGAATCATTGTCAATCACATCTGAAAGAATGAGGGTTCCTTCAGGAGAAAAGCCAAACTCCACTTTGAGATCAACCAACGTGACGTCTCCGAGTGCCCAAGCTCTTTCCAAAAGCTCAAAGATAAGCCTGCATTGATTTTCCATCATCTCGAGATTGTCCCGCGTGATCGGCTTTTTGTCTCGACTGGTGATCTTGTCGTGAAGAATGGTGTACGGCTCCATGAATGGATCATGGTTGGCATCATCTTTCAGAAAAAACTCAACGAGCGGAGGATTAAAGGGAGACTTTTCTGGAGTCCCAGGGTGGCGTTTGAGATATGACCCAAATGCAAACCGACGGGCCACCACTTCAAGGGGGATCATGTCACATTGTTTGGCAAGAAACGTTCTTTCATCTAACGTTTCCACAAAGTGAGTTTGCATTCCGCACGCATTAAGAAAAGCAAAGACGTTGCACGTGGTTTGGTTGGCGTGAATCCCTTTTCTGACGATCTCGTCTTTTTTTGCCCCATCACCAGCGGTAATGCTGTCCTTACTTCGAATAAGCACGAGGCCAGGTTTATCCGAGGAAAGAATGACTTTGGTTTTGCCTTCAGCCAAATTATCTTGAACTTTCATTTTTGGTGGACCTCCCAAATAAGCTACTTAATTATTAATGTTTGAAGCCCCGAATCCCTTTGGTGCTCACGAGCGCTACCCCATGTTTGTTGCACAGGGCGATGGTTTCCCCGTCGCGGATTGAGCCTCCAGGATGAATGATCGCTTCCACCCCGGCAGAAATCAAAACCTCCGGGCCATCGGCAAAGGGGAAGAAGCCATCCGAGGCAGCGCTTGCCTTCTTTGCTCTTCCCCCCGCTTTTTCGACCGCCAACTTGCATGCTCGTACGCGATCCTGTTGGCCCACCCCAGCGCCAACAAGCTGCTCATGGTTGGCAATCACAATGCTGTTTGACTTCGACTCCTTGGCGATTCGCCACGCAAACAGAAGATCTCGCCATTGGCTTTCGCTTGGCTTCTTTTCTGAGACGACCTCTAATTCGCTTCTCAGAAGAAGGTGACGATCCGGTTCTTGCATCAGGATTCCCCCACGTATTTTTTTGATGTCTGTCTCCGTGGGCATGCTGGCGGTTGCAAGTGTCGGGTTGACCAAGAGAATCAAGTTTTTCTTGTTTTTTGCGAGGGCGTCTTGGGCAGACTCCTCGATTCCTGGAGCCAAAAAGATTTCGACAAACTTCTTTTCCTGTAAAAACTTCTGTATCAAGGATGAGGAAATGGGTCGATTCAAAGCAACGATTCCACCAAAGGCGGCCACCGGATCCCCCTGCCACGCTTTTTCGAAAGCTTCTTCAAGAGTTTCTCCCATGCCGACTCCGCAAGGGTTCGTATGCTTAACAATGACACAGGCTGGTTGGTCAGCGTCGAGTGAAGCTAATACATTAATGGCAGCATCACCGTCAAGGAAGTTATTAAAAGAAAGTTCCTTTCCACTCACCTTCCTGAATCGGGCTAAGGAGAGTGGGTCAGGATTTTCAGACCATAACGCAACTCCTTTTTGTTGCGGATTCTCGCCGTATCGAAGCGGGGTGGCGTTCTCGAATCGAAGTCGAAGAATCGGCTTCTTCATCTGTTCTTGAAAGTAGGTGTCGATGGCTGAATCGTAATCAGCCGTGAGCTTAAAGGCTTTAGCAGCAAGTTCAAGTCGTGTTTCGATCGGAATGGGTTGCCCGGTTTGGAGATGCTTGCACACTGCGGGATAATCGTCTGGATCAACCAACACGAGGACATGATGAAAATTTTTGGCGGCAGCCCTCACCATGGCCGGTCCACCGATATCAATAAGCTCGATGGCTTGCTCCAAAGGAAGCTTTTCCTCGAGGGCTTTGTGAAATGGATAGAAATTACAGACCACCACATCGATGGGAATCAAGTGAAGGGCCTTTGCTTCCTCCTGGTGCTTTGGATTGCTTCGATCAAACAAGATGGAAGATTCCACTTGAAAACTCAAGGTTTTCATCCGTCCGTCAAAAGCCTCGGGGTTTCCGGTGATCGATTCAACAGGGGTTATCCTTAACCCAGATTCCTGGATAAATTTGGCGGTACCCCCTGAACTTACAAGCTCGTAGCCACTTTCAGCCAGGGCTTTGGCAAGCTGTTCGAGTCCCTTCTTGTCATACACACTAAGCAGAGCACGTGGTTGATTCATGGTAGCAAAAAACAGTTCGTTGTGGGAGAGGAAATAATCCTTCAACCACCGAAGGCAGGTTTGATTTTTGCTTTCGGTGGGTATAGACGATTTTAGTAACAAAATCTAAAAAGGGGGCGAGATATGGATCGTCGTGAATTTGTAAAAGCTGCAGTAGCTCTTGCAGGAACGTTGGGGTTATCCCAAGCTTTAAAAGCTGGGACCCAGGCGGAGAAGACCATCATTAATCACCTCGTAGCACGAGGGGATATGTCGGATCTCGATATTCTTCAAGGTGCGGTTGCCGCAGAGTATAAAGCGATTTATGCTTACGGCTTTGCGCTCCAAAGCGGACTTTTAAAGGGGGAACCCAAGGAGCTTGCTAAGATTTTTCGGGCGAGTCACCAAGGGCATGAAGACACCTTGAGTGGAGCCATCAGGAGCATGGGTGGTACACCAGTACAAGCACAAAAGCAATACGACTTTGGGGTGAAAATAGCTACGGCATCCGATATTGCTAAACTTGCTTATTCCCTTGAGAGAGGAGCAGCACAAGCTTACTTAAATGCTGTCGATAGCTTGGAGAATGCGAAACTCAAGGATGCCGCTGCGCAAATCATGGCGGATGAGGTTCTTCACGCTACCACGTGGTACAAGCTTGTTGGACATCATCCTTTGGGTGGGTATAACCAGCTTCCAGCAAAACTGTAAAAGAGAGATTTCTAACAATTATTAATATTGCCAAGCCGTCAAGGTTTGGCAATATTATTTTAGGGGCGTTCTCCCAGAATGATCTCTTTTTCGAGGAGTTGGCCGTTTCGATAAAATTTGAGCAAGACTTTATCACCCACTTGGTGTTTTCGAATGGCTCTTGAAAGCGCGTCAGGATCGTTTACTTTTTCGCTGGAGAACTCGATAATGACGTCCCCTCGAGTGATTCCACTTCTTTCAGCGGGAGAACTTGGCATGGTCTTCATAACCAGCACACCGGAAGCAGAAGGAGACTTTACATAGCGGGCAATTTGTGGGGTGAGTGGCTCCATCGTAATGCCGATAAATGGCCACCGCATGTGTCCAGTCTTGATGAGCTCGGGCAGAACGCGTTTGGCAAGGTTAATTGGAATTGCAAATCCGATTCCTTGAGCAAAGGGGATGATCGCGGTATTTATGCCAATGACCGAGCCTGACAAGTCAGCCAGCGGCCCACCTGAATTCCCTGGATTGATGGCCGCATCGGTTTGCAAAAGATCTTGGTACTGCTTTTCTTCACCCGAAATCGATCGCCCCATGGCGCTTAGAACTCCAACGGTCACCGTGTTGTGGAATCCATAAGGATTTCCAATGGCCACGCACCATTCTCCGATTTGCAGGTGATCTGAATCTCCCAGAGTCGCCACGGGCAAATCGGCTGGAGGAGTGTTAATTTGCACGATGGCAAGATCAGATTGGGGATCGGAGCCGACGACTTTTCCGTCGAATCTCCGGTTGTCGGTGAGGGTTACCGTAATGTTCGTGGCCTTATGTATGACATGTTCATTGGTCACCACCAAGCCACTTTTTGCCACGATGACTCCCGATCCCGCTCCTTCTGTTTTGTAAGGCTGAGAAAAGGGGGTCATCGGAGTTTCACCAAAAAAATCTTTAAAAAAACGATCAAAGTCACCTGGAACCATCGGTTGAGAAATCAAAATCGTCGTGATGTTAACCACGGCTGGTCCAAGTCGTTTTACTGCACTAACAACGTTGGCTTTCTCGCTGTAAGTGATGGTAGGGGAATTGTTGAGAAAATTGATGGTTCCTCCGCTTTTCCCTTCGATCATTCTTGGAGCAAAATGAAGGGTCATGAGGGCCGCGCCTAAGGCAGCGATAAAAGCGATGAGAAAGTGTGAAACATGGTGCTTCCAGTTCATCCGACTTACTCGACGTCGATTCGGACAGATTTCCCCTTGCCGGATTTGGTTTTGGGTAACCGCAATTCAAGGGTGCCATCTTTGTACGTCGCTTTGATGTCACGGGGTTTTACGGGGTAGGGAAGGGGAATCGATCGCGAAAAAGTGCCGTAGTAGTGTTCTCGTAAGATGTAATCTTGATCCCCAATCTCTTTAGAAGGCCTTCGTTCACCTTTGACAATAATGTTTTCAGGCGTTGCCGTGATATCAATGTCCTTCGGGGTCATCCCAGGAATGTCCATCAGGATGTAAATCGAATCCTTGTTTTCGTAAATGTCGACTGAGGGTTGCCAAGAATCAGGAACCTGGACTCCTCGAACCGGACGTCCTGAAAACAAATCAGAAAAAAGCTCGTCCATGGTTTCTTTGATGTTCAGAAGATCGCGCATCGGAATCTTATCTTGACTGGTGTCCTCAGGAGAACCCCCGGATTTCGGATCATCGGCTTCAGGCAACGTCGTTCCTCCCTCAACTCACACAGCTAAATGGTTGTTGTCCTCTAAATTCCAGATGGATGAAGCATCCCCTCTTCGAAGTGTTGCACTTTGGCGTTGGGCCATAACCTTTCCAAGTTGTAGTAATCACGCTCGGTGGAATCAAAGATGTGAATAACCAATCCGTAGTAATCGAGCAAAATCCAAGAAGCATGTGGATAGCCTTCGATGCCGCGACGTTGTAAAGGGAAATCGTCCAAAGTTGCTTCGAGGCCTTGAGCTAAGGCTTTGGCATGAGTTTGAGATCGACTGGTCACCAAAACAAAATAGTCCGCTACAGCAGACGTTCCATCAAACTCAAGGAGCGCAACCTTCTCACCCTTCTTCTCAAGTGCCACCTGGCAAGCCAGTAGCGCTGCTTCACGTATTCCATCCAACGTGATGGCCATTATTCGTCCCTCCCAACAATGACCGTGATGTCAACCTGCCGCGGGTCTTGAGGAACGCTCAGGGTTGACCCACGTTGGAGAACTTTAGCCACAGATTCCCCTTCGCCTTGCCCCGTGTGGTCAACAATTTCTGTTTCAGTGTAGTCGAAGCGATCTGCATTTCCAACTCTGGCGACCAGGAACCCTTTGTTGCGTAATCTTTCAGCCACTTCTTGGGCTTTGCCCGGGATTCCAGAGCCATTGAGGACCTCGACACGAAGAAGGGAGGGGTTGGCATTGGAAGAAGCCGTAGGCTCTGGAAGCGTAAATTCACCCAACGTCTTTTGGGCTTGGCCGGGATCGAGATCGACGTAGCTGACCCAATATCGACCTTCCAGATAATCTTTGGGTATCGTGGGTAAGGTAAAAGTTTGCACACTCGCGATTCGCGTGCTCTTAAAGATGGAAGCTAAGGCAAAGAGTTGAGTAAACTTCAAATCAGTTTCAACGTTATCTTTAGCCACCTGAACAATTTTCGGTATGTCAGCTAAAACTGCAGGATCAGTGAACCGTTTTTGAATGGCTTTCACAACCTTTTGCTGGCGCTCGATCCGTCCATAGTCTCCGGTTTCATCATGTCGAAAACGAGAATACTCCGCCGATTTCTCCCCATTTAAATGTTGAAATCCTTTCTTAAGATGAATGTGCAAATTCCCCCAGCGATCGTCGTAGTCCATGTTTTTTTCAACGTCGACATCGATCCCCCCAATCGCATCCACAAGGTGTTTCAATCCCTCTTCTTTGATCCGGACATAATAATCAATTGGGATTTGAATCAGGTTTTGAACCACAGTTTCTGAGAGATGAGGACCGCCGATGGCGTAGGCGGAGTTTATCCGGTCATTCCCATCTCCTGGAATTTGAACGCGGGTATCCCGAGGGATGCTGAGCAACCTGAGTTTCTTATTCCTAAGGTCAAGCCGCGCTAGGATCATCGTATCGGAGCGCGAGTTCTTGGTGTACATGATGTCTCGATTGGTGTAATTGTAGTCAGTCCCAAGAATTAAGATGTACAAAAGATCCCGGTCTGGGAAAATGGATTGTGGATCAAAAGCCACGCGCATCGAGGTTTCCCATTTTGGCTCATGATCGGTGTAGCGTTGTTCCATACGAAGAGCAACGAACAGACCCACTCCGATTCCGAGAATGGCCATGAAGAATCCAATGAGCAAGATTCTCTTAAATGTTTTCAACGTTGATAAACCTCAGCATAAAGTTTTTCCTTCTGAATGTATTGTTCCACACTTTCAGGTACAAGATAGCGAATGCTTCTTCCTTTTCGAAGGCGATCCCGAATTTCTGTGGCGGATATCGAAACCGGTGCCATTTGTATTTCTTTTATCTTGTGAGAAAATCGAGGGGTGGTTTTGTTCACCTTTTCTCTTGCATTTTCCACGGTGTCCTTCCCTCGGGAAGTGAGAAGAAATCCGTCCAGAGCCTCTAGGAGATCATCAAAGCGAAACCACGAATGCTGAATTAAACTATCGGCTCCCCCGATAAAGTAATATTGATTTTCTGGATTTTGTTGTCGCAGCAATACAAGCGTGTCATAGGTGTACGAAGGGCCCTTTCGGTCAAGCTCGATTCGAGACACTCGAAAACAAGGATTCGAAAGGGTGGCTAAAATCGTCATGACATAACGCTGCGCGTCTTCCAAAAGCTCTGAGCCCGTAGAGTCTCGATGCGGTGGGACCGAGTTTGGGATGAACAAAACCAAGTCAAGGTTAAACTGTTCTCGTGCCGCTTCCGCGAGGAGAAGATGCCCGTAATGAATCGGATTAAATGTCCCACCCAGAAAACCAATGTTTTGGCCCATGGATCACTTCCGCGTTTTCCTGTGCTAGGCGTTTCGGATCGGTTTTCGCGAAGGTTGTTTCCGATGACGATCGCCATCCCGATCTCGACGCGCAGGGCCTCCGTAATGTGATCCTCCACGGTTGTCAGGTGGTTGATGCTCAGATCCACCTTCTTCTTCGCCCAGAAGCCCTTTTCGAGTAAGGTTGACCCGTCCTTGTTCGTCAATTTTAAGGACCTTGACATCCACTTCGTCGCCAACTTGGAAGGCGTCTTCCACCCTTTCGACATGGCCTGGACCAATCTGAGAAATATGCACCAGGCCTTCTTTTCCTGGGAAGATTTCGACAAAGGCGCCAAAGCCCATGATTCGTGTCACGCGTCCGTGATAGATCTTTCCAACTTCGACGTCACGAGTAATGTCTTCGATAAGGTTCTTTGCTTGTTCTGCTGCTTCGGCATTGGGTGTCACGATAAAAACTCGTCCATCATCTTCGATGTCAATCTTGACGCCGGTTTGATCGATGATCTTGTGGATCATTTTGCCGCCTGGGCCAATGACATCCTTAATCTTATCCGGATTAATGATCAAGGTAATAATGCGTGGTGCATACTTGGACAGATCTTGTCTTGGAGCGGGTAGAGCGGCATTCATCACTTCCAAGATTTGGTGGCGTGCTTCTTTCGCTTGATAAAGCGCTTTTTCTAGCACTTCCATTTCAACCCCGGTCAGCTTAATGTCAAGCTGCATCGCAGTGATGCCATCTTTGGTTCCAGCAATCTTAAAATCCATTTCACCCAAATGATCTTCAAGGCCCTGGATGTCGGTTAACACCACAAACTGAGGTCCTTGATGAACGAGCCCCATGGCAATCCCGGCCACCGCTTTTTTGAGCGGGATCCCTGCATCAAACATCGCGAGCGAACCTGAGCAGACACTGGCCATTGAGGTGGATCCGTTTGACTCAACGGCTTCACAAACCACGCGGATTGTGTAAGGAAATTCTTCTTTCTTAGGCAAGACGAACGAAAGCGCTCGTTCGGCTAATGCACCGTGGCCAATTTCGCGCCGGCCAGGGCCACGCATGGGCTTTACTTCACCCACGCTGTAAGGGGGCATGTAATAATGAAGCAAGAAGTGCTTCTTTTCTTCGGGAAGAAGTCCATCCAAGCTTTGCTCCTCGCTTGGAGCCCCCAAGGTGATGTTAGCCATGAGCTGGGTTTGACCTCGAGTAAAGAGAGCTGACCCATGGGTTCTTCGAAGAAATCCGACGGTGGCACTCAAAGGTCTGACTTCTTCCAATCGGCGTCCGTCAGGCCGTTTCTTTTCAGTAACAATCAAGTGGCGAAATCGTTCTTCGAGAATTGCTTCTTTGATGATTCCAAAGTCGGGTTTTTTCTCTTTTTCATCTTGAAGAAAAAGAGTGAGACGGTTACGGGTTTCTTCTGGATATTCAGCCAAGAGCTGAATCAAAGCTTCTTTATTCATCGCGTCTTCTGCCACGCTTCGTTCTTTTTTGTCCACAAGTCGAAGCACCTGGTCGATTTTAGGGGTGAAGTGCTTTCGCATAATGCTTTCGAGCTCTGCATCAAGCTTAACTACTGGGACTTCACGTTTTGACTTTCCGGCCGCTTTTTGTAATTCTTCTTGGAATTGGCAAATTTGCTGGATGATTCCATGCGCATGCTGAATGGCACGGAACATATCGACTTCACTATGCTCGGAAGCACCTGCTTCGATCATCGTTATCGCATTTTTGGTCCCTGCAACCACGAGATCCAAGGTCGAT
>Ga0207095_10216_pt1 | contig 16747 bp, 18 predicted proteins | sample Alteio_BWMinHeat_88_FD_153529 | JGI IMG/M metagenome (GOLD analysis project Ga0207095, IMG submission 153529) | Enriched cells from forest soil in Barre Woods Harvard Forest LTER site, Petersham, Massachusetts, United States -... | ecosystem: Environmental > Terrestrial > Soil > Temperate forest >... | reverse complement strand
CGTGGTAATGTCAACCCATTTACAGGAAGAAAAGGACACCAGAATCCTTTTGCTATTCCAATGCGTCACAAAAAGCTCTCATAATTGAGGCGACAAAACATGTTTAATCGAAATATCATATCCGTTGGATTGGCCCTACTGTTGAGCGTGGCTTCACTATCACGCGGCGTTTGGGCAGCCGATTTCAAAGTCGTGGAATTGGCTACTAGCTATTCATCCAAGAATTCTCATCATCTTGGCCCTGGGTGTTTGAAGCAAATAACCGCGCTTCTGATGCAAGGACCCTTCGTCGATTACGCCCAAGAATTCGGTGTCGTTAGCGGTACGATTGCCCGCAGCGGCTGTTGTTCCCATCATCATGGGGTTTGCGGCTGCGATCAATCTATTGATCGAATCAAGTGTTGTGAGGGAACGCTAAGCCCTTCTTGCACTTGTAGCGGGTATTAGGTTTGCAGGCTGAAAACTAGCAGGAGGCGCGCAATGAACAGGCTATTTCAAATATTAACAGGTATTGGCATTATCTGTGGACTGTTGTTGGTGGGATCGATAAACGCATTTTCGCAGCAATTTCAATCTCCCCGAATAACTCCAGGTGATGTCCAGCGGTCTTACCCGAGCGGCTCTAATGCGTTCTGGGACGCATTTTATAAGTCGCAACGCGAAGCTCAAGAGAGGCAGCTTCGGCAACAGCAGATCGAGGAACAACAACAAGAGCTTGAGTTGCAGCGAGAGCAATTTGAAAATGGGCAACATGCCAATGAACTGCGAAATTATCAACAGCAGCAGATTAGGGAAGACTATAGCAAGCTTGACGCTGCTCGGCAGAAGAGCAATGACACTAATGCCCGACTAGAAGAACTCACTAACGAGCTTCATGACAATGAGAGGAACCTTCGGCTTTCAATTGCTAATTTGAATGGATATGCGCGGAAACTTCTGCGGCTGCGATCGGAATTAGCGCTTGCCACCCGAAAGATGAAGAACCCGAGGAAACCTCATTTTAAGAGCACACAATCTATCGTAACGCAGAAAAAAGCAAACAAAACCCGCTTGGCGCAAGAGATTTCCGCTCTCCAACTTAAAGTAACAACAGAACATGGTGTTTATTTAAAGCTGGCTTTGGAGAAAGATACCCTTTTGGAGCGGTTGCGTGGAGAACAAAGTACTTACGAGGAGCAGATGTCGGAAGTACAGCGAATCAGTAGTTTGATTCAAGCACAACTGAATAGTCTTGGGATCTCGCCTTAACTTGCACGGAGCTCGAGAATGCTGGTGTGACAAACCTTTCAAATCAGCTGAACCTGAACTCTATTGCCCCAATTGTCTGGCGTGGGCTTCGACTAAAAATACCGATTCAAAAGAATAATTCCATGTTCCCTGCAAACCTGGTCTTAGGTACTCAAAGCTGGACTGCTGAGGGCTGGGAACACGCCTTTTACCCAAAGGGACTTGATCGCAAGCATTGGATCACCTATTACTCAGGTATCTACAATGCAGTAGAGATTGATTCCACCTTCTACGCTATCCCCAGGCGCTCGACAGTTCAAAGCTGGCGCGAAAACACGCGAGATGGTTTCTTTTTCGCCGCGAAGATGGTGCAAACAATTACCCATGAGAAACGCCTTCAAGGAGTGAAGAAAGAGCTAGATGTTTTTCTCTCAACGATTGGTGAACTAAAGGAGAAACTGGCAGTGATTCTCATCCAACTCCCTTATTACAACAAGAAAGCATTTGAAAACTATGACGCCTTCCACGAAGGATTGAATGGCTTCCTTGAAATGCTTCCGAAAGAGTTTCGATTCGCAGTTGAAGTTAGGAATCGTCAATACTTGCAGAAGAGTTTATTCGATACCCTTAAACGCCACAACATCGCGTACACCTTGCAAGATATCCGCTATATGCCACCCCCCGCTGAAGTAATGAGCATGAATGATGTCGTGACCTCAGACTTTGCATATTGTCGCCTTATCGGGGATCGAGAAGGCATAGAAGCCGAGACCCAGGTTTTCGACAAGGAAGTATGGCCGAGGGAAAAAGAGCTGGCAGATTGGGCTTCTATACTCATTCGGTTATCGAATCAAGTGCAAAAGGTGTTCGCATTCATTAACAATCACTACAGCGGCTTCGCGCCTGGCACTCTAGCACGTCTAAAGGCCGCTATGGGATAGAATAGCCTGAGTTCCTGATTTGGACTCCGTCCAAATTACTTATAATTCATTCCTGTCTTCATCTTCGCCGCTAACGACGGGTCATCCTTAACAAGATTAAACCCCTTCTTTAACTGATTAACCTCACTTCTTAACGTCTCCGTTGTCACATAATAACTCTCCCAAAACGACTTGAAGTTCTCATTAAACTGCTCAGAAAACGCCTCTTGAACCGTCTCACTGCAACGAATCGCCTCTGCAATCTCCTCATTCCTTCGCTCTAACTCTTGCTTCTCTCGATACGCTTTTTTAAACAAAGGCTCGTCACAATTATGCACGCCCAACCAAGCCTTCTCGTTACACTTCGGACACGTCCCCATCATTGCGCTATAATCCATCACGCTAAATTCTTCTCCTTTTCGTGCTCTAAACACAATTTCTCGGCTTCATCAAGCACGCTCTCTATATCAACTTTCCTCCATCGACAAAGCTTGTAAATCACTCTCTCGGCTCTGTAAAAACTCTGCCGGTGATGAGCATGACTCGACGCACCCTTCACTCTCCACTGAAAATAGGTCGATGGTGGTATCTTCCCCAAACGACAAAACTCCATTGGCCCCACCTGCAAAATATCGAGTACAAAAGGCAAAAGCCTGAATAATCTGAGAATGTTAATCCTCGCAAATTTATTCATTCGTGTATTATTTTTTTCTGGATCATATTTTGTCCTGCGAATTTCCCATTCCGGGAAGAGTGGAGTCAGTGGACGGAGTGGAGCCATTTTTCGGGTTCTTCCCTCGCGAGGAAGCGTCAAGCGGAATTATATTGTTTTTGAGTCCACTCGCTCCACTTAGTCCACTTTGATCATCTCGCCTCCCGATGCCATACCAGTAGAAAATGCCCGCCGTTCCTTTGTTTCGTGTGAGTCCCCTCTGCTCTAGTGAAGACACAAACTCACGCCGGGGAAGTGGACTCTCAGAGTTTTCTTTGCACCAATCGCAATAGAATTTGAATAAATCAGTGGCTTTTATCTTCAAATCCGACGCAATTGAACACTTTTCATCAAGAAAATCGACCAAAACATCCATTTCTTCTCGGTATGACTCGGTAGCGTGCGTTACTTCTTCGGGAACTTCCAGCCCTGATCTTTGCCATTCTAAGCATCCTTTTATGCTCCAATTCAAGATTCCGGAGGCTTCCAGCCTCAGTTTTTCGCCTAACTCCTTATCCTGTTGACCATCTGGGATAACAACATTGAATGGAATCAGCTTTGGTCGTCGCCAAATTGCATGGTCGCGACCACGGATTATTGGTTTATCGTTACATGACAGGAACAGCTTAAACGCCGGATAGAATTCAAACCACTCTCCAAAAAGAAAGCGCGCAGAAACCTTATCTCCACCAGTAATTTGCTTTATGGTGGCTTCAGAGAGTCGTTTGCCCTTTTCCGCTTCAACGGCAGTGACAAATCGCATCCCAACTAACCCGGCCAAATCGTTCGGGATTCTCTCTCCTTTACGCGCCAAGAAAGTATCAAAAGGCGCTTGCTTAGCGTAAGGCCCCAGCATGGCGCTGATAGCGTCAAGGAATGTGCTCTTACCGTTCGAGCCAGCACCATAGAGGATGAATAGGACTTGCTCCAGTGTTTTACCGGTTAACGCATAGCCGACTGCCCGCTGAAGAAATTTAACCAGGGATTTCTTTTCGTTCATGATTCTCTTTAGGAAAGCATTCCATTTGGTGGCTTTTGCCTTTGGCTCAAAGCTAACGGGGGCCAGCTTCATGCAGAAGTCTTCCCTGCAGTGATCGCGCAATTTGCCGGTCTTGAGGTTTATACTCCCGTTTAAGACGTTCAGAAGCCACGGATCGGAATCTAATTGGTTGGGCAGTATCGCAATACCGGGTTCACTCTGTAGTAAGGAAACCATTGCTCTTACACGTGCATCCGATTCAGAATCCATGGCGTGTTTTGCAATCTCTTTGCCCGAAGAAACTGTTGCAGCCTCTCCGTATATGCTGGCAATGGTATCTCTCGCTAAACGGAGCACGGCTCCAGTGTCGTCAATCTGCCAGTGCTTACCACTCCAGACAAGCCACTTTTTCCAAGGATAGCAGTATCTCAAATCATTACCATGCCGTTTAGCCATTCGCCGAGCATTGCCGAGATCGGTAAGATGTTCGATTGCCTCTTGGGTCTGAGGCTGGCCTTTAACTACTTCGACCAGACCTTTTTCTGTCGGCTCCGATTTCTCACTACTGTTGGCTCTGGCAGCTACGATGTCTGTCTGAAGTTCTAGCCGGCGCTGTTCAACGTCTCGTGGATTGCTAAAATCCATGTGTGCCTCCAAAATATTACTTTACAAGGGATTCATGAACGAGTGGGATAAGTATGAGGTGGACCCGACGGGATTTGCACCCGCAACCGACCAGGTGACAACTGATTGCTCTACTATTGAGCTACGGGCCCACGCACAGAACACAGATGGTTCCATTGCTAGCCCTCTCATCAGGGCTAATTTTTATCAACTGATTGCCCGCCTCGGGAATACGCTCTGAACCTCCTGTAGCGAGACCCCCAAAATTTCAGAAAGTTTTTGCATCCGATCAAACAGAGGGATGTTTTTTCCTGTTTCCCAACGGATAACACTCCAAGGGCTAAAGCCTCCCTGGCATGCGACTTGAGAGCGAGTGAGACCCGCTTTCAGGCGAAGTTCTGTTAGTGTCGGCATTCATGCACCGTCCTTTCCATTCATTAAAAATTTCCTCGGTAATCAAAGAAGCGAAGGCTTCCACAAAGTCTTCATTTACAAAATTGAATCCTTCAAGCAACTTTATCACCAATGATACAAGTTAGTTGCAGGAATATTTGACACCTATTATGAATTTAATGTCATAAAAGTGATTAAATGACTGAAAACAATATATTATACAAGAAATCAACAAGGTCAACTGCAGATAATCTTTTTTTTAAGATACAGCCGGGGTCTATAAAAAAAGTGCATGCCACATTAAAGCTTTTTTCTCCTGACATTAATTTGGGGAAATCCGTCTACAACAAGGAGAAAAGTTCAGGCTGGAAAGGACACGTAACCAACCCCTTGGCACCATCTCCTTTACTCGAAATTCCCACGTATAATCTAAGATTTCAAGAAAGGCTGAAACGGATTCCCATTGTGCCAACGACTCACGGAGTTGAATACAAGATACAAGTTTTAACTCAATTAAGGAAAGCGGCTCTGCGCTGCTGGGATAGTGTCAAGGAAGAAATAAAAACCGTGGATCCAGTGACCTTCTTAAAAGATCATGGGCTAGATCTAAACAAGTTTGACTCCTCCGGTGATGAGCGAATACAGCAGGGAATAGACATTTTGAAATACATGCTCCTTCAGCGGCATTTACTAGAAATTGATGTAAAAGAGATTCAATGTTTGATGGAGTTAATTGGGGTTTTGCACCAACTAGATGATAAAATGCACAATCACGTTCTTATTAAGTTTCCGTTTCAAGTGATTATAGATCCACAGATTGACTTTCTTAATTTCAGTCCCTTGTGGCTAATTCTGGGAGAATTTATTCAATTTGCTGAGGCCTTCGAAATAATTGATGGCCTGATCGGTATGAATAAGCAACTTGAGCACAAGGGAGGACGTTTAGCGGAAATTTTCACACAGCAAGCTAACGGTCGCCGTTGCGTCTATAGGGAATCCTGGCAAAGCGGTAACAAGGCCGATTTGAGGCGCAACAAGGCGTTTCTGATCGAGGAGATAGAATATCTTGATGGCGTTACGATCCTTTGGGAATGGTTAGCATCTTCCGTGACAAAGGGAGGTAATATCCGGATCTGTCCAATATGTCAGAACTTTTTCGCTCCGCCTACTCCCTCTTCGAGAATGCTTTATTGTGGTTCTAAGTGTAGAAGTAAGGCTACTTCTCGACGATATTATGCAAAAAAAGGAGAACCCCAATGAACCGATATGCAATTTACGCTCGCTTTTCGAGTGAACACCAGAGAGAGTCAAGCATTGAAGACCAGATTCGAAATTGCAGCAAGTATGCGGAACGCCAAGGTTGGATAGCTTCAGATGCCTTGGTTTTCACTGATGCAGCCATATCGGGTTCTATCTCGAACGCGCGCCCCGGCTATCAGGCTTTGATTAAGGCGATAGATGGTAAAGAGATCGATACCATACTGGTGGACAGTTTGGATCGTCTTTCACGCGATCAGGAAGAATTACACCACATCCACAAGAGGCTCAAGTACAATCGAATTACCCTAATTGGTGTCACTGATGGCTACAATGGATCCGACAAGATGGCAAAGGTCAATCTCACTGTCAAAGGCCTCATGGCCGAGATGTTTCTCGACGACCTGAAAGAGAAGACAAGGAGAGGGCTGGAGGGGTGCTTTTTAAAAGGTTACGCTGCCGGTGGAAAGGTGTACGGTTATCGTTCAGTTCCAATACAAGACGCAACCAAGCTCGATGCTTATGGGAGACCCGTCATAGTTGGCTCAAAGAAAGAAGCGGACTTCCAGGAATCCGAAGTCGTATTGAAAGTATTCCACATGTACGTTGAGGGCTTTTCGCCGAAACAGATCGCCCATCACCTTAACGAGCTCAGGATCCCCTCGCCCATGGGCAAGAGTGGCGGCTGGTCATTCTCTACAATTTGTGGAGACCCCAAGAAAGCATGTGGCATTTTACAAAATCCCATTTACATCGGTAAACCTATTTGGAATCGAAGCGAAAAAATGAAGAATCCCATCACCGAGAAAAGAACCTATAGAATGAGGCCTAGGGAAGAATGGATTCAAGTGGAGGTTCCCGAGCTTCGAATTGTATCGGATGAATTGTGGAACGCAGCAAGAGCCAGGGAAGCAAGAAGAGCAAACCAGGGACCTTTTTATAAGCAAACTATTCCCAAATTTCTCCTGAGCGGGTTGGTTAAATGTGGAACATGCGATCGGGGCTATGTTGTTCATCGAAAAAACAAGCTTTATTGCAGCGCTCATCTTAACATGGGGAATCCGGTGTGCCGCGAAAGCCGCGGTATTTCCCAAAACAAGCTAGAGGCTACCGTGATTGAAGCACTCAAAGAAAGATTTCTAGCCAAAGACTATATTGAGGCGGTTATCGACCGAGTGGAAAAGAAGCTCAGAGCACGGATGAAGGAGGCTATTTCACAACTACCGTCAGTTCAAAGGGAACTTAAAAAGGCTATCCAGGAACGAGACAATTTAGTAAAAGCGATCAAAGCCGGAATTATTACCTCATCAACAAAAAATACTCTTTTGGCTGTAGAAGAAAAAATTCGAGTGATTGAAAATCAACTGTCTTCTGCTCGAATCCCTCAATTTGATTTTTCTTCTATACCTGAGAGAATTGAGAAATATATAAAAGGCATCGAGGAACTCTGGCACAACAAACCGATTCAAGCCCGTGAGCAAATGCAAAGACTGGTTAAATGCGTGATTGTTGAAGACCCTTCAGGGGATGCCCAAGTTCGAATTAAAGGATCGGTTGCTCAATTCTTGCCCTCGACGTTTCCAAAAACTGCAAATATGCAAGAAAAACAGGCATCAGGGGTGGGTACAGTTGGTGCCGAGGGTGGGACTTGAACCCACACGCCCTTTGCAAGGCCCGGGATTTTAAGTCCCGTGCGTCTGCCGATTCCGCCACCCCGGCTTGTTGCGTACTGCTCGGACATCCGTGTCCTCCCAGTATTTCGGATTTTCGCTTGCACGTCGTGTGGCGAAAATCCTCAATCTGCCGATTCCGCCACCCCGGCTTGTTTTGCGTACTGCTCGAACGCAATAATTTTCGCGAAACAGGACGTTTTGTACCTTTATTTACAATTTGTTTACAACCCTCCTCTTGATTTAGTGAAATAGATATGCTACGGTTAAGTTTTGAAGCTAATTTTGATTGAGGTGACTCGTTATGATAAGTCCGACAACAACAACTCTGGGTAGAGCAAAAATGTTTTCAGGATTAATGGGGGAAGAATCCTTAGCTCTCCGAGATTCGGAGACGCGCTTGGATTTGGATGATGTAGGCCTAACGATCTTGCTCATGGCGGATTTAGGTGGACAACCTCAAGAAATCGGTTTGACGGCGATAAGGCATTTGAATCCTCACCAAGAAGATGTGGCAGATTTCAGTAGAGTCTTATCTCCTGGAGAGGCCCTTGTGACACTTGTTTTCGAAGGGAGACAAATCAAGGGTGATTCCGCCGGCACACGAGTTCGGCATGAAGTCCCCTTAGATTTTGAAGCATTTCGAACTCTCATTCATCGTATATCTGGCAATTCTTCGCGAGTGGCTGGCCCTGAAGTAGGCCGATGCTTGGAGGTGGAAGGTGCGAAGATTGCAAAACAGTTGCCTTTGGATCGAGTGCATGCTTGCCAGTTTGAGAATGCGCGGTCATTCTTTATCGGTGCCTTAAAGAGATTTACTGGTGAGAACTGTCAAAAGACCGTTCTACACGGAACAACATTCTGGCATGAGCCAAACTCTAATTTAGAATTCAAGGATCTCTATCTCGGAAATTCCCGAAATGAACAAGGTGAATTTAAAGACATACTCCGTCATCCAGAAACCGTCTTTGTTTTAGAAGAGCCATCTCAAAGCATTACTTTGGAATACCCGATTTCCCTCCGATAGAACTTACTCAACGTTCCGTCTAGCTGAATCTGAGGGCAAAGATAAGGAGACATTGATCTTGCTACCCAAGATATTTACAAGATTTCCGAGTGAAGTGAACTCCGCGTTGGTTGGCGTGGGTGAACGGACCTTTTCCGCTAGCGTGGAGAAATTGCGTGATGGGGAAGACACCGTTCAATTTTCGCACCGGGTCCTGACCGAGTTTCCTCGTGAAACGATGGCTGAAGATTTGGATATGTTTAAGGCGGAGTTGTGCGTGTGGAGTGAAGGTTTGGAGGATCACGTTCTCCCGATGCAACTCAATGACCTTCGAGTTCCATTGGCTGAATCTTTCGCAGGTGGTCTTGTCATGGGAGCCTATCTGATTGGTCTAGCCATTCGATTTAGTGAATATCCCCGAACCAGGAATTTCAATATCCACTTAACTTTAGATAAGCCTGACGAATGGCAGCATATTCAATCAGGATTTAACCGCTTCCAAATCATTCAAGGCGTTGTTTCAGAAGTTGCGGAGGGGAGGATGGCTATTACGGATTCTGACCTCGAGGTTCTTCAGCGCTGTGGAAAACTAGAGAGGAGGCAGTTTAATGAATTATTTGTCTCTCCGCTGGACGCCGGTGAGCTCGCTTTGCCTCAGAATGCCAGAAAATTGTTAGACTTAGTCCATCCTTGTGTTGACTTCGGGCTAGATGCCGGGGTAACAAAAACGGTTGGTTTGTGGATTCGGAGCCTGCCGAGGTGAATCTGGAACAATGGATTCGCAAAGCAAATGAAGTGACCTCTCCCCGTTTAATTCGGGAGATTGGCGCAGTAAACAATCGCATTTTCGGACTTGCTAGAAAACCAGAGTTCATCGTAGAGCCAGATGAGACAGCCTTGCGTCAAGAATCGGCTGGTCTCCATTCGGCAATCGCCAATCAAATCAAGACAGCGGGAGAACCTGGCTGGCCTGTCGAGCGTAAGCTCGAAGCTGTAGTGAACGAGCTTCGTAGTCTTAATCTCGTTCCCCCTCCATCGCTTCACGATGTTCTCATGAGAGGCGTGGCTCACATCGTCAACTCTTCATCAAGCCCCAACGAAACGAACGTCGAGCTTCTAAAGTATACTCGAGCTCTTTCTAGTCTGGCCGTTCGGTTGGCAGAATCAGCTCTTCCCCAATCTTTAGGAGCTTCTCTTCAGGATTGGGCTGTTGAGCAGCTCCCTTCCCTTCGAGATTTACTCATCTCAGAGGAAGCGCTTCCGAAGAGTCCCTCCGCGTCTATCACGTATAAGCATGTCGGTGGCGTGTCGTTTGGGGATCCCTCCGAATCGCCACTCAGGGCAATCGGGTTCTCGCGGGAGAACATGGTGATCGAATTGAGCCAAACCGGGTTGGCAAAGATTCACTCTGTGAACCAGTTTGGAAAGCATCCCTTAACGTGTGTTGTTGCTTCGGAGGATGTCACCTCGATGACCAGTTCTGCAGACTTAAGTCAGTTGGCTGCTGCATGGAAGTCGGTTATCATTCTCCATGACTGCAACTCAGGCAAGGCGGGTAAATTGTCTTCCTTTGAGGAGCTTCCAGCCAATGGTTTGGATTTCGCCAAGATGACTTTTTCTCCTGACAATCGAGTTTTAGGGGTGGGCGTTTGGAACCGCGCGTACATCAAATCCACCACCTCCGGAAAAACGTTGCGAATCATCGATCTAAAAGATCAACAGCCATCGATTGCCTTTGCACGCGATGGGAAAAAGGTCATTCTAGGGGGTAGAGATTGTCTCTATCTTTACGATTGGGAAAGTGAAAGTCTTGTTCAGTCGATTCACCTTGGCCGATACAGTTTTCCAGAGCCCCTTTTTTCTCCAAGTGGTCAGTTGCTCTCGGCTTCTCCAAACGGCTTATTGGTTCATGATTTGGACTCTCTCGATGTTCTCAAGATGGATCCAGAATGGGCTTCTTCAGTCTCCTTCACCGGCGACGAGCGCTTGGCGGCTATTGGAAGGCAAGGGAAAATTGATCTCCTAGACTTTCGCCAATGGGAAAAGATCCTGAGCATTCCATCGAGTATTTCGCCTCACGGAACTCCAGTGAGCGACGACGTTGTTCATTCCGTGGCTGTTTCCCCCGGTGGGGATAGCCTGGCTTATCTTCGATCCAATCTGAACCGTGTTGATGTGGTTGAGATTGCTTAGGATTTCAGAGGGTCTTTGCTTCTTAGCCGCTTCCATTGGCGGCTTGGGAGTTCGCGGTGAAGTTCCTTTGCAATGACCTCGGATGCATGAAACACCGCTTCCAGATTGACGCCGCTATGAATCCCCATCCGATCCAACATGTAAATCAAGTCTTCAGTTCCCAGATTACCCGAAGCTCCTGGAGCATATGGGCAACCTCCCAATCCACCGGCTGAGGTGTCAAAGGTTGAAATCCCAAGCTGGAGACCGGCGTAGACGTTGGCCATCGCGGTTCCGTAAGTGTCATGAAAGTGAAGGGCGATCTTGTCTGCAGGAAGTTTTGCAAGAAGATGGCCGATCGTTTTTTGCACATCTAAAGGTGAGGCAGCACCAATCGTATCTCCGATGGAGACTTGATAAACTCCCATTTCAAGTAGCCGCTTCGAAATTTCCGCCACCTTTTCTTTGGAGACTTCCCCCTCATACGGACAAACGAATCCGGTGGAGACGTAGCCGCGAACCGAGATTCCATGGGGTTTTGCCGTATCGATCACTTCTTTAAAAACACGAAGGGATCCCTCGATGTCCATGCGGATATTTTTTTGAACAAACGTTTCCGAGGCGGCCGTGAATACGGCGATTTGCTGGATTCCTGATTCGATGGCACGCTCGAGTCCCTTGAGATTCGGCACAAGGGCTGAATAGGTCACCCCTCGTGTGGCGTGGAGTCGCATGACCACTTCAAGCGCGTCAGCCAACTGAGGAATTGCTTTCGGGCTTACAAACGAGGTGACCTCGATCTGGGTCAATCCCGTTTTTGCCAGCTGTTCGATGAATCGAATTTTGGTGCCAGTCGAAACCGTTTCGAATTCATTTTGAAGTCCATCTCGTGGCCCCACTTCAAAAACGGTGACATGTTCAGGCAGTGAACTAACCATCAAGCGACTCCAACTTGATGAGCACTTCACCCAGTTCCACGAGATCCCCTACACGGCGAGGGATCAAGACAACTTCTCCTTCTTCGGGGGAAGTGATCGACATCTCCATTTTCATTGATTCCAAGACGAGAAGCACTTGATTGGGTGTGACGAGATCCCCCACATCAACGGCGATTTTCAAAATTCTTCCTGGCATCGGTGCTCGAATGTCTCCTTCGTTATCCCAAAGATCGGAAGAGGTTTCCGCTTTTGTGACTCGGTTGACCACTTCGAAGGTATAGGTTTTTCCTTTCACCCAAAACTGGAATGACTTCTTTTTTTGGACCACGTAAAACGGGAGAAGGGTCCCATCCAGATGGAGAATCCCATCACCTTTTCCATCCGATTGCATCTCGACTTGGAAAACCGATCCTCCCCATTTGATCTTATATCGGTTGGGGTATTCCTTTCCAGCCGGGTCCACTTCAACGTCGAACAGTGAATCGCTTCCAACAGATTTCAAGAAGAATTGTTGCATCAAAACGCCCTCCATCCAAAAAGAGTATCCCAGGGGCCTCCGGACTTGATCCCTTGGGTCGGCGTAAGCGTTTGACTTGATTCGTGCTTTCCATGTTGGCTGGCGGTGAATGCAGCAACCAGGATGGCTTCATCTGGGATGAATTGCTGAGTTAATGCATCATGATGTTCCTTAATGAATTGGGTGTGGAGGTTGCCAGCTACAAATTCAGGATGATTAAAAAGTTGTTGTAAGAAATCGAGGTTGGTGGTTATTCCAAGAATGACGAAGTGTTGGAGTGCCCAAACCATCTTTTGGATTGCGCGACGCCGTGATTCTCCCCAAGTGATCAACTTCGCAATCATCGGGTCATAGTCAACACCGATGAAAGTTCCTTCGGCAACACCGCTGTCGACGCGGATATTAGGACCATCTGGCGGGATGTATCTTTCGATAATCCCGGTGCAGGGAACAAATCCACGGGTGGTGTCTTCCGCATAAATTCGGCATTCGATCGCATGGCCGTCCATTCGCAATTGTTTCTGAATGAAAGGGAGCTTTTCGTTAGCCGCAACCAAGATTTGTGCTTCAACCAAATCGCGATGGGCAATCATTTCGGTTACGGGATGTTCCACCTGAAGCCGGGTGTTGACTTCGAGAAAATAAAATTCACCCTTCTTGTCAAGGATAAATTCCACCGTTCCAGCATTGGTGTATCCAACCGCCTTAGCGGCCGTTACGGCTGCCTCTCCCATTCGATTGCGTAACGATGCCGTTAACGCGACCGAAGGGGATTCTTCGACAATTTTCTGATATCGGCGTTGAATGGAACACTCACGATCAAACAAATGGACGAGGTTGCCGTGGTGATCGCCCAGAATTTGGATTTCGATGTGTCGAGGTTCTGAGATATATTTTTCAACGAAGATCCGATCATCTCCAAAAGCCGCTTTTGCCTCGCGGCGAGCTGCTTCCACGGCAGGAAGCAAGTCTTTTGATTCATGAACAAGTCGCATTCCTTTTCCACCACCCCCTGCGGTGGCTTTGATCAAGACAGGATAGCCAATGCTATTAGCAAGCTGGAGTATTTCGTTTCGGTCCAATCGACCCGGCATCTCTCCTCCGGGAATCACGGGTATACCAAGTTGGCTTGCTGTTTTCTTGGCCATGAGCTTGTCCCCCAAGAGGCGCATCACTTTTGGGGAGGGCCCAATAAAGGTGAGCCCCGGTTGCTCACAGGCTTCCGCAAACAAAGGATTTTCTGAAAGGAACCCATAGCCAGGGTGAATGGCATCCACATGCGCAACTTTAGCAATTTCAATGATTTGTGAGATGGAGAGATAAGTTTCTTTGGGAGAAGTCCCGATCAACGGGTAGGCTTCATCTGCAAATCGAAGATGAAAGACATCGTGATCTTCAGGGGAATAAATCGCCACGACCCTAATCCCCATCATTTGCAAGGTTTTGGCGATGCGAATCGCGATTTCCCCGCGATTGGCTATGAGCACTTTACGAAACATCGGTGATTGTCCCCTTCAGTCCGAGAGCCAGTTAGGCTTTCGTCGTTCCAGGAAAGCGCGTAATCCTTCTTGCCCTTCAGGAGAGACTCGGATCTCAGCAATTTGCTCGGCTGTAAAGGCTTCGGATTTATCCCAAGGGTAATGGCTAATCTCGTTCAAGAGGTGTTTACAGGCCGTTAAGGCCTTGGGTCCATTTTTCCTCAAAAGAGTACAGAATTCAAGAATCTTTTCATCCAATTCGTGAATGGAATGAACCACTTCGGAGATCAAACCAATAGTTTTCGCTTTCTCTGCATCAAATCGCTCCGCAGTCAGCGCATAGCGACGAAACGGACCCGCCCCGATTTTTTCGATGACAAAGGGGGAGATCACGGCAGGGAGAATTCCAAGCTTCACTTCGCTAAAAGAAAAAGTGGCCGAAGCTAAGGAAACCGCGATATCCGAGACGGCCACCAGTCCTACGCCACCACCCAGTGCAGCCCCTTGAACTCGAGCAATCACCGGCTTTGGTGATTCCCGAATGGCCCGAAACATTCGCGCCAAACGTTTGGCGTCCGATCGATTTTCATCTTTCGAATACGTAATCGACTTTTTCATCCACTCGATGTCGCCGCCAGCTGAAAAAGATTCTCCATTGGAAGCTAAGACAATCACACGAGTATCGGCTGATCTGGAGAGATCGTCAAGGATCCGGGTCAAGTCTTGGATGACTTGTTCGTTAAACGCGTTATGAACCTCGGGCCGATTGAGGGTGATGGTGGCCACTTGATTGTCAATGGAGAGACGAACAAGAGTGTCCATCCGCATCACATCCGGAACAGGCTCTGCTGGCGAGGAGGGAATGGGGCATTTAAGGAAGCCGCAATTCCCAAACCAAGCACCATGCGCGTATCGATTGGATCAATGACCCCGTCATCCCAAAGGCGTGCGGTGCTGTAATAAGGGCTGCTTTCTTTGGCGTATTTTTCAAGGATGGTTTGCTTCAAAGCCTTTTCTTGTTCAGAGGTGAGTGACTTTTTTCCGGATTTCGCCAGTTGTTCTTTTTTGACTTCGAAAAGAACGCTGGCGGCTTGTTCGCCACCCATCACCGATATACGGGAATTGGGCCACATCCAAAGTTGCCTTGGGCCATACGCACGTCCGCACATGCCGTAGTTTCCCGCTCCAAAAGAACCGCCAATAATCACCGTGAATTTGGGGACAGCGGCATTCGAAACAGCGGCCACCATTTTGGCACCATCTTTCGCAATTCCGCCTGCTTCATATTTTTTTCCAACCATGAATCCGGTTATATTTTGAAGAAACACAAGAGGAATTCCTCGGTGACTGCACAGTTCAATGAAATGTGTGGCTTTAAGTGAGCTCTCAGAAAAGAGGACTCCGTTGTTGGCCAAGATGCCGATCGGATATCCAAAAAGGTGTGCGAATCCTGTAACCAGTGTGGTTCCATAAAGCGCTTTGAATTCGTGAAACCGACTTCCATCCACAAGGCGAGCAATGATTTCCCGAACATCGTAGGGATTCCGGATGTCTTTGTGGATGATTCCATAGATCTGTTCCGGATCGTAAACGGGGTCTTCCGGTGGAATGACAGCCAGTTCAGTTTTCTTGGGTCGGTTCAAATCGAAAACAATGCGCCGCGCTATTCGCAAGGCATCCTCATCGTCGGCTGCATAATAGTCAGCCACGCCAGAAACTCGGCAATGGACATCGGCCCCACCAAGCTCTTCAGAAGTCACTTCTTCCCCCGTAGCGGCTTTAACCAAAGGGGGACCACCCAGAAAAATCGTCCCTTGTTTTCGAACGATCACCGCTTGGTCACTCATGGCTGGGACATAGGCCCCTCCGGCTGTGCAAGATCCCATCACCACGGCAATTTGAGGAATTTCCGCGGCAGACATCGTGGCTTCATTATAGAAGATGCGTCCAAAGTGTTCTCGGTCAGGAAAAACTTCATCTTGGAGCGGGAGAAAGGCACCACCCGAGTCGACAAGATAAATAGAAGGAAGATGATTTTCGCGTGCAATTTCTTGTGCCCGGATATGTTTCTTAACCGTCATCGGATAATACGTCCCTCCCTTGACCGTGGCGTCGTTGGCGATGATGACGCATTCGCGACCTTCGATGCGGCCAATGCCTGTCACAATCCCGGCGGCTGGGGCTTCGTTGTCGTAAAGGTCATGGGCGGCAAGAGGACTGAATTCAAGGAAAGGGCTATTGGGATCAACGAGGCGAACAATTCGTTCTCGAACAAAGAGTTTTCCTCGTTGTCGATGTTTTTCAATGAGGGATTTTCCTCCACCTTGCTTTACTTTTTCGATCCGATTGCGGAGTTCGGTCACCAAAGCGGACAGGTGGGCTTTGTTTTCTTGGAAAGTCTCCTCGGCCACGTTAACATTGGATTGTAGGACGTCCATAGAATTATGACATCCCTGTCAAATTATGGGACGGATGATGTCGTCCTCCTGACTCCAATGTGTAGGCGTCCATAGAAGTCTGGAATTTCCCTTTCTCCAAAGGGAATCCCTTGGAGCCCCATGAAATCCTATGGTGTACAGGGAGGAAATCATTGTGGCGAAAGTGTTAAACAATCGAAAAAATAAGACGATCTATACCCCATCCGATTTGGATCCGATTGATTATTCGCGTGATCTTGGAGCCCCAGGGGAATTTCCGTATACGCGCGGGGTTCACCCCACCATGTACACCGAGAGACTTTGGACCATGCGCCAATTTTCGGGGTTTGGAACGCCGAAGGAAACAAACCAACGCTACAAGTTTTTGTTGACTCGAGGTCAAACCGGACTTTCAGTGGCTTTTGACATGCCAACCC
>Ga0207095_10123_pt2 | contig 16839 bp, 12 predicted proteins | sample Alteio_BWMinHeat_88_FD_153529 | JGI IMG/M metagenome (GOLD analysis project Ga0207095, IMG submission 153529) | Enriched cells from forest soil in Barre Woods Harvard Forest LTER site, Petersham, Massachusetts, United States -... | ecosystem: Environmental > Terrestrial > Soil > Temperate forest >... | reverse complement strand
CCAAAGAGTGTGATCGAAGCCAATGGTCAGGGAACAAACTCAAACGGTGGGGACATTCACATTCTGTCTCAAGGGAACACGGTGTTTGCGCCAGGTGCGAACCTCCAAGCTAAAGGTGGCGACAGTGGGAATGGTGGGTTTGTGGATGTGAGTGGTGAGGGGAACGTGTACGTCAACGGAAAGGTCGACACGAGTGCTCCGAATGGGACTACCGGAACTTTCTTGATTGACCCAGCAAGCTTGACGGTGACAAATGCGGCCGCCGGGGGAACTCAGGATCCGAATGTTCCGAATGTTCTTTTCGGGACAGCAGACAATGGCGGGAACACCGTCTCTGTGGGGAGACTGCAATCCCAAGTGAGCAATATCTTGTTGCAAGCCAACAACACAATCACGATCAATGATTTAGCGGGAGGTTTTGCCGGTGGGTCCATCACATTACAACCAAACGTAAGCTTAACAATGCAAACGAACACGGGGAACATCACGTTTGCGAATACAGCCAACACGATCACCGCCAGTGGAAGTGGAGGCATCACGATTAACGCAGGTGGAAGTGCAACGGTTGGAAACTTGTCGACCACCAATGGGAATATTACCGTGACTTCGGGTGGAAGTTTGACGATGGGAAATTTTTCAACGACAACTGGAAGCATTTCAGCCACTTCGACTGGCACGATGTCCACCGGAACCTTCTCAAGCACCAACGGCGGTATGACTCTCACTTCAGGGGGGGACATGACCCTAGGAAATCTTTCCACTCCAGGAGGAACGGCTACGCTTACCTCAAGTGGCAAGATTCTTAATGGAGGAGGGGGAACGAATGTCCAGGCCTCTACCATTATTATTACCGCCGGTTCGGACATTGGTTCTCCTGGGATTCACTTAACAACCAATGCACCAAATCAACTGCAACTAGCTTCCTATTCTCCTGGGGGAATGTACGTTGATAACAGCAGTGCTCTGAGCAATTTGATTGTCACCGATGTGATAGGGCCCATCACAATCAACAACACTGGAATGATAAGCAGTATGAGCCTGGGAGGAAATCCCCCAAACAATATCAATGTGACCTATAATGGTGCGACTCGGTCGGTGACCTACAACGGCACCACCGATGTTTTGAATGCGAATGCTTCTGGAACAAGTCTTTATTTTACTGCAGGTCCGATTGTTCTTGGTTCGGTTACTGTCAGTTCGTTGACTTTGGTTACGTATGGTGCAAACTCGATCACAAGCGATGGGGTCTCCAATCCGAACATTACGGCACCTCTCGGGATTGGAATCTATGATGGTGGGTCCTTTGGAAGTGCGGGAACACCCATTACCGGCAATGTCGGTACGAGCCTGTATATATACGCTGGTGGTGGAGCGTGGTTTAACAACACCGGCGGTGCAACACTCCTTTCCACCGGGGTCACCGGCGGACCCGAGGTCATTAACAATGCAGCAATATTCACCAATACGTCTGTTAATTTAGGCGTAAATGATATTACCGTGAATGATGGTGGGGAAAACCTGGCGTTTACAAGTGCTACTCACACCCTAAACGGGAACGTTCCGTCAGCCTATCTAAGCATTGCCTCAGGAGGCCCACTCGTATTAGGGAGTTTGACGGCTACCTGGGCCCTCATCCAAGCCAACACCATTGATGGGAGCGGGGCTTCTCCCAACATTACCGCTTCCGTCAGTGCTAATTTGTACACGGCGTTTGGGATGAATACCCCCGGGACGCCGATCAATACAGCTACCCCCAATCTGACAGTGAACGAACAGAATCCGCTTGGCAGTCTGATGAACGTGAACAGTACAGTTCCTCTTGGCGGACTCAACGTGATAACTCATGAAGAAAACTCGACCGTGACTGCCCCCAACGGCTCCTTGAACTTTGTTGCCGGAACAGATTTGTTAAACGCTTCGTTTCCGGGGACCTTTGTCACCATGAACAATCAGTCAGGTAACATTGTCTTAAACGCAGGGAACAAGGTGGACGCAGGAGGGGCCGCTTCACTCGTTGCTTCCGGATCCATCACCGGGGATAACACACCAAATCTCGTCACGGCGGGAACCGGCGTATTCACAGCAGGAACGAATATAGGCAGTGGTGGGACTCCGCTCAACACAGCCGTGACATACTTCTCCGCAAGCTCAGGATCCAATGGAATCTACGTGAATAACACCGGTGATATGATTTTAGAAACAGTGACCGCCAGCGGAGCGGGAAACAACATTACGATTACCGGGAATGGAAACATGACTGCATACGCATTTGGGAACTTGGTTACCGGTAACACGCTGAATTTAACAGCGGCGAACGCAATCGGCACCGTAGGAGCTCCCATTAACACGAATGTCACCGCATTCAATGCTACAGCCAACAACGGTGGGGTGTATGTGAATAACACAGGGTCGTTGATCCTGGGGAATGTCACCGCCAACGGAGCAGCGAACAATGTGGGGATTACGGCATCAGCGGCCATTACGGGGAATGGCGGTTCTCCGAATATTACCGCAAACACAGCAACACTAACAGCCGGCACCAATGTCGGAGCCGTGGGGACAGCCGTGAATACACAAGCTAATACGTTGAATGCGGCCACAACCAACGGACTTATTAATTTAAGTAATACAGGAGCAGTCACTCTAAATTCAATTGTCGCGGGTGGCGTGGGGGGCAATGTGACATTGAGTAACACCGGGGGTAACTTGAGTGTTGCAACGGTGACGGCGGGTGGAAGCGTATCCCTGACCTCTTCGAATTCGGTTGTTGATTCGACTTCGAGCATCACTTCGAATAATATCACTATAAATGCAGTAAGCGGAATCGGAACTCCTGGAACGCATATCAATACAACGGATACCGGTTCACTCACCACCACGACGACTGGGGCTCTCGCCACCACGAATATTACGAACACCGGAACATTAGCTAATCTTTCGGTAACTACAGCCAATGGAGATGCAACAATAGCAGCTGCGAATGGCACCTTAACTTTTGTTGGCGCTTCTTCGTGGTTGAATGCGCCATTAAATGGCACGAATGTCACGGTTAACAACACGAATGGGAATCTCCTGTTTGATCCTACGCACTCGGTGAACGTGGGAGCAAGCAATGCAACCTTGACCGCAAGTGGCTCGATCACCGGAACCGCCACTGCGGGAAACCTCACGGCCAACACCGCGAGCTTGACCGCGGGGACGACCATCGGCACTGGGGGTACTCCGCTGAACACGAGTCTCAGCACATTAAATGCCACGACAACCAACGGTTTGATTAACGCGACCAATACGGGAACCCTGAATGTCAATTCGGTGACCGCTAACGGGGCAGGAAACAATGTAAACCTCACCACCAGTGCAGGAGATATGTTTGTCACTTCAGCCGTTTCCAATGGCGGAAACGTGAACTTAACGGCTCAAGGGTCCATTTATGATCCACTCCCGAACATCTTTGCATTTGGCAATGCAAGCTTAACGGCTTTAACGGGTGTGATTGGAACCAGTGGAGGTCACTTGAATGTCACGGTTAACGGAACGTTAACCCTTTCAGCCGGGGGAGCACAAGGTGGGATTGCGGTCGACTTAGATGGTTTAGTGAACGGGCTTGCGACGCCATCGGCTTCGATCATCGTATCGAGTTATCCAGGTGGAAGCACCGGTTACTTCAACGGGATTTGTTTGTTTGGTTGCGGTGGTGGTAGCGGCGGGAGCGGCGGTGGTGGTGGCAGTAGTCCGTTCACGCCGGTGGGTTCCATTGTTTCATCAGTAGCTGTGACGAGCACCCCAGTGGTGATGGATTTTTCGACCACGTCGTACATCACGACCGCCTTGCAAAATGGGAAGTCGAACTCTCAGAATGAATTGATTCCAGAAGACGTTTTGTGGGTGTATTCGGTTCCGGACTTCGATAGGGTTGTAGTCGAAGTGAAGCGTTACATCAACTTTGCAAAGCCCAACTACCAGCCCCAAATGGGCCCAGGTGAAGAAGAGAAAGTCCCTTCACCATCTTATCAAGCAAGAGCCGCAATAGAGAAGTGAAAGCGGGCAGTCTTAGAGGGGTTTTCTTCCTTGGAATCCCTGATCAACGCCGTGGTAAAACTTGATTCGGTCTTCGCCTAACTTCCAGCAGAGATAAACGGGTTCTTTGTCTCTCACGCTGGGAAAGTCGATCAGCCCTTCATGGGGGTCGCGAACCACGCATCCGACTTGATTCATCAGCTTAATGATATCGGTGACTTCTTGTTCCAAACGGGTAAGCTCTTCTCGGCCTTTGCGAGTTCGGTTGGCAGGCGGGTGGTCGGTGTCACGTCGGTGATGAAGTTCCCACTGCACAGAACTTTCTTCCATTTTTTGGTACTTCATTTGAAAATCTTTGAGCAGCGATTCCAGAATGGGTAGGAGCCGCTCGGCTTCTTCTAAGGTAAAGATTTTCATCTTCACGGACATGATAGGAGCGTTCTTCCCATCGGAATTCTTTTCCTTCACTTTTCTAGATTATGCTTGGCTATGGCTGCATTTTGAGCCATGTGTTTTCGCTTGGCCCGCATCAAAGGGGTTCCCGCAAACTCCTCTAGAAACTCCTCATCCGTTATCTCCATCCAACTTTCAAGTGGGCGCTCAACTTGAGGTCTTGGGAAAAAAGCTTCCTCCGGTGTCGTGCTCGAAAACCGGTTCCAGGGACAGACTTCTTGGCAGACGTCACAGCCAAAAATCCAATTGCCGGTTTTTTCCGACAGCTCTTTGTCGATGGGCTCTTTGGTTTCGATGGTCAAATACGCGATGCATCGGCTTCCGTCCACCACATAGGGAGCGGTGATGGCTTGTGTCGGGCAGGCTTCTATGCATCGGTTGCAATTTCCGCAAAAATCGAGGTGGGGAGCATCAGGCTCGATGACAAGATCGGTTAGGATTTCTCCAAGAAAAACCCAGGAACCGAGATCCCGAGTGATGAGGTTTGTGTGCTTCCCCTGCCAACCCAGGCCGGCTCTTTCAGCCCAAGCCTTTTCAAGAATGGGGGTGGTGTCTACGCAGACTTTGACTTTAGCGAGAGGTTCTGCCAGGGTAATGGCCGCCGCCAATTTCTTCAATTTTTTCTGGATGACTTTGTGATAGTCTTTTCCCCAGGCGTAGCGGGAAATTTGCCCCTGGTTGTCGTTTGATTTTGTCGGGTAAGGGGTGTAGTAGTTCAGCGCGGTCGCGATCACGGTTTGGCAGCCAGGAAGCACCTTCCCGGGGTCAAGACGCTTTTCAGGGTCCCTCGCCATGTACGCCATGTCACCGTGATAGCCGTTCTGGAGCCATTCAAGGAGGGGAGCATTGGGAAGAGGTTCGGCACGGGCGAAGCCGATCTTGGAAAACCCAATCTCCAAGGCGGCTTCTTGAATCTGCTCTTTGATATTGGCCATCCCTCGGACTTCTTGTGGCGCTACTTCAAAACCTTTCTCATTTTGGGACACTTTCGTACATGTCCCAAAGCACGTACGGAAGTGTCCCCACTTTTTGCACGAGGGGGGATTGCTAATTTCCTCCAAATATTGTAAACTAGTAAAGAAAGATGAACCGACATTTTGTTAACATGAATAGCCAACGCCAAGAAGCATTAAGCGTTTGGTCTTCCAGCCTTCTTTCTCATTCAGGCCCGCTTCACTTCTTTACTCGGCGTACCGGCGGGGTGAGCTTGCCTCCGTTTCACACTCTCAACCTGGGTTTGACCACCCAGGATGAACCACAGAACGTCCGCAATAATCGTAAGCGTATTGAAGAGAAGTTCGGGCTGTTGCTGCGTGCTTTAGCTCTCCAAGTGCATGGGGGAGAGGTTCTGGTCTTAAAATCAGCAGGGGAGCTCCCCTCTGAAAACGCGTTGCCGAAAGCAGATGCCATCGTCTCAAGTGCCCCGGGGATTTCCTTGGCGATGTTTTTTGCCGATTGTGTCCCCCTGTATCTCTGGGATCCGGTTAAAAAGGCAGGAGGGCTAGCCCATGCAGGCTGGCGGTCTACCATTCTTGATATCGGTCCACATGCGATTGAATCGTTGCAACAAGAGTTTGGAACAAGCCTTGAAGACATCCAGGTTGCCATTGGCCCTTCGATTGGTCCTTGCTGCTTCCAAGTTGGTCCTGAGGTGGCGGAGGAATTTCGAGAAAAATTTGGAGATGAAGTAATCGAAAAGAAGGATGGGCAATTTTATGTCGATTTATGGAAATCAAACAAGTTGGCTTTGTTGAAGAAAGGGGTAAAAGGGGGAAACATTGAACTGGCAGGAGAGTGTACCTCTTGTCGGTCGGATTTGTACTTTTCCTATCGACGCGACAAAGGGAAAACAGGGAGGATGGCGGGGGTCATTCAAGTCCCGGTCTGAAATCATAAAAAGGAGGCGGTTCCTGACTCATGCCTAAAGAAAAAGTCCTCGTAGTCGACGATGAACGTAACATTGTCGAGCTCCTTAAATTCAATCTCGAAAAAGAAGGCTATGATGTGGTTGTGGCTTATGATGGGATCGAGGCGGTCAAATTAGCCAAGGATGAACGCCCGGATCTGATCATTTTAGACATAATGCTTCCTGGCCAGGGTGGCCTCGAAGTTTGCCGGCAAATTCGAAAAGAGATGAAAACACCCATTCTCATGGCCACTGCCAAAGGGGAAGAAATAGACAAGATTCTCGGTCTTGAGTTGGGTGCAGATGACTATGTCACGAAGCCCTTCAGCCCGAGGGAGCTGATTGCTCGCGTGAAGGCGATCTTAAGGCGCACAAGCATGCGCCCCGAAGAACAAGATGAGATTTCGATTAAGGACATCACCATGAATCTGGTCAAACACGAAGTGCATGTTAAAGGAACTCGGGTGGACCTAAAACCTAAAGAATTTGAGCTTTTGAAGCTCTTGGCAACCAATAAAGGGAAAGTGTTTACCCGCGATTTCTTGCTGGAACAACTTTGGGGATATGATTATCTTGGGGATACGCGAACGGTGGATGTTCACGTCAGACGCATTCGCCAAAAGATTGAAGAAGACGCTTCAATCCCAAAATATCTAAAGACGGTGCACGGCATTGGTTACAAGTTCCAGTATGAAGAAGAATGAAGGGTTTGACATGTCATCATTGAGAGCCCGAGGGAATGCTCAATCGGCTTTTTAAGCGAAGAAAACACGAAGTAAATTTAGCCTTTCTCCCGGATCCCATCACGGGTCTACCCTTGTTGACCTCTGTTTACCCCATTGTCGGACGCTATCTTTCTCGAAAACGCCAGATTGGCTTTCTTTATTTTGACATCGCCAACTTTCGCCAGCTCGAAGAGTACCATGGGAAGGTTCAGTGTCAAGAGCTTTTGGCTCGCATCGGGAACATCTTCGAAAAATCACATGACAAATTTTTCCGAGAAGAAGATTTGGTGTGTGTGGCAGGCCCTGGGAGTGATTCATTTATTGTTTTTCTCTTTTCTCCGCCACGCCACAAAGAGCTCTTTGGTTTATCGGATTTAAAGTTGGTGGCTTTTCGCGTGGCGAAGAAATTTGAAGAAATCGCACTGCAATGGGCTCGTGAGAATAAGGCCAAAGAGAAGATTTCGTTTCACAGCGGCCACACGTTTATTCTTCAAGATCCGCAGCTGCCGGTTGATCGCTTGATTTACGAAGCACAACGAGAAGCAGCGCTCAAATCAAGGCTTGAAGAAGTGATGGCCCAATTTGTTTCTAACATTTCCCATGAACTTCGTACCCCGCTTACGTGCATTAAAGGGTATGTGGAAACGTTGTTGGATGGCGCCTTGTCGGATCCAGAAATGTCCAAGCGATTTCTGGGCATTATTCATGAGGAAACGGAGCGATTGAATCGCTTGATTCGCGACTTGTTGGATTTTAGCATGATGGAATCCAACAAGGCTCACATGAACCGAATTCAAGTGAACCTTGGGCAATTGACTCAGGATGCCGTTGATTTCTTAAGCAACAACGCGGAGAAGAAACAAGTCTCGTTAACCGCGGAGATCGCTAAGGAAATTCCGGATGTTCAAGGGGATGAAGATCGACTGGAACAAGTCTTAATCAACATCATCGATAATGCGATCAAGTATACCCCCGCAGGAGGAAAAATCGTTGCACGGTGCAGCGAAGAAGATGGGTTTGCCAAAGTGGCAATCACCGACAACGGCCCTGGGATTCTCGAAGAAGATCGCGAGCGAGTTTTTGAGCGATTTTATCGGGTGGATGCCGATCGCTCCACCAGCACAGGGGGACGTGGGTTGGGGCTTGCCATTGCCAAACATATTGTGGAGGCTCATGGAGGAGCTCTGTGGGTGGAGAGTCAATTTGGTAAGGGAAGCACGTTTTATTTTACCATACCGGTAGCAGGAATGGTGGAGCAATGAGACGATTGATTGCCATTGTTTGTCTGACTGCAGTTACCCTAAGTGTCTTATACAGCTTTCAATTCCTTCGAATCCGAGAAAAACTGGATGCAGAGAGTGCACGGATCTCGAGGCTTCTCCGTTATTTTCTGGAAGAAGATGTGCTTCTTTCCCGTGCTTTTTTTGAATCCCCCAATGACAATCTCTCGGCTTTGAAGAGCGTTTCGAAAGGCCAACCGGTATTCCCGGGAATCTACAAGACCACTTATACCAGTTCTGGGCTTCCAGAAAAATCAACTTTTCCTCCAATTCCCGCCACGCTCCATCCGATGAGAATCGATCGAGACGGACAGCTTTCCGCAAATTCGTACTGGTTGCAAACGCGATGGTTTGTCTTGAACAAGAAGCTCTGGGTTGAGACTTTGCTTTCATCCAAGCATTGGCCACCCGGTGTTCATGAAACCGGCTCTCCCATTTTAGGATGGGCCATCCCGATCTCAAGAGATCTCTTGATGAGAGAAGACCAAGATTTTGAACTGGTGCTATACCATCCTGAGAATCTCGAGCCTTCGCGATTCACGGAGTTACGCGTTAAGCTTCCCGATCAAAATTCGCTTGACCCTTATCTTCACGATCTGATCTTGAAGTACAAAATTGGGCTTTGGACTCACATTCTTTTCTTAGGGCTTACTTGGATCTTGGTCTCGATTTTCATCCGATTTATTCGTTACAAGCCTTCAAAACCTTCAAAACGAGAAGTTCAGCTTCAGGAAGAACTTTCGTATCTTTCTCACACCTATCAAGATCTTTCGAAGAGCTTGCGAATGGAAAGACAAAAGGTGGAGTCAATTCTAAACAGTGCGCCCGACGGCATTTTTACCTGTGCCCCGGATGGAACGGTCACCCTTTGGAATCGCTCCATGGAAACTTTCACAGGGCTTCCAGAAAAGGGAGTCATCGGAAGACATTACCACGAATGCCTCAACATTTTTTCTTCTTCAGGGCAATTGTTGGTTGATCCGTTTTCCCCATGCCTAACCGAAGGAAGGAATCTGAGTTTCTTGGATTGCCTGATCGAGACCACGAGCGCCAATTCGGGCGAGGGTACCCCTGTGAATAGCCTCCCGGTGGCTTTGGGGGCTGCTCCCGTGCGGCATTCGGATGGTTTGGTGGAAGAAGTGGTGATCACGGTCAAAGACATTCGAGTTCAAAAAGAAGCGGAGCGCCTTAAGAAAGACATGCAAGCCATGATTACCCATGACCTTCGCTCTCCAGTCTCGGCGATGTTGGGTTATGCTGGTTTGATCCGAAACGCGAAGTTGTGCAAGAACGAACAAGAAGCAGAGAAATATCTAGATGCGCTCATCCGATCGGGCAAAGGGATGTTGATTTTGATCAGCAATCTGCTTGGCTGGTCCGGTTTGGAAGCTGGGAAATTGACGGTTCATAAGGAGCCTGTTTTGCTCCCGCCAATCCTGAAGGAGATGGCCGACAGCTTCGAAATCCTAGCCAAGCCCAAAGGGGTCTCCGTTGTGGCCCAAGCGTCGGATGCCATGTGGGCCATGACCGATCCTGAAAAGCTCAAGGAAATCTTGACGAACTTGCTGGCCAATGCCATTAAGTTTAGTCGCCCTGGGGGCGTTGTCCAGGTGGGGGTGGTTGAAGAAGGGGAAAAGGTGAAGATTTCTGTTTCGGACGAAGGGCCTGGGATTCCAGAGGAAGAGCGCGACAAGCTTTTCTTGAAGTTTTCAACCTTGCGTGAGAAGGAATCGGGGACAGGGTTAGGACTCTACATTGTGAAAATGCTGACCGACGCACTGGATGGGAGCGTTGAATTCACGAGTGAACTCGGAGAGGGGAGCACCTTCACCATCACCCTTCCTGGCTTCCAAAAAGTTAACACGCCCCCACGCCAGCTTTCCCTTTTGTCACTCGGGTCAACGGCCGATACTAAGAAATAGGGGCACCAAGTTATTTTCAATTTATGATTTACGATTTGCGATTGAAGAGCTGAAAAAGCCAAATCGACAATCTAAAATTATAAACAATGTGGTTTATGGTGGGTTATTAATGGAGGGGGAAAAATGGAGAGGAATCTTCTTTTAGTTGAGGATAATTGCGATCATCAATTTATCCTGAAAGCTCATTTGGAAGCTGAGAATTATCGTGTGTTTTCAGCCGACAACGGGATAAAGGCCCTCAAGGTTCTCGGAAAACAAAAGATCGATCTCATCATACTCGACCTTTGGTTGCCTAAGCTGGATGGGTTTACCCTTTTGCAAACCATCAAGACTCACCCTGCCTGGGCGAACACACCGGTCATCGTGGCGACTGGAATTGAACGACCCAAAGACATTCTTGAACTTGCTGGCCTCGAAGTCGGGAATTGCTTCACCAAGCCCTATGAACCAAGCGAACTTGTCCAAGCGGTCGGCGATCTTTTGATTTGTCAGAAGTAGTGGGACTCCTGAGGCTGTGCTAGTTTTGCGATGCCTTCGGGAAAGTTCTAGAAGAAGCTCCGTCTCCCTCGAACTCGTAAAGCATACGACTTTGAATTCCAGACAATAGTCCGATCCCCATACAGCTCAGCATTGTAGCTGGAATGCAGTAGGTTATCGACGGAAACCCTTGGGTTGAGGTGATATAGACAGATAGGGCCGATCTGATCGAACCCTTCAGATCGAGGAGTTTCTCCTCAATTGCGGCGCGTTCGATCGCGTGAGTATCGATGTATCGAATGTGTTTTCTTGTGAATACTTCAATCGCGTCGAAGAGTTGTTCTTGGGCATTTTTTACACTTTCTGGACTAGATAAGGCGAAGCGTCCGAAATTCAGAACAAAGCAAGATTGATTGAAATCGTAAGCTGTCATGAACACCGATTGCGCTGTGGGAGTTGGAGCCTTCGGGGGCGAAGCACCCGTTAAGTCTACTTCTTGACCAAGTGTGCGTAGGACGACCCCAATGATTTGTGCCCATCCTACCATCGCCAATGTCATTGAAGCCGCCTGATAAACATGTTCTTGCAGATGTGGGTAATTGGTCGTAATAATTTCAGATTGACTAGAAAGAGTTTTTTCGATTTCTTGTTTAGTATTATTGAATGAAGCCTCAAGCTCATCAATCGTTTCTGGGCTTGATGGACCTGGTCTTTCTGAAGCATAAGTTCGGGTTACATTTAACAGGTGAGTTAAAGCTTCGTCAGCGGCACCCGGCTGTTTTAAGTCGTAATCTATCTCATTCACTCTGAAGATGTCAAAATGAGCTGCGAGTCTTAGAGCAGGGATTTCATTTGCCATATCCCCAAGAATACTGCGATTTGACGGGGTTGTCAACTTGAAAATGTTGCCAAATTATGAATTTCCCGGCATCTCTGAATGGACCGAGTGTTCTTTGTCGAAAATTTGCAGCAAGCAAGATATCCTTGGAGGATGGACTATGAATTCGAAACAAAGGAAAGGCAAAAGCGTGGGGACGTTCAAAGTTGACGTGGAAGTCGCTAAAGTAACCGAACACCCGGAAGATTGGAAGTCTTTCCGAAAGGTCCTTGTTGATACCGGTTCAGAAGCGACTTGGCTTCCAGAAGAAGATTTGATCCGTATGGGAATTAAGATTTTTAAGAAAGATGTGGCATTTCTCATGCCCAATGGGCAAGTCATTACCCGAGATGTCGGAATCGCGCTTATTCGGACAGGGGCATTCAAGACAGTTGATGAAGTGGTTTTCGCAAAACCGAGCGATCTCTTGATCCTAGGAGCGCATACGCTAGAAGGCTTCCCTGCCACGGTCGATGTCTATCATAAGAAGCTGGTCGCATCGGGTCCGATGCCTGCCGCTGCTGCCTGAGCGCAATCCGTCCCCTTTGACAGTGAGCTTGCTCGCAGAAAAAGCTGGTCGGGGCGAGAGGATTTGAACCGGAATTGACAACTGACGTACGTCAATTCCGAGAGGGAACGGGGATTTTTCCTGTCGCTTCGGACCCACCCCGGGGTCCTTCGCTGATCCTCCTATTCGTCGGCGGAAAAATCCCGTCGGAGGTTCAAATCCGGCTTGGTCGGGGCGAGAGGATTTGAACCTCCGACCTTCTGCTCCCAAAGCAGACGCGCTACCAAGCTACGCTACGCCCCGTTCGAATATCCTATCCTCACGGGATTTCGAAATTCTTTTGTTCGAACCTCCTTGTTCGTATTCCGCAAAACGTTCTCTCCGTCGACTCTTGGCTGAAGTTTTGCGAGAGGTAGAATTTCTCAACCCCGTTAAACACTGCTTTACTTCTCTCACACAGATGGTCAAATCCTTTCGCCCCGCTTGAGATTTACGTCTAGAATGCGACTTGGAGAATCTTGCACGATGGACAGGATATTCAAGATGAATTGAGAACCTCAATGGCTCAAAGGAAGGAATGAAAATGGCTAAACCAATCGTCAGTGCCAAGCTAATCGATGTGAGCCATGTCGTGGAACACGATATGATCACGTACAAAGGTCTCCCAGCTCCCTATATCTGCGATTTTCTTAGTCGTGAAGATTCTCGTTCTCACTACACAGACGGTGTTGAATTCAACATTGGAAAAATAACAATGGTGGCTAACACCGGAACGTATCTTGATTCTCCGTTCCATCGATATCCTGATGGGATTGATTTGTCGGAGCTTTCACTCTCTTCTCTTGCCAACTTGGATACGGTCGTGATCCGTGCGAGTCATCTTAATCAACGCGCTCACGATAGGTCACTCTTATCCGGTTTGGACTTGTCGGGGAAGGCTGTGCTTCTGCATACGGGTTGGGATACCCATTGGAGAACTGAAAAATATTTTGTCGGGAATCCTTATCTAACCAAAGATGCAGCTGAGTTTCTGCGAGATGCCGGTGCCACTTTGGTTGGCATCGATTCTTTGAACATCGACAATACGGAAGATAGCTCCAGACCCGTGCATTCTATTCTACTCCGGGCTGGAATCCCAATCGTTGAACATCTTTGCAACTTGCAGGCGCTTCCTGATGCTGGAAGCAAATTTTTTGCTGTTCCGGTCAAGGTCAAAAACTTTGGCACTTTCCCGGTGAGAGCTTTTGTTCTTTGTGAATAAAGGGCACTTGCAAGACATCTGGTCGGGGTCACGAAAGCAGTCTCAATGAAAGAAATGGCAGAAACACTTCCGGCGACAAACTCTGAGTCAGTTCCATCCACCGAGATTGAAATCAACGACCAATTCAAGAAGTGCATTGATTTGCTTGAAGGGGGCCGACAGCACCTCTTCATCACCGGAAAAGCTGGAACGGGTAAGTCAACATTTCTTACCTATTTCCGGAATCACACGAAGAAAAGAATGGCGGTTCTCGCCCCAACGGGGGTTGCCGCTGTCAACATCGAGGGAGAGACGATCCATTCGTTTTTCAAGTTTCAGCCAAACGTCACACTGAGCGAAGCCAAGGACATCGCGAAGAATCGCCGTGGCAATCGCCTTTATCAAGAGCTGGATCTCATGGTTATCGATGAAATCTCGATGGTTCGGGCCGATCTTCTTGATTGTGTTGACGTTTTCTTGAAAACAGTCCGTGATGAGAGCACCCCCTTCGGTGGGATTCAGATGGCTTTTATTGGTGATCTTTACCAATTGCCTCCCGTGGTTACGGGCGAAGAGCGCGTTGTACTGAAGAATCACTATCCAAGTCCGTATTTTTTTGATGCGCAGGTTATCCAATCTTTGTTTCCTCCGGACGAGGAGCCGCGTCTGGAGTTGGTTGAGCTTGAGAAGATCTATCGCCAACAGGACGATCGCTTCATCGATCTTTTAAACAGCATTCGGAACAAAACAATGACCGATGACCAAGTTGCCTTACTGAACGAAAGATACCGGGAAAACTTGGAAACGATGGATGGTGATTCGATTTACTTGACCGCCACCAATAAACAGGCGGATGAATTAAACAAGGCCAACCTGGAAAAGCTCACGTCACGCCGCTCTCGCTTTCAGGGAACAATTGAAGGAGAATTCGATTCGAAGTCTCTCCCCACCGAACCCGATCTCGTTTTAAAGAAAAACGCCCGCATCATGCTGCTCAATAATGATTCTCTCGGGCGCTGGATTAATGGCACGTTGGGGACGATCCTAAAAATGAAGAAGGACGAAATGTCGGTGAGGCTCGATAGTGGAGAAACGGTGGAAGTTCTGCCATTCACCTGGAGTCATTATCGCTCACGTTATAACGAATCATCTCAAGCCATCGAAAAAGATGAAATCGGGCGGTTCACTCAATTTCCCGTTCGATTGGCCTGGGCGATCACCATTCACAAAAGTCAAGGGAAAACTTTCGATAACGTGATCATCGACATCGGTAAGGGGGCTTTTTCCTTTGGTCAAATTTACGTGGCGTTAAGCCGCTGCCGCCGCTTTGAGGGAATTCTGCTTAAGACGCCGATTAAGAAGGAGCACATCTGGGTTGACTATCGAGTCATCCGTTTCTTAACCAACTTCCAATATCAACTCTCAAAAACGAAAATGTCTCTTGAAGAACGCGTTGAGATCATCACGGCGGCGATTGAGGGCGGGAGAAAGCTTACGATTACCTACTTGAAGGCCGGCGACGAAAAATCAACCCGAGTGATTTTGCCGGCGAAGATCGGTCCAATGGAGTACCAGGGATATGCCTTTTTAGGAATCGAAGCCTATTGCTTTACACAGAAAGGGAGGCGGGTCTTTAACGTCGACCGAATCCTCGCAATCGCGGAAGCCGACGAGTGAAATCATTCTGAAGGAACATCGATAACGCGGAGCGAGTCGTTTTCGGTAGCTATACCCAGAAGCTCCTTGACTTGCCCTGTTTGTTCAGTTCCGGCATCCGTACCGTTCAGGGCGTGAACGCGAGACAGAGAAATGTAAGTATTTGGTTTATTGAGTTCGTAGGAAGAGTCAAGAAGCTGTTTGTAAGGGTTCTGGATTTTTAACATGACTGGATTTGTCATGGGGTTCAGAATTAAATAAAGGAAGTATTGGTCGCCAAACCGTTCGGCGTCTTGGCACTCTCGTGTCGTCATGCTGATAAACGCCATGCGGGAAGAGGCCATGGCTTTTACTTCGATTTTCCGCGACACTCCATCTGGAAAAGATTCAAGATCGTACCCTGGATCATACCCTGGCCGTTGTACGTAACGCGGTGTATTCTCTTCTTTTGCTTCGTGGTCATGAGCGATCTCAAGACCGAGAAGGCCAAGTAACTTGTTGGCAGGATGGCGAAAATGAGTTGACAAGTTTTCTAAAAGATCAGGGTGAGCCCTCACGAGCCCGGCAAACGAGGCGTCCGGTCTACCGATGAGCAAGCGGAGTTCTGATTCGCGGATGCCCAAAGCTTTCGCGGTGACCTGCGGCGTCTCGCCAAAGCTAGCCATGAGCTTGCTTACTTTGGGTCCGATTAGATTGGCGCCTTGAGGCGATTCTATTTTTCCATTGGCGAGGATTCGGGATCGAGTCATCGTGAGTCTTGCACCTAAATTGCATGCTTCCAAAAGGACTCTCCTTGAGTCCAATGATGGGAAAAGTATTCGGTCCTGGTAATCTCGTTGGGTGATCGTTGCTAAAAGTCCACCCCTTATGATCGAAGGTTTTATCCCGGAAACTTCCATGATTCGAGGTTCCAGGTCGACATAGGTCTGGCTCTTTGGAATTCTTTTTCCCCTTCTGTATCGCTGGACATCACTTTCGGTGATCTGAAGGGCAAGGGCTGTTGCTTTAATCCCCCCAAGCTTGCCTATGACCTGTTCGACGACGCGCGCGAAGGAAGCCCCCCCAATGGCTGCTTGCTGGAGGGCTTGACTGTGGCCGTTCCAGGTAAATGCATTCATCAGGCGATCAAGCAGATGTGCGCCCACGACCACCTCAAGGTCGACCGTGAGGTGGTTAGCGAAGTAGGGGAGGCGGTTCGGCGGAGGAAGAAGCGTGCCACGTTCAATTTGAAAAGCTTGCGAACGTCTTGTTTTTTGAGATTGAAGCCAAGTAAACCCATCAGCAAACTGTTCCAAGGGAATGCCTTTTCTTGTTCGCCAGGTTTCAAGCTCTTGTCCGAAGACTCTTAAGCTAGGGACTCTTCTTGGGGTTATTCCTATACCTTTAATTGCGCTTCACCTCGCTATTATTTGCGATTCGCATGAACATCTTACACGAAAATAAGCAAAATCACAACACAAGGATGTTGCCAAAATGTGAATTTTTCGGAGCTTCCCTTTGCGTGGCCCTGAGCGACAAGCTTCTTATTGGGTTTCGATTTTGCTTTTGCGGTCTGGCGCTTCCTCTGGGTCGCGGTACCTTTCGGGTTTGTACTGATTGTAATATGTTTTGATCTCTTCGTATGTCGTCGAAAGAAAGGGTAAGCGAAAAATCCACAAGACATCGGGCAAAGGCAATCCAGTTTCGGATGAAGTGTCTTCCTCGTCCAAGAGACTTGGCTCATACGTCAAGGTGGATGTGTCGGGAAACACCGAAGCTACGGACAACGATGGAATCAC
>Ga0207095_10211_pt1 | contig 16868 bp, 17 predicted proteins | sample Alteio_BWMinHeat_88_FD_153529 | JGI IMG/M metagenome (GOLD analysis project Ga0207095, IMG submission 153529) | Enriched cells from forest soil in Barre Woods Harvard Forest LTER site, Petersham, Massachusetts, United States -... | ecosystem: Environmental > Terrestrial > Soil > Temperate forest >... | reverse complement strand
GTATGTGGCGCGATCGCGCAAGCCAATCTGGTCAACGATCCCAATGTGCATTTCATTGCGACCTGCGGCATGATTTCCCTGTCGGAATATGCGATTGACCCGACATGCGATACGCTGCCCTTGAACGTGTTGCGCGAGATCGTCCATGACCGGGCAATGCTGGGGGTAAGGCATGGAGTCTCTGGCGTAGTGGGCGCAGAAGAGGAAGAAGAATTGCGGATGAAATCAGAAGCCGTAGTGCTGGAAATTGAGCCGATCGCCGAGGAAGAATGTGAGGCACCGCCGGACTTGTCAACCCTCTTGCAATGGCTTAAAGAGGGTAAACGCGACCAGGCGCTTTTGCATATCGGAAAATTTTCGGAGGAACTCCAGCCTCTGATGAGTCTTCTCAATCTCGAAGCAAAGTAATACTGGATTCACTTACATTCCAGAGACACACGAACAAACATTGGCATAATGACAATCCACAAACCCGCTGGCAGCGTCTGGAAATTGACAGCACGATGCATATTCGCATCGCTGCTCGCGCTGTCTATTTCTGATGCACGTGCAGACGAGCCGGCTCCTGTAACCATTAGCCATTCCACCAAGTTAGAGGACCTGACCAACCGCGCTTCCGAGCTCGCCCTAAGGGCAATGGGCATGTTAGGGATCCGATATAAACGTGGTGGCACAACGCCCGAAAACGGGCTCGATTGCAGTGGCCTGGTGGGCTACGTTTTCAAAGAAGCCTGGGGAGCAACCTTGCCACGCACCGCAGTAGAAATCAGTGCGCTGGGACAGCATATCGATCGCGATGATTTACAGCCCGGGGATCTGGTTTTCTATAACACCTTGAAGCGCGGATTTTCCCATGTCGGGATTTATCTGGGGGACAACAGGTTTATCCATTCACCATCATCCGGTGGCGAAGTGCGGATAGAAAACATGGGCATGGCATATTGGACGAAACGATTCAATGGAGCTCGCCGGATGCAGGATCCGCAACAAACCATACAATAGCGCCGAGCATACTGCTTCGCTATGGCTGCTCGCGCTTCGCAGCAAGCTTTCGTTTAATTTCCGGCAGTGCGTCTACCGCAGCCTGCTCACCCGCCAGTACCGCGATATTCCGGCTACTGAAATCATTCCCTTTCATGTTGCTCAAGCTCGGAAGAATCACGACGTCTGCGTCCCGCAATTCCTGTCGACTGATGCTTTGGCCCATGATCGCAAATGTCTGCAGCAGCACCTCCAGAGAACTCGTTGCCGGTTGTCCATCCGGCTTGACGGAGATGTTCACTGCTATGACGAAATCTGCTCCCATGTCACGGGCAAATCGAACCGGTACCGGAGATACCAGGCCGCCATCAACATAGTTATGGTCACCAATATGGACCGGCTGGAAGATACTGGGAACCGCTGACGATGCGCGCACAGCGAGGCCGGTATTGCCGCGCCTGAACAAAACCGGAAGGCCGCTATTCAGATCGGTTGCGACTGCGCCAAATTGAATTTTCAGCTTTTCGAGCGGCACGTTATTGACGGTCTTGTTCACGTAATTCTGGAGAGCCTCACCCTTCAACACACCGCTGGCTTTTGCAAAAAGCGGCACCGACCAGTCTGAGATTGCAGCCTCATCCATATCCAGTGCCAGCTTGTGCAAGGCCAATCCGTTATAGCCGGACGCGTACATCGCGCCGACCAGGCTGCCTGCACTGGTTCCCACTACAATGTCAGGGAAGATGCCCTGCGATTCCAGTACCTTGATGACCCCGATATGCGCGAAGCCGCGTGCGGCGCCGCCGCCGAGCACCAACGCGATTTTAATCGGACGCGGTTGTTTTGGCTGTACCGGAACGGGTGTCGGAGTCGCCAGGACAGGCGTTGGAATTGGCACCACAGGAGCCGTCGTACCGCAACCGCTCAAGAAAAACAGGACGGAGACAACGCAGGCCAACAATACACGGATGGAAGACATCAAAACGATACTCGATTTTGTAGGCATGGAAAAATGTGCGGCCAATGATGCTGGTGATTGCCGATATGGCCAGGCACTCAGCGCATTGGAACCCGGGCGGAATTGACCATCGGCGCTTCAACATTAGCGCACGACAGTGCCGAATTGTAGCGCAGGTCGCGATTGATCAAGGTGGAGGCGTTGGATTTGAAATGATGGGCGCTATCGGGTAAGTAATGAAGTCCCAATGCCTTGGAGCGGCCCAAGAGGGCGGAACTCCTCTTCGTGCTGGCGAATATTCGGTGTTCCACTCCAGAGCTTATGGATGACGACATCGTTTTTAATGACAAACACTGCATTGAATTTCCAGCCGGAGATTTCGGTTACGCGTTTGAAGTCCATCACGTCCAGCCAGAAATTCCCGGACCGCTCTCGGTCATTTCGCGTCTGCTCAATCTCATACGCAAAACATACCTGCTGCGGGGAAATGCACTCTTGCAACTGGGGATCTATGAAGCGAATATCCGACGTCGATATTGGAATAAGCCTGCGCAATAAATCGGTTTGAGCCAGGATCGAAATATTTGGCGTCACGTCCGGATTCACACCCAACGCCTTCAACTCCGACAGCGTTGTCTTGGAAGGTATGACTTTTTCGAACATCGCCTGTGCTTCGGCATAGTTATGCCACGGCGTGCGTGCTTCGATCTTCGCATTGGGCAGCAGGCTGGCACAACCGGTGAGTGCAACCGACAAGAGCACAACTGAATGTTTTAACAAAACATCAAAACTGTTTGAACTCCTCGATGACCTGCCTAACACTACTGCACGGGTAACCATTTCCATTCCTGATATGCACGGGACTAGAATCAGTTTAGCCGTCGGAAATGTTTATTCAAGGAAACTTATGGTAAATGTGCTGCCGTGTCCGGCTTCGCTTTCTATGGACAGCGTCGCATGATGTCGTAATAACACATGCTTTACGATGGCCAGCCCCAAGCCAGTGCCCTGCGTTTCTCGGGAGCGGCTTTTATCGACCCGGTAAAACCGTTCGGTGAGACGCGCAATATGCTCGGGGCTGATTCCGATGCCCGTATCCTGGACGGAAAATTGCGATCCGGTTTGTTTCTTTTTCCACGAAAGTTTGATCGCCCCATGCTCCGGGGTATACCGAACCGCGTTCGAGACGAGATTGCTCAGCGCGCTTCTCAATTCGTCTGTGCTGCCCTGGATGTTGGGCCCATCGACTTCCATCGAAATCGTATGCTTGCCGGCCGATAGTGCCTTTGCTTCCTGAAAGATCTGATCCAGCAAATTCGGCATGATGACGGCTTCAGGCCGCAGCGGATAATCGATAGATTCAAGCCGCGTCAACGTCAACATGTCCTCGACCAGGTTCTGCATGCGATGACCCTGCTCGGTCATCAACTTCAAGTGTGCCTTGCGAGTCTGCGGATCCAGATTTGGCTGGTTGGATGCGATCTCGAGAAAGCCGTTAATCACGGTCAGCGGTGTGCGCAATTCGTGCGATGCATTAGCGATGAAATCACGTCGCATCATTTCGATCCGTTCGGATTCCGTTGCATCGTGCGTCACCAGAATCTGACGACGATTCTCGAAAGGAATGATCTGCACGATCAGCTTGCGCCCCTTCAGCGACAAGGTGAGAGGCTTGTCGTAACGGGCGAGGATGATGTAATCCATGAACTCCGGTGCACGGATCAGGTTGGTGACTCGCATACCCTTGTCACGGTCGTTCTTCAGACCCAAATGGGCCTCCGCTGCAGGGTTGCACCATTCCAGGAAAAGAACGTCGTCCATGATGACGACACCATCCGGCAACAGGTTCATGGCCTGTCGGAAACGGGCCAGCCATTCTGTAAGTTCTACCCGATTTTTTTCGTCGTCCCGGCGAAGTTTATAGAGCCGCGCAAAAATATCGGTCCATGCACCCCATCCATCCGATAGCTTGTTCCCATCGGGATGGTCCAGCCAGCCGGCCAACCGATATAGGTAAAACAACTGCATGAGTACGACGAAGGTCATCGTACCGAGGCCTGTGAGCAGGCCGATTACAGGGCCGAAGAAAAACCAGAGGATACCTGCCCCCAACAATACAAACGACAAGCGCAGTAAAGCGGGCACCCAAAACAACAACTGTGGATTCATGGAACGGCCGGGTTATTTTTCAGACAGCATATAGCCTACACTACGAACCGTCTTTATCAAATGTTCTGCGTCCTTCAAGGCTTTGCGTAGTCGAAGCACATGGACGTCCACTGTGCGCTCTTCGATCACCACGTGGTCGCCCCATACCTTGTCGAGGAGTTGACTGCGGGAGAAGACGCGTTCAGGATGCGCGAGAAAAAATTTCAACAGCTTGAACTCGGCATGCCCGATCTCGATTTTCTGCTCATTCAGGCTGACGCTGCAGCTCACGGGATCCAGTGTCACTGCACCCGCAACCATCAGGCTTTGTGCATGCTCCGGATTCTTGCGTCGCAATAAGGCATTGATGCGTGCAGTCAGTTCACGGGGTGAAAACGGCTTGGTCACATAATCGTCGGCACCGTTATCCAGGCCCGCGATTTTGTCTTCTTCCATGCTTTTTGCAGTAAGCATGATCACCGGAATTTCATTGAATTGCCGGTCTGACCGGATACGCGACAGCAAGCGCAGGCCGGTCTGGTCGGGCAGCATCCAGTCGAGCAGGATCAAGTGCGGGGTGCGGCGATGAATAAATTCCCATGCGTCGGCGGCGTTGTTGACCGACACCGGCTGCCAGCCGGCTTCCTTCAGCGTAAAGCTGACAAGCTCGACGATCGACGGTTCGTCTTCGACGATAAGAATCGTGGTTTTATCTGCTGCCATCAGCCGTTCTGCTCCAGTTTCACGGACGCGTAGTCAGTGTGGCGAATATCCTTGCCCTCAACCACGTAGATTACATATTCAGCGATATTTTTTGCATGGTCGCCGATCCGTTCAATCGCCTTCGCTACCCACAAGGTATCCAGCGCTGCCGATATGGTACGCGGGTCTTCCATCATGTAGGTAATCGCGTTGCGCATGATCGAGCGAAATTCGTGGTCTATCACTTCATCCTGAGCAATGAGACGGGTTGCCTGATTTTGATCCAGTCGCGCAAATGCGTCCAGTGCATCGTGCAGCATCTCGCTCGCACAGTTGGCGATTACACGCACAGTTTCATAATGCGTAAGCGTCCCCACCGTGCCGCGATCATGCATGTTCTTCGCAATACGTGCAATTTTCGTTGCTTCGTCGCCGACACGTTCCAGATCGGTGATCACCTTGATCGTTGCCATGACCGTACGCAGATCGTTGGCCGTAGGCTGCCGTTTGACGATCAGGTGACTGCACGTATCATCGAGGCTGACTTCCAGGCGATTCACGGCGTCATCGGCCTTGATGACCTGCTCAGCCTGCTCGGCATCGCCAGTCCGGAAGCAAGTGACCGCCGCCAGAAATTGGCTTTCCACTAGTCCGCCCATGAGCAAGACCTTGGAGCGAATGTCCTCTAGATCCTGGTCGTACTGCTTTGAAGAATGTTCACCTGGCATCAGGTCTCTCCTTGATTGATATAGTCGAAGTATCGGTGATAGGGTGACGCACCGCACCACCCTTATGCAATGCGTTTGCGAGCTTATCCAAAACGGCCGGTAATGTAATCCTGGGTTTCTTTTCGTCCAGGGTTCATGAAGATCTGGTCCGTCTCGCCGAATTCCATCAGCTCGCCTAAATACATATATGCGGTGTAATCGGAGCAGCGCGCCGCCTGCTGCATGTTATGGGTGACGATGGCGATCGTGTAATCCTGCTTCAGCTCATCGATCAGTTCTTCAATCTTTGCAGTCGAGATCGGATCAAGCGCGGAGGTCGGTTCATCCAGCAGCAGCACGTCGGGCTTTACTGCAACTCCGCGTGCAATGCAAAGACGCTGCTGTTGTCCTCCGGACAGACTCAAGCCGCTCTTGTTAAGTTTGTCTTTTACTTCGCCCCACAAAGCTGCCTTGTTAAGCGCCCATTCGACACGCTCGTCCATCTCGCCTTTCGGCAGGTTTTCATACAAGCGTACGCCGAACGCAATGTTGTCATATACCGACATCGGGAACGGAGTCGGTTTCTGGAACACCATGCCGACTTTGGCACGGAGCATATTTACGTCTTGGCCTTGATCCAGAATATTCCTGCCGCCATACATGATCTTGCCTTCCGCGCGCTGCCCCGGATACAGGTCATACATGCGGTTGAAGGTGCGCAGCAGCGTCGATTTTCCGCAGCCGGATGGCCCGATAAACGCCGTCACTTTTTTCTCGTGTATCTTCAGATTCACATTCTTCAGACCGAGAAAATTTCCGTAATAGAAATTCAATCCGGTCGTTTCAATCGTCGGATTTTTTACCGCGCTTTTTGCGGCACTCACAGACATTTCGTTATTCATCATAGGTCGGCTAGTCGAAAGAATTCAATTCTGGATTTTCTGGTTGAACAACGCACGTGAAAGAATATTCAGTGCCAGAACGCTGAATGTCACCAGCAGCGCGGCGCCCCACGCCAGTGAGCGCCAGTTATCGTAGGGGCTCATCGCAAACTGATAAATCACGACCGGCAAGTTAGCCAGCGGCGCATTCATGTTGGTACTGAAGAACTGGTTGTTCAGCGCAGTAAACAACAGAGGTGCGGTCTCGCCGGAAATACGTGCCAGCGCGAGCAAGGCGCCGGTCATCACACCCGCCTTGACTGCGCGCAGACGTACCATCGTCGCCACTTTCCAGCGCGGTGCGCCTAGCGCAAACGCAGCCTCAAGCAAACTGTTGGGTACCAGCCTCAGCATGTTGTCAGTGGTGCGTACCACGACCGGTATCGCAATCAACGAGATGGCGAATGTGCCTGCCCATCCGGAAAAATGCTTTGCCTGCGCAACATAGATTGCATAAATAAACAAGCCGATCACGATCGACGGCGCAGACAACATGATGTCGGTGACAAAGCGCGTGACCTTTGCCAACCAGCTTTGTTCGCCGTATTCGGCGAGGTAAATTCCGGCCAGGATACCGATTGGTGTGCTGATCGCAGTAGCGAGACCGACCAGCATCAGACTGCCGACAATTGCGTTCGACAATCCGCCGCCATCGCTACCCGGCGCAGGCGTGGTTTGTGTAAACATCGATATACTCAATGCCCCGCCGCCTTTGATCAGCAGCGTGGCAAGTATCCATAGCAGGAACAGGAGCCCGACCGCCATCGCGGCGAATGACAGGGTAATGCCTATCCGGTGCACCCACAAACGCCTTCTGTAAACCGGATTCAAGGGATCGGCGATCCGATCGGTAATCATTTAACACCCTCCTTGCGGGACATTTGAAGCAGCATCAGCTTCGCAGCAGATAGGACGATGAAGGTGATCACGAACAGGATCAATGCGAGTGCGAACAAGGACGAGACGTGCAGTGGTGTTTCCGCTTCAGCAAATTCATTTGCCAGCGTTGATGCAATGCTATTGCCGGCAGCGAAGAGCGACCATGACAGGTGATTGGAATTGCCGATGACGAAAGTGACGGCCATTGTCTCGCCTAGCGCGCGCCCGAGTCCCAGCATCACGCCGCCCACGACACCGTTCTTCGTGTAAGGCAGCACAACCTTGCGCACGACTTCCCACTTGGTGCATCCCAGGCCATATGCGGATTCCTTCAAGACAGTCGGTACGACTTCAAACACGTCGCGCATGACCGATGCGATGAAAGGAATGATCATCACGGACAGGATCAAGCCGGCGGTCAAAATCCCGATGCCCATCATCGGTCCTTTGAAGAGTTGGCCTATCACCGGCAACTGCCCCAATGTTTTTGCAAGTACCGGTTGAACATAATCGGCAAATAATGGAGCGAATACAAACAATCCCCACATGCCGTAGATGATGCTCGGCACACCCGCCAGCAATTCGACCGCCGTCCCGAGCGGGCGACGCAACCACACCGGGCAGATCTCGGTAAGAAACAGGGCAATGCCAAAACTCAATGGAAAGGCAATGACGAGGGCAATGAACGATGTGGCCAGTGTTCCGACAATGGCGATCAGCGCACCATACTTGTCATTGACCGGATCCCACTCGACCGTCGTGATGAAGGACAGACCGAATTCCTTGAACGCAGGCCAAGCCCCGATCGCAAGCGAAACAATAATGCCTGCCAGAACAAGTAACACGCTCAATGCGAATACGAGCGTTACCTTGTGGAACAGAAAATCCTGCGCACGCTGATTGCGCATTGCAGCCAGCATCGCTTTATCTATGATGCTGACCTCGTCGCTCTTCTTGTCTTGATCAACAGAGGTCATTGCAATGGAAGAAATATTTGCACTCATGGTTTGCACGAATTGGTCAAACATTCGGGGCTGCGCCTCAACATCATCTATTCAATGACCATTGATGGCGCAGCCCCCACATTACGCTACACCTGTAGCGCCACGTTTTTTTACAGCAGTTACCAGACTGGTTTGCCGGCGCCATCTTTAAGATTGGATTTCCAGGATCCCTGCACCAGTTTCACAACCGATGCCGGTATAGCTACGTAATCCAGTTCAGCAGCCATCGTGCCACCGTTTTTGTACGCCCAATCAAAGAATTTCAGCACGTCTTTCCCTTTAGCTGCATCGGCTTGTACCTTGTGCATCAGGATGAATGATGCACCTGTGATAGGCCAGCTGATCTTGCCTGGTTGGTCAGTCAGTACCACTGCGAAACCTGGCGTCTTCGCCCATTCAGCGCCTGCCGCAGCAGCCTTGAAATTCTCGTCGTCCGGTGAAACAAACTGGCCATCGTGATTTTTCAATTGGGTATATTGCATATTGTTCTTTTTCGCGTAAGCGTATTCGACGTAACCGATCGCGCCGGCAATACGCTGCACGTTCGCGGCAACACCTTCATTACCCTTGCCACCTAAACCGACTGGCCATTTGACTGCGGTGCCGGCGCCAACTGTCGCCTTGAAATCGGCGTTGCTCTTGGAGAGAAAATCCGTGAACAGGAAAGACGTGCCGGAACCATCAGCGCGATGGACGACAGCGATATCGGCCGCGGGCAGCTTCACACCAGGATTGAGCGCAGCGATTTCCGGCGCATCCCACTTGGTAATTTTCCCGAGGTAGATGCTGGCAAGAACATCGCCTGTCAACTTCAACTGACCAGGCTTCATGCCGTCAATATTGATGACTGCAACCACGCCGCCCATGATTGCCGGAAACTGAACCAGACCCTCTGCATCCAGTTCTTCGCCTTTCAGCGGCATGTCTGATGCGCCAAAATCAACAGTACCAGCCTTGATTTGTTTGATGCCACCACCCGAGCCTATCGACTGATAGTTCAGTCCGATGCCGGTTGATGCTTTATAAGCTTCTGCCCATTTAGCATAGATCGGGTATGGAAAAGTCGCGCCGGCGCCTGTAATATCAGCGGCTTGGACGGAAGAGAATGCTACTACAGCGCCTGCCAACATTACCGCAGATTTCAGAAATTGGTTAATTCGCATACCTGCTCCTTATGTTAATAAAATAAGACAGGCGAACTTTAAACACAATATATGACATCTTTGTGACATCTAAAATAGAATGTCATGAAAGTTGATAGATCTTGGTCATGGCATGTCATCAAGCTGTCATATTGGTTGCCTACCCTTCGTTAGTATCATTTGGGAAATAAAATTAAAATGGACACCAAGGTGGACCTTGAGCGTACGGTGCAAGCTAATCCTTCACAATCCGGTATTTATTTAAATCGTGAGTTATCGCAGCTCGCCTTTAACCGGCGCGTGCTGGCGCAAGCTGAAAATCCGGACGTTCCTTTACTGGAACGTTTGCGCTATCTCTGCATCGTCAGCAGCAATCTCGATGAATTTTTTGAGGTCCGGATTGCCAGCATATTGGCGCAAAACCGCGACGATGGCGTGCTTGCCGATCCTCCGTCCCTGACCGCATCGCTCGAACGCACCAATGCCGAATGCCATCAAATTATCGAACGGCAATATGCGATATTGAATGGCGACATCCTGCCCAATTTATCGGCGAACGGCGTGCATTTGTTGCGGCATCAGGATCGCAATGAGGCACAACGCGCCTGGGCCAAAGCTTATTTTGAACGCGAAGTGCGGCCTTTGGTCACGCCGATCATGCTCGATCCTGCACATCCGTTTCCGCAGGTGGTCAACAAGAGCTTGAATTTTATTGTCGAGTTGAATGGTAAGGATGCGTTCGGTCGCGGTTCCGCGATTGCCATCATGAAAGCGCCTCGTGTGTTGCCGCGGGTAATACAGTTGCCCAAGGATTTATCGAAGGACGGCATGACATTTTGCCTGCTGTCGTCCATCATCCATGCAAACATCGGTGACATGTTTACCGGCCGTGATGTGTTGGCTTACTCGCAATTCCGCGTCACGCGCAATAGCGACTTGTGGGTGGATGAGGAAGAAGTCAAGAACCTGCGGCAGGCCTTGCAAAGCGAATTGCAAAGCCGTCAGTTTGGCGTCGCGGTACGTCTCGAAGTTTCAAAAAATTGCCCACCGCACCTGGCCGATTTTTTGTTGAACCAGTTTGCGATCGACAAAAGCCGCCTCTATGGCGTCGACGGCCCCGTCAACATGGTACGTCTATCGGAATTAATTGAACATGCCGGCAAACCTGCGTTGCGCTTCCCCGCGTTCCTGCCTGCGTTCCCGCTGAAATTTGTTGCCGAAGATATATTTTCGCTGATCAAGGCGCAAGACATTCTTCTACACCACCCGTTCGAATCCTTCCAGCCGGTCGTGGATTTCATCCGCACCGCTGCTGATGATCCGGATGTACTTGCAATCAAGCAAACGATTTACCGTACGGGCATGAATTCGGATTTGATGGAAGCACTGATTACTGCAGCGATGCGCGGCAAGGAAGTCACGGTGATCGTAGAATTAATGGCGCGCTTCGACGAAGAAGCGAACATTAATTGGGCAAACCGGCTGGAACGCGTCGGCGCCCAGGTCGTGTACGGCGTGGTCGGCCTGAAAACCCATGCCAAGCTGGCACTGGTAATACGCCGCGAAGACGGACAACTACGATCCTACGCGCATCTTGGTACCGGCAACTATCATCCCACCACTACCAAGTTGTATACCGACTTTGGCATACTCACCGCCAATCCTGCTTTGACTTCCGACGTCAATGAGATATTCATTCATCTGACGAGCCTGACCAAGCCGAAAAAACTGAATCATCTTTGGCTCGCGCCATTTGCATTGCAAAAAGAATTTATCAAGGCGATCCATAACGAAGCGAAAATTGCGCGCGCCGGACGTCCTGGCCGCATTATTGCGAAAATGAATGCATTGCTTGACGAGTCAGTGATCAGGGCCCTGTACGCCGCATCAGCCGATGGCGTGAAGATCGATTTGATCATACGTGGCGCCTGTGCGCTGAAACCAGGCGTAAATGGCTTATCCGAAAATATTCGCGTGCGTTCTATCGTCGGCCGCTTCCTTGAACACAGTCGCATTTTCTATTTCCGCAATGATCTGGCGCACGATGTTTATCTGTCCAGTGCCGATTGGATGAACCGCAACCTGTTTCGCCGAATTGAAGTCGCCTTCCCGATCCTCGATAAAAAGCTGAAGACCCGGGTGATCAATGAAGGACTGAATCCCTACCTGAAAGACAACGTCAACGCATGGGAGCTCGCACCTAGCGGCGAGTATCACAAGCGTAAACCAAACCGCAAGCAGGTTGCATTCAGCGCTCAGCAGCATCTGATACGAACTCTCAGTTCACAATCAACCGATATTGGAACGTAGGGCTGTCTATGGAATTGATCTTGTGGCGTCACGCTGAAGCGGAAATGGGTAGCCCGGATGAAACCCGTGCCCTGACCACGAAGGGACATAAACAAGCTGCAAAGATGGCAGATTGGCTGGATCGCAATCTGCCGAATAGCTGCAAGATCCTGTCCAGTCCGGCAACACGCACCGTACAGACAGCGGAAGCGCTGGGGCGCAAGTTCAAGATCGTGCCGCAACTCGCGCCGGGCGCAACTGCTGAGCAAGTATTGGCAGCCGCGCATTGGCCGGACAGTCGCGAGCCTGTACTGATCGTCGGCCACCAGCCGACTCTGGGTGAAGTCGCTGCATTGTTAATCGATGGGGCGCCTCACGAATGGACAATTCGCAAGGCAAATGCGTGGTGGATATCTCAGCGTGAGCGCGGCGATGCGACGGACAATTTCATACGCGCAATCATGTCGCCGGAACTTGTAGGCAAGTGATACGAGTCCGATGTAACAACTAGCATGCTCTTACGCAAAAACAAACCAAAAAATTCTTGAACCACGACGCACACGGCGATCACGGCGAAAATAAAAAGCATCGTGTTGTTCGCCGTGATCGCCGTGTACGCCGTGGTTAACGCTTTACTGTTTCCGTAAATATTCAACTCATTAAAAAAGCGCAAGATTTATCATGTGCAAAATCAAGCCGACTAGGCCGCCCACCAACGTGCCATTGATGCGAATGTATTGCAGGTCCTTCCCGACGTGCAATTCGAATTTGCGTGATACCGTCTCGGCATCCCATTTTTGAATTACCCGCTTTACCAATCCTGCGATAAATTCACGTCGTGCTGTAATTGTTTCGACAGCGAATTCGCGTATCCATCGATTTAATTTATTCCGCACCGCACTGTCCTCAACCAGCACGCTCCCAAAGATGCGGATTGCGCCATCCAGTTTTGCTAATACCTGTGAGTCGTTAGAAGTTATGTCAGCCAGCAATCGCTCTTTTATGTCGAGCCAAACACCGTCGATATAGTCGAGCAGCACCGGATGCCCTAAACCCAGCGCAACAATCTTTCCGATTTGCTCTTCGTACTCTGTGGTCGTGTGCAACTTTTCGATAAAGTCTTCAGTAGCTATATAGAATCGAGCGCGCCATTCACTGCCGTCGCATTGCATTTCATCGAGTATGCTTTCCACCCCATCAATCAAGCGTTCAAAGAATTTCTCATCCAGCATTTTCGGCATCCAGGCAGGGCTATGCTCATGTACCTTTTGCCTGATGTATGGCTTGTTCGTTTCCAATGCCTTGACGGCAATTTTGATCACCTCGTCAAACAAGGCTTGATGGTGTTTCCCTGCCACGAGTACGGACAAAACATTGGCCAGGATCGGAGAGAACCGGGTATCGCGCATTGCGCCGGCGACGGCTCGGTGCATAAAGCGTTTGACATCGTCATCTTCAACCACCCGCAGCATGGTCGGTATGATGCCGACGAGTTGTAGCGCAACGACCCGGCTGTTTTCCGGTTGACTCAACCAATCGGCCGCGCCTCCGGCAAAATCGACCTGATCGAGTTCCTCGCTCAACACCGCGTGCGTCATGAAATTGTGTTCGAGGAAATGCGCGACGCTACCGCCTATCCTGTCCTTGTTTGCAGGAATGATAGCGGTATGCGGGATCGGCAATCCCAGAGGTCTTCTGAATAGCGCTGTGACGGCAAACCAGTCCGCCAATGCACCGACCATAGCTGCTTCGGAAAAAGCCGCGACGTAAGAAAGAAAAGAGTAGGTCGGCTGGAATAACCTGGCACAAACAAACACAATAGCCATTGCCACCAGCAAACCGGTAGCGACCCGCCTCATTTTGTCTAATTGTGCAAGCTGATCTTGTTCCGGCATTGGTAAGTTAGGAGTCGTGAAGAAATAAGTGTTACGTTTGGGCGGCTCTGGCGGGATGCGATGCAAGGCGCGAGGAGGAGTCATAGCGAGCTATGGCGACAACGAGCAACGCGGCAGCGCGCCCGCCAGAGCTGATCCAAATGTGACAGTTATTTCTGAACGGCTCCTTAGCATAGTGAAACCTTGCCTACTATGCCATGCCTTGACCATCCGCGCCATGTGCGCCATGCTTATCTCTGGCCGACGATGTTGTGTTACATCTTCAACATGCTTGCACAGTCTATAAGGTTATTAGAACTGGCTCTGAAGAATAATAAATTTCACCCGCTTTGAAACAAGGATAGGAAGATAGTCCGTGATGACGGCTTTGGCCTTCAGGCGCGCGAGGGTATCTTCGTATAGCGGGATCACCTCGGCGAACGGTTTTTGCACTTCCGCAGCGAGGCTTTCCACATTGCGCATATGTTTCCCGCGATCATTGGCGTCGTCGTAAAGCGGCCGGGGAAGTACCCGCCGGTTACGGGAGCGCGGCGGCGTTAACACGTTGATTGTTGAAAATGGCTTCATGATAAATGATCCATGGATGAACAATATGCTGCAGCTTAAAGTCGATTTCAAAAGAAATCGTTAGGAGAGATGCAAGTATCTTCCATTTATATTTTCGCAATAATGGGGAACCATTGCCAACATTCGTATCACTTCAGCCCACGAACTTAGGTGTATCAATAAACTGTCTGAACAGTGTTCACCCGCGCAAGCGATATAGCTGAGTGTTCCGGCAACAACTCGCGAGCCGGGTACACATTCTGCAAAAATTGATTGGTCGCAGATTCCCACGAATACTCCAGCGCATGTGTTCGTACGCCGGCGCGATCCAGGCTTAGTGCATCCGCGCATGCCTGCGCCAAGTCCTCATTCAACATACCGGATTTCCCGTGCGCAACGACATCAATTGGTCCTTCTACCGGATGCGCTGCGACGGGCACACCGCACGCCATAGCCTCCAGCATAACCAGGCCAAAGGTGTCGGTTCGGCTTGGAAAGACCAGTACGTCGGCACACTGGTAATAAGACGGCAATTCGTCGTGGAGCTTTGCGCCTAGAAAGCGTACTTCAGGATACTTACGCTCCAGTTGCTCGCGGCGAGGACCATCACCGATGACCCATTTCGCCCCTGGAGCCCGGAGCTGTAAAAATGCCTCTATATTTTTCTCTACCGCCAATCTCCCTACGTACAAATGGAGTGGGCGTTCGATACATGAATAGTCCAACTCATATTCCGGCGGACAAAAATGATCGGTGTTCACGCCACGGCCCCACAACACGGCATTGCGAAATCCCATTTTTTCAAGCATCGCTTTCACATGCGGCGTCGCAACCATGATCGCCTTCGATGGAGAGTGGAACCATTTCAGCCAGCGATAGGTAATTGCGCGTGGAAGTAATTTGCGCGCGCTGAGGTATTCCGGAAAACGCGTATGATATGCAGTCGTGAAATTCAGGCCATGACGCAGACAATAACGCCTCGCGGCAACTCCCATCGGCCCTTCGGTCGCAATGTGGATACAGTCGGCCTTAAATGTATCCAACGCGGAGGCAATCCGGTCATAGGGTTTATAGGCCAGGCGAATTTCCGGATAGGTCGGACATGCAAACGTGCGGAAGTGCTCCGGGTTAATGACAACAACATGATGACCGATTTTCTGCAGACAATGCCGGGTTGCTTTCAGTGTATTCACCACACCGTTAACCTGCGGCTCCCATGCATCCGTGACAATTGCGATACGCATAATTCTCTTGTCGTTTAATACTAAAACTTGTGTCAAATGCATGGCAATCTGCCACCGCACTCGACATAAATTGCGCGATTTTTTCGCTGCCGTTTCGAGCCACGAATCAATCGATGATTGCTTACAGCCTATTCCATGAATATTACCGAGCTGTGACTTTTGAAACTGACTGCGTTACACCTGCGTCACACATTGGTCGTCTCTTTCAAATAGTGGCGCGCATAACGTGCATCCAGTTTTGCGAGTGGCAACAATAAAAACAGGTCGGCACAATGGAAATCAGGATCCCACGCCGGCTCACCGCAAACCCACGCGCCGCTGCGTAAATAGCCTTTGATCAGCGGAGGAATCTGCGGCGTCTCGACAGGCTCGCGTTCCTCTATGGGAAAAGGCAGGTGCGGGATGACGCGGTATTCTGGCGGCGCAAGGTTGGTGTCGTTGAGTGCGTGGTACAGGGCGGCTGCATTATGTCCACCGTCAGCCAGGCTGATACTTGCGCAGCCGATCAGATATCGGCAATTTTCTTTTTTCATGAATGCGGCAAGTCCAGCCCACAACAACATGATCACACCGCCGCTGCGATAGTCCGGATGGATGCAAGCCCGACCCGCTTCCGCAATACTACCCCGCAGGTTATCGAGCCGGCTGATATCAAATTCCTGTTCAGAATAAAACTGGCCCATTTTGCGCGCGGCGTGCGGACTCATCACACGATACGTACCGACTACCTTCAAGGTCTTCGAGTCGCGCACGATGAGGTGGTCACAATAGTCGTCGAACTCGTCCTTGTCGAGGCCGTCCGCATTCGACAGTGAGGTCAAGCCCATGGCCTCGATGAAAACCTTGTAACGGAGGCGTTGAACTTCACGGATTTCTTCCGGGGTGCTCGCGAGACTCAGGTTGAGTTTTGGGAAACCTGGCGTTGCATTCGATGAGGTAGTTAGTAATCGCATTTGTTGTCCTGTTTAAAAAACAGGCACAGCGTAACTGCGAATTACTTCAGCGAAATGACGAACGGATGTCCGTTTAATGACATGGTTACCGGAGTGTGACAACCGGGGCAACGCCCCGGCTTTTTTGATCAGCTAGCTACCGGAGCTACCGGTCCAGCGAGCCTTGATTTACTTTTCCTGCTTGGGACGCCCCGCTTTTAGCGGCGGCAACGCGGCAATCAAATCCTTCAACCGTGCAGAATCCAGTCCTTTAAGAAGCGCGACGCCCACCCTCAGCAATTCGCTTTTCTTGACTGCGATTCCTGCCTTCAAACAGGATTTTTTTACATCGCCAAGCACCTGGTATTCCGCCTCCGGCATAGTGAAGCTATCTCGCACCAATTTCGGTTTCTTGACCTTGTCTTTTGCATCCGTCAAAGCGGGTTTGGCACTTGCCTTCGCCGATTTAACGGCCGCCTTGACGGGCTTGACCGGTTTGG
>Ga0207095_10212_pt1 | contig 17037 bp, 10 predicted proteins | sample Alteio_BWMinHeat_88_FD_153529 | JGI IMG/M metagenome (GOLD analysis project Ga0207095, IMG submission 153529) | Enriched cells from forest soil in Barre Woods Harvard Forest LTER site, Petersham, Massachusetts, United States -... | ecosystem: Environmental > Terrestrial > Soil > Temperate forest >... | reverse complement strand
TCGTCACGCTCGGTGACAACAATTACAGCTCCGCACACCCGACTGTTTCGGATTACAACACGAACGTCGGCCAATACTACCAGGATTTCATAACGGGTAACCGCTTCTTCCCGGCCCTTGGGGATCACGACTGGGGTGACATCTATCCCAACCCAACGGGCGATCAGGCATACCTCAGCTACTTCAATACGCCCGGGAACGGGCGCTACTACGATTTCGTTCAGGGCCCCGTCGAATTCTTTATGCTCAGTCTCGACAAGAACGAGCCGGACGGGAGCACGAGCAACTCGATGCAGGCGGCCTGGCTCCAGTCCGAGCTGGCAAGATCGACCTCCCCGTGGAAGGTGGTTGTTGCTCCCATGTCGCCCTTCTCTGCCGGCACGCAGGGATCGTGGACTTCGGCGGAGTGGCCGTTCCAGCAGTGGGGCGCCTCGCTCGTGTTGTCGGGCCATAATCACGATTACGAGCGCATCGTACAGAACGGCCTCACGTACGTTGTGGCCGGCACAGGGGGTGCCGGCGAACAGCCATTCCCTAACGTGGCGGGCGGAGGAATCATCAGCAGTTATACGGGCCAGGCGGGGCTTTACGACGGTACGCAATACGCATACAACGCCGACTTCGGCGCCCTACAGGTCACTGCCAGCCCCACCCAGATGACGCTCCAGTTCATCAATGAGGCCGGGACTGTCCTCGATACGTATAGCATGACCAACTCGCTGCCTACGGCCGCGACCAACCTGGCGGCGACGCAGGTATCCAGCAACCAGATCGGTTTGACATGGACCGATAATCCGAGCAACGAGCTCGGATACTATATCGAGCGCTCGAGCGACGGCGTGAATTTCACCCAAATAGCTGCGGTCGGCAAGACGTCCACGAGCTATGTGGATTCTGGTCTGTCGACCGGGAACTACTACTATCACGTCGATGCCTACAACTTGAGCGGCTCCTCTCCCTCGAACACGGTCACTCCGACTTTGGCCGGTTTTCAGTCTGGGTCGAACATGTCCCACGGAGCCAGTAGGCTCTCGACCACGGTGGTCGGCGCCAACCAAATCAACCTTGGATGGACCGACCTGTCCGGCGGGCAGGATAGCTTCGCGGTCATGCGATCCACCGACGGGAGCAGCTTTACCCAGATCGCCGCGACGGGCCCGGGCGTAACCACTTACACGGATACAGGACTAGCATCGGCAACCTACTACTACCGGGTTGACCTGCTGGGGACGGGCCTCGATTCTACCTCCTCACTGGTCGCCAGTGGCATCCTCGCGCCGACCGCGCCCAGCAATCTTACCGCGACGCTTTCCGGCACCACGCAGATCAACCTGTCCTGGACGGGTAATTCGACCAATGAAGCCGGGTTTACCATCCAGCGCTCGGTCGATGGAGTGACATTCACCACGGTTGCTAGCGTCGGCCCGGCGGTAACCAGCTATGCGGATGCGGGGCTTGCTGCTCAGACCACCTACTATTACCAGGTCAGCGCCTACAACTCGGGGGGAAGTGCGACGTCTAACACCTCCAGCGCCACGACCGTCACGGTGCCTCCCAATCCGGTCAGCAATATCACCGCCACCGTAGTCAGCGCCAGTCAGATCAATCTTACGTGGACGCCCAGCTCGTCCTGGCCGCAGGCGACCTCATTCAAGATTTATTACTCGACCGACGGTGTCAACTATGCGTGGGGGTGGACGGCCGGCCAAGGTGCGACCGGTGTGGGACTCACATCGCTGCAGCCTTCGACCACCTATTACTTTAACGTCAAGGCTTCCGATTCGGCTGGCGACTCAATCTTTACATCGCCCGCAAGCGCCACGACGATGACGCTGCCGGCGGCCCCGACCAATCTGACCGCCGCGGCCGCCAACGCCAGCCAGATCAACCTGAGTTGGACAAGTAACTCCGCCGGTACGGAGACCGGGTTCAAGATCTACTACTCGACCGACGGAGTCAACTTCACCTGGGGCTGGACCACCGGCACGAACGTCACCACGCTCAACGCTACAGGGCTACCAGCTGGCACGAGTTTCTATTTCAAGGTCAAGGCGTATAACACCGCCGCCGGAGATGGCGCGTTCTCCAACGTGGTCAATGCCACGACGATGACATTACCTGCGGCGCCTAGTAACTTGGCCGCCACGGTCATCAATGCCAGCCAAATCAACCTGAGCTGGACGAGTAACACCGCCGGTACGGAGACGGGGTTCAAGATCTACTACTCGACCAACGGCGGTACCAGCTATTCCTGGGGCTGGACCACCGGCACGAACGTCACCACGCTCAACGCCACGGGCCTAGCAGCTGGCACGACTTACTACTTCAAGGTCAAGGCATACAACACCGCCGTCGGCGACGGGACTTTCTCCAACGTGGTCAATGCCACGACGATGACATTACCCGCGGCACCTAGTAACTTGGCCGCCACGGTCATCAGCGCCTTCCAGATCAACCTGAGTTGGACGAGTAACTCAGCCGGTACGGAGTCCGGGTTCAAGATCTACTACTCGACCAACGGCGGTACCAGCTACTCCTGGGGCTGGACCACCGGCACCAACGTCACCACGCTCAACGCCACAGGCCTTGCAGCTGGCACGACTTATTACTTCAAGGTCAAGGCTTATAACACCGCCGTCGGCGACGGGACTTTCTCCAACGTGGTCAATGCCACGACGATGAGCGTCCCCGCTATTCCCACCAATCTTACGGCTACCGCCGTTAGCTCCAACAAGATCAATCTGACATGGGTCAATAACTCGGGCGGCACCGAGACTGGCTTCAAGCTCTATTATTCGACCAACGGAACCAGCTACTCTTGGGGCTGGACCCCCGGTTCGGGTGCTACCAGTTTCACCGTCACAGGGTCGCCGCTGACGGCCTCGACGACCTACTACTTCCAGATCAAGGTCTACAACGCCGCCGGCACTTCGGCCGCCTCGAACACGGCCAGCGCCACTACCTCAGGAAGCACAGCCGCGACCACGGCGCCGGCGGCCCCAAGCAACCTAGCGCTCACGGTGGCCAGTTCCAGCCAGATCAACCTGGCTTGGACGAATAACGCTTCCAACCAGAACGGCTTCACCATCCAGCGATCCACCGACGGAGTAAATTTCACGACGATCGCCACGGACGGTGCGAACATCACGAGCTACTCGGACCAGGGACGGACGGCGTCCACCACGTACTACTATAGGGTCAGTGCCTATAACCCGGTCGGCAGTTCGGATTACTCCAACACCGCCAACGCCACGACGAGCGCGGCGGGCGGCGGCGGGTCGCACCTGGTCACCGGCTCGGGCACGGAAGCGAAGGAAGGGATCATCAGCGGCTTGGGGCAAACGTCCGGCTGGGCGGCCACCCTGGGCGCGCCTACAGGCGTTGGCGTCTACATTGACAACCCGGACGGCACCCTCACGTCCGACGAGCTAGCCCGTATCGAAGACGCAATTGCCACCCTGAATTCTGCCACTTGGACAGGCAGCACCGGTCTCAACCTCTACGAAGTAACCGACCCCAGCAAGGCCGGGATTATCGTGGACAATGCTCTGCTCACCCAGAGTGGCGGGCAGGCGGACGGCCTGCTGGGCGATGCCGAAATGGCCTTTACCCCGGTGAGTAGCGACGCCGGGTACACTCTGGAAAACGGCAATCCGTACTTGCAGTTCCGGGGCATAGTGACCGTGAACATAGTCGAGGGTTGGAACTGGTACACCGGCGCGAACACCACCCAGATCGGCGCCGGCCAGTTCGACTACGAGACCGCGGTTCTGCACGAACTGGGCCACGCGGTCGGGCTGTACCATGATCATAACGCTTATTCGACGATCAACGATGGCCACTCAGTCATGTTCCCGGAGCTTGACTCGGGAGTGGCCCGGCGGCAATTCAGCAGTTACGACGTGGCCTGGCTAAATCACCTCTATGCCTACGGCACCGACCCAGGGACAAACGAGACGCCTGACCCGGCAGATGCATTACACGTTGTCGTCCGCTCGCCCTTGGACAACCACAGTGGGGATTTGCCGCAGTTGCCTGCCCCTACGCCAGGCCAGACGCTTACCACTCGTCCAGAACCGCTCGCTCAGATGCGCGTGTCCGAGTTTTTGGACGGGAGCGGAATCTTGGTGCTGCTGGGTGCACCGGACAACCAAAGCCAGCCGCATGGCTCCATCGGCCTTGCCAGCGACAACGCGGTCGAGATTTCCCCAGCCGCATTGGCGGCGGTCTCTGTACCGGCCACCGGTTTTACGCCCGTGGCATTTGCTCAGCAAGATGTTTGGTCGGGTATGTCTGGCGGAGTCACGCAGACCATTCCCAGTCAAAGCACCGAAGACGGCAGCCCCGAGCAGCCGCTCCTGCCAGATGCGCCGACCGATCAGAACCTGGAACCAGCTCCAGTTTTTGCTTTCGCAACGGAAAGAACTGAGTCGGGAAAGAACCTGGTCTCCGGTTCGCAGGAGAGCATGGCAGATCCGCGTGCGGCATTTGCAAACTACTTTGCAGCCTATGGCTCAGACGCCATTCCCGAGCGCCAAGGTGCGTTTGCACCGCTCTTGGCTGCCGAAGACACTGAAACCGCATGGAATGCCACGGGTAACCTAGCCTTCCTGGTCCTTCTGGGAGGGTATGGTGCGGTTCGAACGGAAACAACCGAGGAACGGAGGAACCGGTTGTTCAGAATGCAACCGCTTTCCTAATCCCACTGCATCGTCTCGCCGAGCGTGCGATGATGCCGGATTAGGAAGACCGACCCGACCACGGCCCGTGCGACATTTACGGAGAAGCTTTTTCCTAGGGGCGGCTTGTCGTGGCGGGCCCGGGGTCGGCGAGAGAGGTGAACGATTGGCATGCATCTGCGCGAGATTGGTCGTTGCATACCTGCCCTCCATCCACGATCAGTCTCAGTCAACGAAGTGCGGAAAGGAGTTATGGCGACGGAAATGGGTCGTTTCCCGAACGTGTGAAACGACTCAGGGTGGGGGGAATGCACGGAGCCAACGTCGGTTTGGTAACGGTGAATGAGAATCCGTCAAAGAGCTTCATCGGGGCCGATTGGCTGGCACAGATCACCTTCGACCGCAATTGACGCGAGGTAATTTGGCCAAACCAGTCAAGATTCGGTTCGTGCTTTGTCTATCTTCAGCGGCGGGATGCCGGCAGAAACCGTAGGCCTCTCGCGCGGCGAGAGATCCACGCTGGACACAGCCGTCGAGGATTGACGGAGCACTAGTTTCCATTCGGCGCGAATCCAGCGCTGTTGCAAAGTGGCGGTTGCGCTCGCCAAATCCCTGGCTCAGGACGTTGCCATTGCCAGGGATCATCGGCGTGCGGTTGGTTGTCGCATAACAAGGTTCGGTCCCACTCGGAACAGGGGCCGGCCATTTTCGGGTCAGGTTAAGAGAGAGGCACGAGGGCATGTCGGAAATCAGCGCCCCATTGGCCGAGCGCACGGCGCGGGGAATGGCCTGGCGGTTCACTTCCAAGTTCTCCGCGTTCGGGCTGAGGTTGCTCGTCCTGGTCCTTCTGGCACGACTGGTCTCGGTCGATGCCTTCGGGCTGCTATATCAAGCGCTTATTGTCACTGGCCTTGCGACCCTGGTGTCAGAAATCGGCATGGGCCCCGCTCTTGTGCAGCGCAGGGAGCTGACCGATACCCACATCCGGGTGGCATTCACGGTATCGGCGCTGAGCGGCGCGGCGCTCATGGCAGTGGTCTGGTTCGGCGCCACACTCGCCGCAATGGCCTTCCGGACCCCGGAGGTAATCCCCGTCATACGGTTGATTTCCTGCACGTGTCTTCTTACTTCCCTCGGCACGACCGCGGGAGCGCTCTTGCAGCGGCGACTAGCCTTCCGAAAGCTCTTTGTCGTCGAGTTCCTGTCGTACCTAATAGGTTATGGCGGCGTGGGTGTTACACTGGCCTATGCTGGTTATGGCGTATGGGCGCTTGCATGGGCCGTCGTTGTGGAAGCGCTGTTGCGAGCCGCGCTCTACTACGCAGCACATTCCCATCCCGTACGGCCGTGTTTGGCTCGTAGCGAGGCCGGGCAACTCTGCAACTTTGGAACCGGGATAACGCTGGCTCGCCTTGCTAACTTCGCGGCCTTATCCGGTGATAACTTTGTGGTCGGCCGGCAGTTAGGCGCGGCCGCACTCGGTCTCTACGGCCGCGCCTATCAACTCATGACTCTGCCCATTTCGGAGTTCTCCGACGTTGTCGGCGCCGTGCTCTTTCCCGCCTACGCGGAAATACAGAACCAACCCGATCGGCTGAGGCGGGCGTTCCTCGCCTCGATATCGATCTCCGCATTGGTGGTGTTTCCGATGCTGGTCGCTCTGATAATCGCAGCGCCGGAGTTGGTAATCGGCGTCTTCGGCGCCCAATGGGCCGACGCCGTCGTGCCGCTCCAGATCCTCTGCCTTGGGGGCGGCCTGCGCGCAATGTACAGTCTCGGCGACTCCGTCGCGCGTGCCCGGGGCGCGGTCTATTCTCAGTCCTGGCGTCACACGCTGTATGCCCTCTGTGTCATCGCTGCGTCCATCGTAGGTACCACCTGGGGGATCACGGGCGTCGCCGGCGGCGTGGTCGCGGCTGTTGCCGTAATGTACGTTCTCATGGCACAGTTGAGTCTGCGCTTGATCGGCGCCAGTTGGCGAGCCTTCTTCGTCGCACAGCTGCCGGGACTCCTCCTCGCGGTGGCCGTGGCTGGTCTCGTTTTCCCCCTAACCACTCTGCTGCGAGCGGCATGTCTGCCCCCTTTGGTCACTCTTGCTGGAACCCTCTTGTTGTCCCTGGTGACGGCGGCCACAGTTGGTCTTCTTCTCCCGAGGCGCTGGCACGACCATACCGTGCTTGCGGCCTTGCAAAGGGCACAGCGACATTGTGCTGTAACCGTAAGTTCGCTGTGGCTTCGCTACCGGCACGGTGCCGTATCTTAGCGCCCGCACCTGTTTGGGTGAGCAAACTGGATGGACTCACTCCGGACACGCACCTATTTTCAGCATTCCTTCTAGCTCCTCGGAGAGGCATAACGTGATGGCGACTGTACAAAACGGATCGAGAGAACCCTCGTTGGTCGGCAGATTGGAGTCCTTCCTCAAACAGATCCCCGCGCTTCGAGGAACCCGCACACGGGTTCGGGCAGAGTTGTCCGCGCTAGTTCACACGATCCGGAGCGGCGTGTGGCGGCAGGTGTTCAGGGGCCGTCGCGAGCGCAACAGTCGACGAAGGCAGTTGCCGCTGGTTTGGCAATCTTCGCTCTCGCTCGACAGCAGTCAGCCTGATTTGGCCGGCGAGCTACGCAGGCTGGGAATCCAATACCATGAAGGCTCGCACGCCCTCTACATCCCACCACAAGCCGGGCTCGCCGCCACGCTGGGAGCCTTTGTCGACGCCTATCCACCAGACGCCGGGTACAAGCTCCTCAAGAATCCTAAAGGCCCCGACGATGCCCATTACATTGGAGATCTGCGCCGTCACCCTTGGGTCCGTTCCGCCCTCGTCGGGACGGCAGCGGACCTCATTCCCGTTGCCAATTTTCTGCACGATCAACAGATTGCCCCGCGCTTGTATGATGTGGCACAATTGACCGCCGGCGCGTCGCAATTGACCATGTTCGTCGTCCAGCACATTGCCGGTACCTGTCCGACCGAGGAAGAGTGCGCCACCTTTCTTGGCAGGCTTCGACAGCTTTCCGAGAGCAACCAACTCATCACTTCATTGGCCGATTGGGAGCATCACGACGATTTTCTCTCGCCTGATTGCAACGGCAACCTTCTGAAATCGAGCGTGGACGGTCAATTGTATTATGTCGACTTTCAGAATTTCCTCATCCCGGAATACGATACCTATCTTCATAAGGTCCTGGACAACGCGCGAAACACGGTACACTTTGGTCGTGAATACTTGTTCCGTGGCGGCCGCTACCTGTACCAGCAGATACCCGGCGTGGCCTCCTCCGGCAAACGGGACATCCGACTGCGCTGGGAGCAGATTAAGACTCTTTTGGCCCAGCAGAACGTCGGCGTTCGCGGGCGGGTCGTACTCGATGTAGGCTGTAACACAGGTATGGTGTTGGCGGAGACCCTCAACGATGGCGCACAGTTGGGAATAGGGTGGGACCTCCCTGAAGTCGTGGCGCACGGCTCCAAGATTCTGTCCGCGCTTGGCTACACGCGCTATCATCTAACCGGAGCCCGACTGGCGAAAAACTATCCGCTGATGGCTGACATTCCTTCCCATCTGCACCCGCAGCTAGGGAATTCAATCCTTCTTTATCTTGCTATCCGACATCACATTGGACTTATTGACGCGCTGGCAAGCGTTCCTTGGCAGGTCTTGGTGTATGAAGGACCGCAGGAAGAAACGCCGGACGAGTTGCGCGAGGTAATCCACCAACTTGAGGAAATGGCGTCGTGCGAAGTGGCAGCCACAGGCGAGATTGAAGACGGCGATTGCACAAAGCGACCTCTTGTCGTATTCCGGAGACGGAGCCAGCGCCCCTGATCAGGCACATTCTCGATTGCTGGAGGGATTGTTGCCAAGAATTGAAGCGCGGATTCCCTCAGGCGAAAGTTTTCGCACCATGGCAATCACTCAGTACTCCGACGCAGGGCAGTGCGTGGCCTCCACCGATGCTTATGTCGCGGGTCCGCAAGTTCGTTGGGCCTTCTTCGCGGTCGTCGCCTCGCTACCCACCGAAGGCGTGGGCCTCGGCATTCCAATTACTGCCCCACGCATTCTCGGCTACGTTTTCTTCCTGCTTGCTTTATTGCAACCAAGGATCTCTTTTCGACTTCCTCCGCCGGCGTTTTGGTGGTTCGGAGTCTATGTTTACCTCTACGCCGCTCTGACCATCTTTCAGCCTTCGGAATTCTGGGAAGAGATCATGGAACGGGTGCTGACGCTCGTTCAGTTATTGGCTTTCTTTTGGATTGGCTGCAACCTGATGCGCGACCCCCGAGTAGCCCGGGGAGCTATCTTGACGCTCGGACTTTCAAGCGCCTTGTGCGCTCACTTCCAGCTATCCGGCCTTGCAACAGACGCAACCACCGAGGGCACCGCGGCGTTCGGACAAAACGCCAATCAGGTTGCGAGCGTTTTCTCGCTGGGACTGCTGGCACTATTGGGCCTTATTTTCGGCCGGCAGGGAGGCGCCCAGGCAATCGGATGGTGGGCGTGGCCGCTTTGCGCCGTGCTGAGTGTGGCAATTGTTCAGGCGGGCTCGCGAGGCGGTCTCCTGACGGTTGGCTTCGGCGTGCTGGTCTTCCTATTTGATAAGGGACTCCCAGAATCCAGGATGCGCAGGGCGCTGCTCGTTGCCCTGGGAGCCGCCGTTTTGATCGGGATGTCCTATTTCTCGGAAGCAAGCAGGCAACGCTGGGAAGCGGCGTTCGGCGCCGGGGACTTGGCCCACCGCGAGGAGCTTTATCCAACTGCTTGGCAGATGTTCATAGAAAAACCCGTGGCTGGCTGGGGGCCCGTCACCGCGCTGTATGAGCTGGGAGCGCGTACGAAGTACGTGCGTTGGTCCAATCCTGAGGAATTGAAGCGCGACACTCACAATCTAGCGCTCCATGTATTGACGGCAACAGGGATTCTGGGAGCAGTCCCTTTTGCAGTTGGCATGTGGCTCTGCGTACGGGCCGCGTGGAAAGCACGCCCTGGACCCCAGGGAGTCTTGCCCCTCGCAATGATGATAAGCCTTCTCGTCAGTAATATGAGTGGTGACAGGATCTATTTGAAATTCCACTGGTTCGTGCTGGCCTATGCTCTCGCCAGTTGGGCTCAGCTTTCCATTCAGAGGGCACAACCCATGGCATTACAAAGTCCTCAGCGATGGGTCGTGCAACCTTTGGCAACGGGATCGTAGCATCTTCATGAGCGGCATGGTATACCAGCGCGGAGAACAGGCGCGCGTGCTCGACATCGGGCAATTGCGCGGCAAAGGCCAGACGCGGCGCGGACAACGCTTGCGCGTTGCCTTCATCGCGGGCACTCTCGTCCAAGACGGTGCGGAAAAACAGCTGGTATACATGGTACAGGCGCTACGTGATGCAGGCGTGGATGTCCACGTCTACTGCCTGACCAGGGGGGAGTTCTATGAACAGACGTTCGAGGCAATGGGCGTCTCGCCCTGCTGGGTGGGGAAACGAAGGCACCCATTGCTCCGCATTGCCACATTGATTGCGGCACTGTGGAAGTTTCGACCCCACATTGTTCAGTCGGCCCATTTTTTCACGAACCCTTATGCCTGTATTCCGGCGCGATTCTGCGGCGCCATGGCCATCGGCTGTTCGAGAAGTGACATTGTTTTTGACTTGGAACACTGTAAGGGTTGGGGGCGTTCCGTATTGCGGATGTGTCCTACGCTCTTGGTGAATTCTCACGCGGCGAAGCGGAATGCCGAGTCGTTGTCGGTGAAACCGGAAAGAATCCGCGTCCTCGAAAATGTTATTGACGTCGCGGCTTTCGACAAAGCAAAGAGCCAGAAGAGCACTCCGACGGTCGGGCCAGCCATTCGTCCCGTTGCCGCGGCCTTGGGAAGGTTGATCGTCGAGAAACGTGTCGATTGCTTCCTAGGCGCCTTGGCCCAAGCCCGTTGCACGGTTCCAGAGTTGAAGGGGTTAATCATTGGCGACGGACCCGAGAGGCCACGCCTGGAGCGCCTGGCAACGTCGCTCGGGCTTCTGCCGGACAACATCGAATTCCTGGGCCGCCGGTCCGACGTGCCGGCGTTGCTTGGACAAGCTGCCATGCTGGTACATAGCTCGGCAAACGAAGGCTTTCCCAATGCAGTGCTAGAGGCGATGACGGCAGGTCTGCCCGTGATCACCACTCCGGCCGGCGACGCAGGCGTCGTGGTTCAGGATGGCGTTTCCGGCTATGTCGTCCCTTTCGCTGATGTCGACTGCATGGCGGAACGCATGGTGCAACTGGCTCGGTCGCCTGGCCTGCGCCGGCGGTTCGGCGAGGCCGGCCGTAACCGCGCGGAGCGGTGCTATAGCTACGAGAGCTTGGCGGATCGCATCCTTGCCACCTACCGCAGCATTGTAAGGCAACAAAATCGCCACGACCTAGCCTCCCTCCTGTCAGTCTAAACGCCCTCGCGGCTTCCGGTCGTTCGGGAATGGCTTGCGGATTGGATGGAACTGCTATGATCAGCCTGGAACGGGGATCGGAACTTCGAGGCATGCACCATTTAGCCGGTGGTCCGCCGGATCTGAGTACGGACCATCTGCGCATCGGTGTGGTCCTGGACTCGGCGGTAGTCCCAAGCTGGGTCGCAAAGGTTCTCCGGGACATTCACGAGGCCGAATTTCTGCAATTCGCTGTCGTCGTTTTCAGCCGCCCCAGGCAAAAGCGTTATTGGCCCGGATGCAATCCCCGTGCCTGGTGCACCGCCCTGTTCCACCTGTACGAGGCACTGGACCATCGGATGTTTCGCGTTGGCAGGGATGCGTTCGCTCCGGCAGACATTAGCCCGGTCCTCCTTTCTGCCGAAATGTTCCATCAGCAATCTGCGGGCAAGGGGTCGCCTTCGTTCCTCGCAGAGGCGGATCGCGCGCGCCTGCGTGCCATGAAGCTGGATGTGATCCTCGATTTTTCCGATCAGGCCGGTACCGAAGCGTTGACGAGGTGGGCACGCTATGGCGTCTGGTCGGTACACATTGGCGACCAAGGCAGAGGTCGCGGCAACCCAATGCTGTTCTGGGAGATATACCGACAGCGTCCGATAGCGCGGACGGAAGTGCGTGTCCAAACCGAGCAAACCGACACGGAGCGGGTCGTCTACCGCTCATTCTCCCGCCTAAATACCCTCTCACTTAATCTTTCCCGAAACGGCATCTGTTGGAAGTCGGCGGCTGTTCTCATGCGCCGATTGCAAGACCTGTCTTGCCATGGTTGGGAATACCTGATGTCGCTCGACGCCGGCGAGGAGGTCGACAGCTCTCCCCAAGGCGATGCCGGCCCTCCGGGAAACTTGACCATGGCGCGGTTCTTTGTCCGATCGTTGGCAGACCTTGCACGCCGCTGGATGCGTAACTCCTTCTACCAAAATCAGTGGGTCCTCGCGCTGCGGCCGCGGCCCATCGGCAGCTCTTTAGCTCAAGAGACCGCGGGATTCCGCTTAATTGTCCCGTCAAGGGAGCGCTTCTATGCTGATCCCTTCATTCTCAAGAAGGGCGGAGTCAATTACGTCTTTTGCGAAGAGCTTATCTATGACCGGCCCAAGGGTGTAATCTCTTGTTTCGAAGTCGATGCGAGCGGCAACCACAGCGAACCGCGCGTGGTTCTGGAAAGGGAGTATCACCTATCCTACCCGTTTGTCTTTGAATGGCAGGGGCAGATCTACCTTCTGCCGGAGACGGGGGCCAATCGGACCATCGAGCTTTACCGCGCCGTTGAATTCCCGCATCGCTGGGAATTGGCCCACGTCCTGATGGAGAATCTGCATGCCTTGGATGCAACGCTGCTGGAGCACCGGGGCAAGTTCTGGTTATTCGTGAATCCCCGGGTCGAAGGCCACCCGGACTGCGAAGATTTGGATATATACTTTGCCAACTCGCCCCTCGGCCCCTGGACGCCCCATCCGAAGAACCCGGTGGTTTCGGACGTGCGCCGAGCCCGGCCAGCAGGCCGGTTATTCTGGGCGAATGGCCAATTGTTTCGACCGTCGCAGGACTGTTCCGTTCGGTATGGGTATGCGGTCACGCTTAACCGTGTCGACGTGCTTTCCGAGACCGATTATCGGGAAGTGCCGGTACGCCGGATCGATCCGGACTGGCTTCCGGGGAACCTGGCGACCCATACGTTCAACTTCAACGAGGATTTGGAAGTGATGGACGCTCAAGTGGTTGTGAGCAAACTTTGGGCCGGGAGAAAAAGGGCCACTTCTCAATAACCCTGGACCTAGGCAACGGATTGCCGAATGCGACCCTCAGCTGCGGAAATGGGTTGCATTGCGCTTGCGAGTTTTGCACACACACCCACTTCCGTCCAGCACCGTATACCAAGACTAATTAATACTACAGCGCTGGGTATTAAGCTGGGCAATCTACCGTACCGCCGCCCGCTGCTCTTTGTAGCGCGTCTCCCCGCGTTTCTGTGCAAATGCTGTGCAAACCACACACCCCACTTGGTGCACAGAAACGCACAAATTGCACAGATTGCACAGAAACGCACAACTTGGCCCCAACGCACAACTTGCACAGAAACGCACAACTTGCACAGAAACGCACAACTTGCACAGAAACCGCCTACCCTGGAAAAATCGCCCGACGCTAAACCCAGGGCTGTAGTATTAAGAAGTTACGAAAAAGGGCCGTAAGATGCTGATTACCTTCTCTGGCCTGGACGGCGCTGGCAAATCAACCTTGATCGAACGGTTGAAGACCAGTCTGGAGACGCAAAATAAACGAGTGACCGTTTTTCACATGAATGACCATGTGGGCGTGTATGCCTATCTGCGCGCCCTACGAGACTGGATCACGAGGAACCCCAGCAGCTTGAATGGTCCGCCGTTGCTTGAACCGGCTTCCGATCTGTTGGGCAGGGCTTCGACGCAGATTGCCGGCCGTCGCCGTTTTTCAAGGATGCTGGGCGGCATAAGAAATTTCGTCTTATGGAACCGGCCGATCAGACGATGTCTCTATCCGGTAGACTTGCTGATTTTCCTGTGCTATCGGCTTTATGTCGAGAAGATCAAGAAGCAAGTTCTCATTATGGACCGGTATTTCTATGACACGCTTGTTGACGTGTCTGATGGCAAGAATTGGCGCTGCGTTCGATTGTTGTGGTTGCTCACTCCAAGACCGTCGCTACCGGTATTCCTGGATATCAGTCCGGAAGAATCGTACGCTCGCAAGGGTGAGTACACGGTGGAGTACTTGAGGCGCCGGTGGGTGGCGTACCAAAAAGTATTTACCTGGACGGAACCCTCGCTCGTGCTCACAAAGGAAGATTTGAACAAGGCCGCGCGTGCCCTCGAGAAGATGGTAAGTGAGAGGATGGCGGCTGCATGACCACAGAGCACGCACACGCGACTTGGATCTTGCAATTGCTCCTTACCGGCGCTACGAATGGAGCTGCGCTTGAGGAGCTTGATTGGGGAATTCTTCTCCGTATAGCGAAGCGGAATGGCGTGTTGGTCCGCCTGGCGGATCGGTTGCAGAGAGCGACCGCGGTGCCCCCACAGTTCTTTGGCGAGGCCGTGGAGGCGGAACGGGGGCGGAACCGAGAGGCGATTGACCTGATCCGAACGGTCAGCCAGATATGCACGCAGAACGGCATCGAGTTCATCTTCGCCAAGGCGTTCCAGCATTACCCGGACATGGGGCGCGACATCGATTTGTATGTGCGGTCTCGCGCTTCCGAGGTGGACACGCTGATTGCAGCTGCGCTTCCGGCCTCTCCGCACAAGGCAAACTTCGTGAATTGGGCGGCCGGCACAGTGAAATACACCATCAACGGCTGTGCTTTGCCCCTCGAGGTCCATAAAGGCCGGATGGGTAATCTCGGGGAACACGCCTCCTACGTCTGCACTTTAATGACGAATGCCAAGCATGCCGACATCGAGGGGACCGATTTCCTCGTGCCGTGTCCGGAAGACCAATTGGTCATCCAAGGAATGGACAAGGTTTACGGTCGCCGCTACTTGCGGCTGTCCGACATCGTCTCAACGATCTCCATCGTACGCTGGGATGGGTTGGACTGGGGTACTATTATCCAGACCGCGGAGAAGCTCTGCACGCTTCCGGGACTGTGCTGCTATTTGAGCTACATCAATCAAATCCACTGCGACCTTTACGGGAGAGACTTGCTTGCGCCACCAGTGCGAAAGGCCTTGGATCTGAACGGCTGGGGGCGCGCGTGGTTTCGAGACGGATATTACCGCTTCCCCACCGTTCAGGTCTCCGTCCAAGTTTATTGGAAAAAGTTCTGGGGAGCGCTGATTTCGAGGGAATGGCAAAGTGCGGCCAGATTGTGTCTTCTTCCTTCGATGGCAGCGGGGGCTATGTGGCGCAGACTGAGACGCCCGGACATATCGTTGAATGGACCGGTGTTGCCATGATCGGCCGGATCACCATCAAGCGGGCGCTAAAACGCACAGCGGGCTGGGCTGCCGTTCTGGCTGCACCTTTCGCCGGTCCGCCCGCGCGCTCCCGGGCGTGCATCTTCGTCTACCACCGGGTTGCGGCCGTGGGGTTCGTTGACGGCCGAGTAGATGATTGGAACGTGCCACCGGCGCTGTTCGAACGTCAAATTGCCTCCCTGGCCCGTTTCGCGGAATTCGTGGCGTTGTCCGACCTGCCCCATAAGCTCAAGGGTTACCCGCCGCATCCCAAACCGCTCGTCTGTTTGACGTTCGACGACGGCTACGCCAATTTCCATAGCCGGGTCCTTCCGATCCTGAAACGCTATCAGGCGCCGGCAAGCGTATTTGTCGTGACCGACTTGATCGGACAGCAGGATCCGATTCCCTTTGATAGCTGGTCGCGGCGCCATCGAAACCGAGTAGGGCCGGAAGCGTGGCGATCCATGGATTGGCCGGAGTTGGAAGCGTGTGTGGGGTCCGGACTGGTTACTGTCGGAGCCCATTCGCACAGGCACCTCAAGGGAGGAGAGTGCACCCAAGCACAACTGGCCGAGGAGGTGGGGGCGTCTCGAGAAATCCTGGCGCGCCGCCTCGGTGAGGCCCAGTCACGGGCGTATGCGTACCCGTACGGATCAACGCGCCTTGGCTATGTGCCGCCGGGCTACGTTCACGCGGTTCGGGCGGCCGGTTATCAACTGGCGGTCACGACGGATTTGGGCTTGGCGGATGGTGATGGCGATCCCTACCTCTTGCCACGAGTGGAAGCGCACGCGGTGGACGGTCCATGTGTGCTCGCTGCCAAGGCCCGAGGTGTGCTCGGTCCTTTCTATGTGACGGATCGCTTGCGGACTGCGAAACGGGCGGTATGACTGTTGATGAGACCGTACTCGTATTGGACGGACACACCAACCAGGCGCTGGCCTGTGTCCGTTCCCTGGGGCGGGCCGGCTACAAAGTCCTTGTCGCCAGCGACCGGCGCTGGCCCCTGAGTGGCTGGTCTCGCTACTGTCGTGGTCGATTCCGTTTGGCGGGTCAAACCATCGCGGCATTCGCCGAAATGCGTGCCTGGGCGTACCGGCAAGGCGCCCACCTGGTTTTACCAGCTACGGAGCGGGCGTGTTTCCTCTGCAACACGGAGCGCCTCCAATGGCAAGCGTTAGGAATCACGGTGGGCTGCGCGCCCCAAGAGATGCTTCTGCTTGCTTTCGATAAGGCACGGACGCTGCAGTTGGCGGAAACCTTCGGCATTCGCATCCCGCCGACACGCTTTCCCGCATCGCTAGCGGAGTGCCGGGCCGCCGCCGAGGAGGTCGGCTTCCCCTGCGTCATTAAGCCGCGTTTAAGTAATGCCTGGGACGGCATTGCTTTCTTGCCGGATCGGGGGACGAGTTACGCGAGGGATCGCGGGGAGCTGGAGCAGGCCGTTCTGGCGCGCAAACAGGGCGAGGCATGGCCACTCATTCAAGGTTTTGTGTCAGGGGAAGGCAAAGGGGTCTTTGCTCTGTGCGATCACGGCCGCGTGCTAACCTGGTTCGCTCACCAGCGCCTGCGGGACGTGCGGCCGTCAGGATCCGGCAGCAGCTTGCGTCGGTCGGTGGCCCTGGAGGCGCGCCTGCAGATTCCGGCCGAGAGGCTGTTGGCTCATTTGCATTGGCACGGGCCGGCGATGGTGGAGTTCCGCGACAATTGCGTCGGCGAGCCTTGCCTAATGGAGGTCAATGGGCGCTTCTGGACTTCGCTCCAACTCGCTGTCGCCGCAGGGGTCGATTTCCCGCGGTTGTGGGTCGCGATCCTTCAGGGCAAGCCGGTTGAAGCGCAGGGTACTTACGCTGAGGGCCTGACTTTGCGGTGGTTATGGGGCGATGTCAGGCGATTCTTTCATATCCTGGCAGGATCGCCAGCCGGATACCCGGGCGCGTACCCCACGGTCTGGCAA
>Ga0207095_10208_pt2 | contig 17197 bp, 13 predicted proteins | sample Alteio_BWMinHeat_88_FD_153529 | JGI IMG/M metagenome (GOLD analysis project Ga0207095, IMG submission 153529) | Enriched cells from forest soil in Barre Woods Harvard Forest LTER site, Petersham, Massachusetts, United States -... | ecosystem: Environmental > Terrestrial > Soil > Temperate forest >... | reverse complement strand
CCCCGGAACGCACGAAATGCCGGGCCAAAGAGCCAGCGCGCCTTCCGGTAGCGTGGAAGAAAGCGCCGTGAAAGCCGCGCATTCAGCAGGAAAAGTGGAATTCCCTTTTTGGCGCAATGGTTCAGGTGATTCGGCCAGAGTTCGGCCTCGAGGAGGATGAAGGCTCGCGGCTGCATGCAGCGATGCAGGGGAAGAAAACAGAAACGGCTGTCGAGGGGATAATAGATGACGGAAACGTCGGACGGCAATTTGCGGAGAGCCAGGGCGTGACCGGTGGAGGTGGTCGTGGAAAGAACGATCGGAAGATCGGTCTTTTTCTTTAATGTCTCAATGAAGTGCAGCGCGAGATCGACTTCGCCGACGCTGACCGCATGGATCCAGAGGGGACGCAGGTTGTGAAGCCTGGCGCGCTTTGCGCCATTGAGGCGTCCAAATCGCTCGCCGAAATCCTGCGCGTAACCGCCGCGTCGGCGCATGCGCAGCAGGTAGTGAGGGGCGCTCAAAATCAGCGCGATCCAGAAAAGGATTTCGTAAAGCCACCAAAGCATTCCCTACTTTTGGGCGAAGGCGGCGGACGGATCAAACCTTCTTTAATTTGGCGCCGTCGTTTTCAGGAAGCGGGGCCCGCCGAGGACTGACCCTTGTAGAAATCCTCGATTTTTTTCGCGACGTCGCGATAGCTGAGGTCCACGTCGTAAATCTGTTTGTATTGCTCGATCGCCTCCGCTTTTTTGCCGAGCTGTTCGAAAAGGGCGCCGAGATTATAGATTGTTTCCTTTTTCAGGCCGTCCATGGAGGGCATTTGTTCCAGGGCGCGACGGAAGCGTTCAATCGCCATGTCGAGCATGCCCTTTTGCTGATAGCATTTGCCGAGCCAGTTGTTGCACGCCGTGCGGTTCTTCGGATTATTGCTGGCCTGTTGAAACTCGGGCATCGCCTTGTCGATCATCCCGTTTTTGAAATAGAGCTGTCCCAGTTCGAATTTGATGTCGAGATCGTTGGGGTAGCGCTTGGTCCGGGATTCGCACTCTTCGAGCATGATGCGATCGCGTTCTTTTTTAAGATCTTCAATTTCCTGTTTCAATGTCGTGTCCTCGGGCTTCTCCTTCAGGACGTCTTCCTTCCCCCGCATCTGATAATTGATCTTTTGGACCTTGGTCTCTCCGATCACGCGCTCGAGCACCATGTCGGTCTGGTTGCTCATCATGTACGCGTGTTCGTAGCATTGGATGGCGTAGTCGAATTCGTTGATCTGGATCGCGAGTTTTCCGAGCTCCTTCCAATAGTTGTAATTGTCGGGTTCGGCTTCGGTTTTCTTGAAAACGATCTCCATCTGCTCGCGCACGACGTCGGCGTCCTTGTAGATCCTGCCCTCCTGTTCGAGCGATTTCGCTTCCTGCACGTCCTTGATCATGTCCCGGTAGGAATCGGCGCTCTCCCATTTTCCATCCTTCATCGCCTGGTTGGCGGTGGAATCCTTCAGCCCTTTGAACGCTTCGCTGTTGTTTGGCTCGAGCTGCAGGGCGCGCTCATAATATTCCCGCGCTTTGTCGGCGCGCCTATTGATCTGATAAAGATGTCCGAGCTGAAGATAGACCTCGACGTTGTCGGGATGGCCTTCGCGCGCGGTCTCCATGGCAAAAATTGCGGTCTGCGGAAGGTCCAGCGCCTCCGCGGCGGACGAAAGCACCTTGGCGGCCTGGAGATTGTAGGGATTGCTCGCGAGCGCCTTCTCGGCGGCCTCCATCGCGGTGGCCGGATCTTTTTTCAACGTGGCCATCGCCTTGGCGAGCGCGGGACCGCCGGACATCGATCCGAAAAGTTTCGACATCGCGCCGCTTCCCTTGCGGGTCTTGAGTTGCGTGGCGCGCAAAAGCTGGCGCGCCTTGAAAAACGCGGGATCGGCGACCACGGCCTTCGTAAGATAATCGATCGTCTGTTCGAACGCCTGACGGTCCATGGCATCAAGCGCCCGCTCGTAAGCGTCGCGTGCCGCCTTGTTGACGTCGTTGGGATTTTTCTCAGGCACGGAAAAACTGTACTATGAACACGTCGGAGCGTGGAAGCGGAAAGAGCGTGGAGCGTGCGGAACTTGGACGCTCTTACGCTCCTTCGCTCTGACGCTCTGACCCGATCTCCCGCAGCCTCAATTGGCCGCATGCCGCGTCGATGTCGTGTCCCTTTTCAATACGGAGTGTCGTCGTGACGCCCAATTTTTCGAGAGCTGCTTGAAAACGCCGGCATCGTTCATCACTGGGACGTTTGAACCCCGTCTCCGGGACTTCGTTGAAGGGGATCAAATTCACCTTCGCGTGCGCGCGCCGGGCAAGTCCCGCGAGAAGCGGCGCCTGGGCGGGATCGTCGTTCACGCCTTCGAGCAAAATATATTCGAACGTGATCAGGCGTCCCTTGATCTTTTGATACGTCTCACAAGCGGAGATGAGGCGCGCGACCGGAAACTTTTTGTTCACCGGCATGATTTGATTTCGAACGTCGTCGCACGCGCCATGAAGCGAGATCGCGAGCCGCACCTGGATTTCCTCTTGCGCGAGTTTTTCGATTTGCGGTGCAAGTCCGCTGGTGGAAATGGTGATTTTTCGCGCGCCGAGTCCCAATCCCCAGGGCGCATTGAGGATCTGGATCGATTTGAGAAGATTTTCGTAATTCGCGAGCGGTTCGCCCATGCCCATGAAGACGAGATTGTTGATCTTCTTGCCGCTTTCCTTTTCGACGAGAAGGAATTGTCCGACGATCTCGTCCGGTGTGAGGTTTCGACGAAAGCCGTCGAGTCCGCTCGCGCAAAAGCGGCAGCCATAGGCGCATCCCACCTGGGTGGAGACGCAAATCGTGTGGCGGTCCGAGCGATCGCCGTAAAGGCCGAGGGAAGCGGGGATGAGGACGGTTTCGACAAGTTGATGGTCGTGCAGCTCGGAAAGAAATTTGCGCGTCGTGTCGGCGGAGCCCTGCACTTTTTTGAGACGCAGCGCGTTTAATTCGAATTTTTCCGCGAGCAGGTTGCGGAATTCCTGGGGGAGATTCGACATCGCGGCGATGCTTTCGACGCGCTTCACGTAGAGCCAGTCGAGGATCTGCTTTGCGCGGAACTTCGGTTGCTTCTGCTCCTCGCAAAACGCTTTCAGTTCGCTTTCGGTGAGCGAGCGCAGATCAGTCTTCTTGAGGGGGGCGATCATGGAAGATTCAAATTAACATGAAGGAGAGTGGCGTTCCAGCCCGAGCGGAAGGTCTTGCGCGATTGACAATGAATTGGCTTTCCTGTTGCGTGTTGCCTGAACGATGGAGTTCTACCTCGCAAAAGACGGAAAGCAAACCGGACCTTTTTCCGAGGAACAGGTGAAGTCGATGCTCGGAAGCGGTCTTCTGACGGGAAGCGAACTTTGCTGGCACGAAGGTTTGCCCAACTGGGCCCCGCTTTTTCAAGTCCTGCCGGGCGTTCCCGCGGCACCGCCTCTTTCGCCCGCGAGTTTTCCTCTGTCGGAATCCCACAGCGGTCAACACCCCGGATTTTGGTGGAGGTTTTTGGCCCATCTGATCGACACCATCGTGATGTACGTTGTCGGATTTGCGATTGGCTTCATGGTCGGCTTGGTGATGGGCCTGTCTGACATTCGGGAACCTGGTCTTCTTCGTGGATTCGGCGGCTTGATGGGCTTTGTCGCCGGCTGGCTGTATTACGCCTTGTTGGAAAGCGGCCCAAGACAGGCCACGGTCGGAAAAATGGCGTGCGGGATGATCGTCACGGATTTGAACGGCCAGCGTGTTTCCTTCGGGCGCGCGACAGGCCGTTACTTCGGCATGATCGTGTCGACGCTCACCTTTTTCATCGGATTCATGATGTGCGCATGGACGTCGCGAAAACAATGCCTCCACGACATGATGGCCGGGTGTCTTCTCTTCAAAGAATGAGGAGAAGGCGTTTTTTTAAGACCGCAGCGCCTGGTCGAGTTGAGGCTTGATCCAGTCTGGGACCCGGTGCCGCATTGCCACTTGGATGGCCGCCTGTTAGGCTGCGCGTCACCTCATTTTTATGAACCACACTCTGATTCCGTACGCTCTTTTTTTCACGGGGATTATCTTTATTCAAAGATTTCAGAGAAAGGCCATGTTGCGACTATCCGTGGAAGAGAAGGCCCGGCTGTTGGATTTTTCATCGGGCGTCGTTACCTGGAAGTTGATTCCGATCGTCGTTTTAATTCTCGGATTTTCAGGATTCATGCATTGGAAGCCTTCCATCGTTCACATGAAATGGGGACTTTTTATTTATCTGCTTTTGCTTTTGGGATCTTCCGCTCTCTCAAGTTTCATCATTCAAAAGAAGTATCGAAAGCTGGGCTTCCCGGAATCCTACATTCGAAGCTCTCTTATTTGTTCCGTTCTCGTGCTTCTTCTGATGATCGGTTTCTTTGCATGGATGATGCTGCCCATATGGAATATCCCCGTGAAATAATCCTTATCATGAAATGGTCTTATCTCTTTGTGGGTGCTTTGATTCTGGTCTTCGTAGAGATTCCTTCCATGGATTTGTGGATTTATCAGGAATTTCTGCTCGCGGTCAGTATGATGGTCCTTTCCATGCTGTGTGTGACACAGCTTGCGTGCTCTTCCATATCACGAACTCATAGTTGTTTATTGAAACGCTTGGTACGTTTGGGGCCAATTAAGGAAACGAAAATCAATGAGATCGCACGGACGGGCTTTCGAGGCCACCGCGCAGAAATGTTTATTCTAACGATTTTTCTCTTTGTGTTTGGCGGTTGTTCCTTTTGGTTTTTAAAATGGACTGCAGGCGATCTTTTACTTCCTAGGATTGAGTTGAAAGGAAGGGTCGAGCAATTGATGTATTACGGAACAAGTCGTCCATCCTTACTTTGCGGTATGATTGTCAGCGGTCAATATTACCGGGCAACGTACGATGTTTTTAAATCGCTGAAACCCGATGACATCATTCATGCGGAAGTCGGACGCGGATCTCGCTGCATTTTGAAGCTCGATCGCGGTGTGAATATGTCGACTCAGACTGAGTCGCACTGAAAATCTCTACGACCGTAGCGCCTGGTCGAGTTCGAGCGTCACCTGCGAGCTGGTAAGAAAGCGGAAGGGATCTTCACCCGTTTTGTTCTGCGCGATGGCGCCGGCAAAGGCGTCCAACGCTTCGCGATGGCCCTTCGATTTCCACGATTCCTTGTGCTGCAGGCGGTCCTTGTCGAAAATTTTGAGCTGAGTGAAGTCCTCGGCGATCCATTCCGTGGAACCCCATGAGACGGTGATTTCCTCCTTTGGCCCGCGCAGGTGCGTCACTTTTTTGAAATGCAAATGCGCGCGGCTGGAATCCTCGAACCGGAAAAAGATATCGGCGCCGCTGGGGCTCGGCACGGGCATGATGTCGTGAAGCGGACTTCCGGCGAACCAGAGGATCCAGTCGATCGCGTGGCACACCTCGCCGATGAAACGTCCGCCTTGTTCCGGCCGGTCGTACCATTCGCCGCGGGGCAGGGGCGGCGCGCGAAATTCGTAACGGATGTCGAGCGGCTTGTGATGCTTGATGCGTTCCTCGAACAACCTGTAGGAAAGCGGCGCGAAACGACGGTTGAAGCCCACGAAAAGCACGGGAACGAAGGTTGGATTTTCGCGCAGCTTCTTCAGCGTGTTCTCAATGCGTTCCAGTTCCTCAATGGAAACACAGAGTGGCTTTTCCACATAGACATGTTTGTGCGCTTCGAGACAGGCGATGGTTTGTTCCGCGTGCAGATTGTGCGGCGTGGCGAGCAGCACGGCGGCGACGGAGGAATCGTCGAGCATCTCCTGGAAATCGCTCGTGGCGCGACGGGCGTGATATTTGCGCGCGAGCGAGGCGATCTTGGCGGCGCGACGTCCCACCACCGTATGAATTTGAAATTTGTCCGGCGCGTTCGCGAGATTGGGCAGATGCGTTTCCGTCGCAAAACGTCCCGTGCCCACGATGGCCATGGGGATGGCGGATGCGCGCGATATGGAACGCGGTGAAAGTTCGAGCGTGAGGCTCGGCAGTTTTTGTTCCGGATATTGCAGCACGGTGAGCACGCTATGGCTCGTCCCGAGTTTTTTATAAATGGCAGGAGCGTCGGAAAAGGCGCGGATTTCCGGGCGGAAGTGCGAGACCGACATGCGTCCTTCGTCGAGCCAGCGCAGGAAAAGCTCGAGATTGCGACGCACGGTCCAGCGCGCATGGGCGATCGGATAATCCTGGCCCAGTTCCTCGTACGAGGGATCGTAACGCCCCTCGCCGTAGGCGGCGGAGACGCAGAGCTCGAGCTCCTTCTCATAGACGAGCTCGCGGGGAAGCTCGATGGGAAACTCGCCGACGATGACGAGTTTGCCGCGTTTGCGGCAGAGCGCCGCGGCGCGGCGCAATAAATCGGGCGAGTCGGTTTTGGCGCAAAGAAAAACGGCGTCGAGGCCTTCGCCGTGAGAGGCGATTTTTTCCGCCTCGGTGAAATCGAAGTCGTCCGGATTGTAGGTTTCCGCGCCAACCTGCGCGGCGTCGCTCCGGCGCGCCTCGATCGGGTCGAACGCGATCACACGGCAGCCGGTGGCGCGCAGCGCCTGGACGGTGAATTGTCCGATGATGCCGAGGCCGAAGACGGCGACTTCCGCGCCCTGGGTGAGCGCCGCGCGATGGAGCGCGTGGATGCCGACGCATGCGAGCGCGGCGGTGGAGGCATCGATCGCCCATTCGGGTTTTTGCAGGGGCGCACACATCAGGCGCGGGACGGCGGCCATTGTGCCATGGCTGGCGTGGGGCCCGACGGCGACGACCCAGTCGCCATTTTGAAAATCCTCCACGCCGCTGCCGACCTTCACGACGCGACCCGTGAGCGAATAGCCGAGCGTGGATTCCTTTTCCACGGTGGACTCGACTTTTGCCAGCGTCTGTTTCCATCCGCGATTAGCGAGCGACTTTTTGATTTTGTCCCACGAGCGGTAGCCGCGTCGGAGCAGGGAAAGGACCGAGGCGTCCTGCCCGGAAATGGCGGCGAGTTCGGTGCCGGCGCTGATGGCCGAAAAGACGGTCTGGATCAGGACTTCGTTTTCCGCGGGAACGGGATCCGGCGCGTCGATGATTTCAACACTGCCTTTGCGAGCGGTGAGGAGGTGCATGAGAAGTCAGAGTAACAAGCCGCAAGTCGTAAGTAACAAGCAGCAAACGCTTTGTGGCAAGTCCAAAGCATGCAGCTTTCTCAGAGCCGAACTTCTTCGCAAGGCTTCTGGGGACGCAGAACTGGCTATTTCAGCAATCGCGCCAGCTCACCCGCCTTGTCGCGTTTCTCCCACGTGAGGGAGCGAACGTCGTCCTCGCGTCCAAAGTGGCCGTAATTGGTCGTCTTGCGGTAGATGGGGCGCAGGAGATTGAGCTGCTTGATGATGTTGGCGGGTTTGAAGCTGAAGATGTCGCGCACGGCTTTTTCGATCTGCCGGTCGGAGACCCTGCCCGTGCCGAAGCTGTCGACACAGAGGGAAACGGGTTCCGGATAACCGATCGCGTAGGCAAATTGCACTTCGCAGCGGTCGGCGAGACCGGCGGCGACGACGTTCTTCGCCACGTAGCGGCCCATGTAGGCGGCGCTGCGGTCGACTTTCGACGGGTCCTTGCCTGAGAAGGCGCCGCCGCCATGACGGCCCATGCCGCCGTAGGTGTCGACGATGATCTTGCGTCCCGTGACGCCCGCGTCGCCTTCAGGTCCGCCCACGACGAAACGGCCCGTGGGATTCACGAGGTAGCGCGTTTTCTTGTCGAGCAGATGCTTCGGCAGGTTTTTGAGAATGATTTCGCGCAGGATCGTGTCGTGAATCGTCTTATGCTTCACGTCGTGGTGATGCATGGTTGAGACGACGACGGCGTCGATGCGCAGCACGCGATGGCCTTCGTATTCCACCGAGACCTGCGTCTTGGCGTCCGGCCCGAGCCATTTGATCTTGCCGGATTTGCGGGCTTTCGCGAGGGCGCGTGCGAGCTTGTGAGCGTAAACGATGGGGGCGGGCATCAGCTCCGGAGTCTCGTTGCACGCGAAACCGAACATCAGTCCCTGATCGCCGGCGCCCTGTTCCCCGGTCGCCTTACCTTCCGCTTTGCGGGCGTCGACGCCCTGGGCGATGTCGGGACTCTGGCAGAGGACGGAGGTGAGGATCTGGAAGGTCTTGTGATTGAAAGTGCAATGATCGTCGGTGTAGCCGATTCCCTCGATGGCGTTTTTGACGATCTGCGGGTAGTCGAGATCGGCGTGCGTGGTGATTTCACCGGCGACGACGACGAGGTTGGACTTCGCGAGAGTTTCGCAGGCGACGCGGCTATGTTTGTCCTGTTCCAGACAGGCATCGAGGATGCTGTCGGAAATGGTGTCGCAAACTTTGTCAGGATGACCTTCGGTCACCGACTCCGATGAGAAAATATAACGGCGTGCCATAAGCCCGCAAAAATCTCACGAATCGGGCCGCATCGCAAACAATTTATTAAGCAGAAGAGCGGAGCTCACCGCCAAGACGCGAAGACGCCAAGAGTCTCTTGGTGACTTCGCGTCTTGGCGGTAAATCCGTTTCCTAAATCGCCTGAGCGAAGAGCTTGTTCGCTTCGTCGTACGTTTCCTTGCTGCCGATGTCGAGCCACTGGCCGGTGATCAGATAGGTATAAGCGGCCGTCTTCGGGTAAAGCCACTGAACGAGGCGTCCCGGCTGATCGGGGTTGTTGCCGTCCGCGATGTATTTCCGAATGAGTTCGAGCGCGGTGCGTGGGTAGTGATAGAGCGCGATGGCGGTGACGGTGCTTTTCGGATCCTTCGGCTTTTCCTCGAAGTAGGTGATGCGCCCGTTAGGATCGAGTGTGAGATTGTTATACTTTTTGATCTCCTCGAGATTCTTCACGTCGTAGACGCCGATGAGAATGCCTTTTTGTCTCGCGGTGCGCACGTATTCCTGGAGTCCGCCACTGAAGAGATTGTCGCCCGCCACGATGATGAGGTCGTCGTCGAGCTGGGTTTCGTTCATCACGAAGTGGATGTCACCGATCGCGCCGAGCTTGTCCGCGTCGGACGTCGTTTTGTCATTGAAAATACGGATGCGACGTCCCGATTTTTTCTGCGCGGCCCATTTTTCAAAATGACCGGCGAACTTGTTGTTCGTGACGACGTAGATTTCGTCGATTTCGCTGCAGCCGTCGAACTTTTCGATCACGTGGTCGACCATCGGCTTGCCCGCGACGGGAAGGAGCGGCTTCGGCTGGTTTTTCGTGAGCGGATAGAGGCGGGTCGCGTAACCTGCGGCTAAAATCAAAAGTTTCATCGAACGTATTTTATGCAAGGTTGGAGCGGTTGCAAGCGATGATCAGGTGTTTAAGAAAGTTCGTGTTGTTAAGACTCTTAAATCAAGATAAAGATTTCATTCTAATGAATGATCAAAAGCCGCTCTCGGACCCTACATATAATTTTCAGGATTTTAGAGCGCAACTGTTAGGTGGATCGCTCCGCTGGGTCAGCAGCGTTCTTATGTTTCTTTCGCTCGGATTTCTTCTCTTCATGTGGTGGGATCCGAGTTCAAGAGACATTCATCTCCTCATTCCTCTCAAAGGAAATGCAGCCCTTGGAGTGATCGGTTTTGCTTTTATTTTCTGGTTACTGATCGCCGTTGTAAGTTGGAATTCCTGGCTAAAGCGTTCCAAATAAAGTCAGACGGGACGCTTTTTTCGGACTTTGCTGTCCGATTCTTCAGATAACCGAAAATCGATCTGCTTTTTGAACCGGTCGACGCGGTCGACTTCGACCTGCACCTTGTCTCCCGCCTGGATCACGCGCTTGGTGCGCTTGCCCATCAATTTCTGCCGCGTCGGCTCGAACTGATAGAAATCGTCGTGCAGCGTGGAGACGTGAATGAGTCCCGAGAGCATGAACTTCGGTAATTCCACAAAAACTCCGAAGTTGCGGACTTCCGTGACGAGGGCGTCGAATTTATCCAGTTTGTGCTCGTGAAGCTGGCGCTCGAAATATTCGATGAGCTTTAGTTTCACCGCTTCCTTTTCCGCTTCGTCCGCAGTGCGTTCCGTGGTGGAGCAATGATGCGCGATATTTTCCAGCGTGGCGGCGTCATACGCGATTTCCGAACGCGCCGATTTGGGCTGGATCAGACGGCGCAGCACGCGATGAACAATCAAGTCGGCATAACGCCGGATCGGGCTCGTGAAATGCGTGTAGTTCGCTTTCGCTAGGCCGAAATGGCCGATCGGACTGGTGGAATATTGTGCGCGCTTGAGTGACTTCAGCAAATTCAGCTTCAGAATGTATTCGTCCGGCTTGCCGGTGAGGCTTTTGAGAAATTTCTGGATCTCGCCGCGCAGGGTGGGATCGCCCATGGTGTAACCCATCGAGATGGCGAGCTCGCGATATTCCCCGAGGCGTTCCTCATCGGGGACGTCGTGAATGCGGTAGATGCCCGGCACGGTGCGGTTCTGGATTTCCGCGGCGACGGCTTCGTTTGCGAGGAGCATGAATTCCTCGACGAGCTGGTGCGAGATGTCGTTTTCCTGCTTTTCGATTTTCTGCGCGAGGCCGCGTTCGTCGCAATAAACCTTCAACTCCGGAAAATCGAGGTCGAGCGAGCCGTTCGCGAAACGCTTCTGACGGAACTTGGACGCGAGCGACCAGAGGCTGCGGATCAATGCACGCACTTCCGGATTGGGGACGAGCGCTTCGTGTCCCGGTTGAGACTCGAGGACGGAAAGCGCCTTGCCGTAGGTGAGGCGCGCAGCGGAGTGAATGATCGTGCTGGCGAATTTCACGGAACGAATCTCCGCGTTGGGCGTCACTTCGAAAATCGCGGAGAACGTGAGGCGTTCCACACCTTCCTTGAGCGAGCAGATGCCATTGGAAAGTTTTTGCGGGAGCATCGGAATGACGCGATCCGGCAGATAAACGCTGTTGCCGCGTTCCTTCGCCTCCAGGTCCAGCGGTGTGCCATGTTTCACGTAGTGGCTCACGTCGGCGATGTGCACGCCGAGCTGGAAGCGGTCATTGGAAAGTTTTTTGAGCGAGAGCGCATCGTCGTAGTCGCGCGCGTCGTCGGGATCGATGGTGATGACGAGATCGCTCGTGAAATCCACGCGAGCCTGACGTTCCTCCGACGAGACGCGTTCCTCGATCGCTTCGGCCTGCTGTTCGACGTCCGCCGGAAAATCGGTGCGGAAGCCGAACTTCTTCACGATCACGACGAGGTCGAGGCTGGGATCGTCGGAGCTGCCGATCACTTCGGCGAGGTCGCCTTCCGGATTGATGTGGCGGTTTTTCCATTCGTGCAGTTTCACCACCACGCGATCGCCGACTTTGGCTTTCATCGGGTTGTCACCGAGCCTGACGTAGATGTCGCGTCCGATGCGCGGGTCGTCCGGAACGATGTAGTGGAAATGCTGGCTGCGCTGGAGGACGCCGATCATTGTGGGATTGGCGCGTTCGAGGATGCGGATGACGCGTCCCATGCGTTTGTTGGGCCTGTCCCTGTCCGGCTTCCGGTTGCGGGCCGAGCGATTTTCCTCCATGCCGTGATGGATGCGCACGACGACGCGGTCCTTGTGCATGGCGACCCATGTGTCCTCGGCGGGAATGAAAATGTCTTCGCTTCTCGAGCCCGGCTCGGCTTTTTCCGGCGAGACGAATCCGAATCCGCGCTCGTGCATTTCGATGCGGCCGGTGACGAGGTCGGCTTCCGAGGGAAGAATGAGGCGGTCCTTGCGGATGCGGACGATGACGCCTTCCTGCAGGAGGCGGTCCAAAGAGCGCGTGACCTCCTTGCGATCCTGCGGCGGAACCTTGAGCGCGGAGATCACTTCGCTAACGCGGAGCGGCTTGTAACCTGGAGCCGAAAGAAGGCTTTGGATTTTTTGTTTGAGGCTGTTAGGATTTTTTTTCATGCCGACGCGCGCGATCCGAATTTCTGTGTGGGCGGTGCTGTTTGGAATGGTGTGTATCGTTTCCCTGATTGGGAGTCGAGTGGCATATGTCGAGAAGCTGCGCGAGGACGAAGCGCGCCTCGCGATCGACCTGCAAAAAACGGTGCGTCGCAATCGCGAGCTGAAGCGCGAGATGGAGACGGAAAGGACGGTGATCCGTGAAAAGAAGGCGGGAGCGGCGATTGAGGAGAGTGTGAGCGCATTGCGCGGTTTGGATTTTCAAAGTCCGGTCGAATACAAACGTATTCCGCGCGAGGATTTGCGCAACTACATCGCGTCGAAGCTCGACGTCCAATATTCCTCCGAGGAATTCCAAAATTACGAACTCGCGCTCAAGCGCATGGGTTTGATTCCGAAAACGATGAATCTGCGCGAGTCGGTGACAGCGCTTCTCTCCGAGCAGGTGGCGGCGTTTTACGACCAGGACGAGCATCATCTCTACACCTTTCCGGAATTTGATTTGAGCAACAACATGCAGCGGATGATTCTCGCGCACGAGCTTGTCCACGCGCTGCAGGACCAGCATTTCGGGCTGCAGAAGCTGCCGTTGCGCGCGAAGAACAACGACGACGCGTCGCTGGCGGCGGCGGCGCTGGTCGAGGGCGACGCGACGTATCAGATGGGCGTTTATCTGCGGGAAAATTATCAGGCCGCGCAATGGTTGAGCGACGCCCGGACGCTGCTCACGCAGCCGATGGAGCGCGTGCAGGCGGCGCCGCCTTATTTGCGCGACTCGCTGCTTTTTCCCTATCAGGAGGGGCAGCTCTTTGTTTCCGAGCTGCACGCTCGCGGGGGAAACGCGGCGATCGACGCGGCATTCAGCGATCCGCCGGAAAGTTCCGAACAGATTTTGCATCCTGAAAAATATATGCAGACGCCGCGCGACCGGCCGCAGACGGTGACGTTCACTTTCAAGCCGGAACCGGAATGGAAAAAAATCCATCAAAACGTCGTGGGCGAGCTGGGCATCCGGGCGCTGCTGGAGGAATCGCTCAGTCCTGAAAAAGCGCAGCGCGCGTCGGCGGGATGGGGTGGGGACGCGTACGTGCTTTACAGTGCGGGCAACGACAGGTGGGTGCTCGTCTGGCAGACGGTGTGGGACACCGAGCGTGACGCGCGCGAATTCTTCGACGCGATGGAGGAACTTTATCATGCGCGTTATCACATCGTGGATGGGAACGCGAAAAATCCGTCGGCGGATTCCGTCTTTTTTTCGGTCGCCGACCAGAAACAAAACATTTCGCTCTACGGAAAAACCGTGATTCTCCTCGACGTTCCGGACGCGCGTGTGATGGAAAAAATGTTGCAGCGCGTGGCGCATCCATGAATCGCGACATTTCCATCAATCTCATTTTTGGCGAAGAGGATAATTCTCTTGTCAATGGGCCGTGTGCACGTTTATATCCGCTTCATAATCAGGTTGTTAAATGGAACAGCACCAAGCTTTGTTTCTTTCGGCAACTTTCAAAAGGAGGTTTGGCGTGAAGCACATCATACTTGCGGCTTTCGGTCTCTCCCTTTCATTGGCCCCGGTTTTTGCACAGTATGACAACGATGAGAAAGCGGACATCAAGGTCCGCAAAATCGATGTCTCTCTCGTGCCCGCGCCTCGGTACCTCCTCCAGTCCTCCTCGCCCGCTTCCGATCCGACGAAAAAGTGGCTGGTTGTGGACGCCGATCTTTTGGTCGCGCCGGAATGGGCGGATGAAATCACTTTGAAATTTTACGTCGCGACGTTTTACGGGCCGAACGTGAAGGAGAACGTGCCCGAGGGCGGATACGATGTGCTTTCCGCGACCGTGACGATCGCGAATGTTCAGCGCAACGTGGGCACGGGACGCAAGGCGATCGTGCCCGTCTTCCTGGATGCGAACACGGTGAAGAAATATGAGCCCTCGTCGATCGATAAATTCGTGCAGGATGTGGTTGTTCAGGCGTATTACAAGGGCGTGCTGCAATCGACGAAGTGGATGAAAAATCCGGACAACGGACGTTTCTGGGAAAAGAAACAACCCCGCAACGGTCTTCTTCTCAACTTCCTTCAATCCCCATGGTACCCGGCGTATGTGGACCATTACGAACAGGTGAAACCATCAACGACGGCCACCGGGCCTTAACAGCTGGTAGCTCCCGAAGGGAGCTTTGCGAAATATGAGCGTCCAGCGCTTTCTCGGAATCGACATCGGCGCCAGCACCCTGAAAGCCGCGGAATTTACTTCCACGGGGAGCGGGAACCTGACGCTTGTGAATTTCGGGCATCAGGTGATGGACGTCAATCCGACCTCCGATGAGAATCGGGGGGAGGCGATCACCGACGGCCTGAAAAAACTGCTCGCTGCCCGACAGTTTAAAACGAAGCGGGCGGCCATCTCGGTTTCCGGCCAGGCGGTGTTGATGCGCTTCATGAAGCTTCCCGCGGCGGACGAGGACAAGATCCGCCAGATGGTGCGCATCGAGGCGGCGCAAAACGTGCCATTCCCCATCGAGGAGCTCGTCTGGACGTATCAGGTCGTGGGGGGGAAATCGCAAACGGAGCTCGACGTCGTGCTCGTGGCGATCAAAAGCGAAATCATCGAAGTGGTGAACAAGGCGTGCAGCGCTGCGGGTCTCGAAGTGGAAATTGTCGATGTGGCGCCACTGGCCCTCTACAACGCCACGCTCTACAACTACGAAATGACCAAGTCGTGCACGCTCGTGGTCGACATCGGCGCGCGCACCACGAACCTGATTTTCATCCAGCCCAACAAACTTTTCACCCGCAGCATCCCGATCGCGGGCAATACCATCTCGCAAAGCGTCGTCCAGGAATTTGAGATCCAATTTAAAGAGGCCGATGACTTGAAGGTGCGCCAGGGCTTTTGCGGATTGGGCGGCGCCTACGAGGAGCCCGAACTGGAGTCCGCCGCGAAGCTCAGCAAATTAATCCGCAACGTGATGACGCGCCTTCACGCGGAGATCGTGCGTTCGATCAATTTTTACAAACAGCAGCAGGGCGGGACCTCGCCCAAAAAGATTTTGCTCTCGGGCGGCGCCTCGATCACGTCCTACACGGATTTTTTCTTCAAGGACAAGATGGAGATCGACGTCGAATATCTTCATCCATTCCAGAACGTCGCGGTGGAATTTCCCCCGGAGGAGGCGAAAAAGGAGGAATTCAAACAGAGGCTCGAGGAACTCGCGCATTCGATGGGCGAAGTGGTGGGCCTTGGATTGCGCATGGCCACGGAGTGCCCGATCGAAATCAATCTCATTCCGCCTTCCATCCAACGCCACCGGCTGTTCGTCAAGAAGCTCCCGTTTTTCGCCCTCTCGCTCGCCGGCATGCTGCTGCTCGTGTGGGCCTGGTACCTCTATTATTGGAAGGTGACGCAGCTTCTGGCCAAACATTTGAATGAAGTGACGGAGGAAGTGCAGCATCTGACGGAAGTCAAAACGCAGCTTGATAGCGCGGAGATGCTTGCGGGCAACACCCGAAAGCAGACCGAGCAGATCCAGAGTGTCACTCAATTGCGTTATTTCTGGCTCGATTTTTTGAACGATCTGAATCAGCGGGTGCCAAACATGGTCTGGATCACGCAGCTCAATCCTCAGAATGCGGGCAAGACGATCGGGTTTTCCGGGGTCGCTCCCGCGCCGGCGGCGGCCGCCGCAGGCCGTGGACGGCGCATCGCCCCCGAGGCCACGCCCACGCCAAGCGCGACGCCGGCCGTTTCCGCCAAGGGGATCACGGAATTCGAAATTCGCGGCCTCTGCGTCAACAGCCGCGACTCCGACAAGCCCTACCAGCTGATCAACGAATTTCAAAGCCAGCTCCAACAATCGCCTTATTTCAGTTCCGTGCAGATCCTTGAAACCGGCACGCCCGCGCCGGAGGACTGGACGTTTGCCTACGTGTTGAAGGCCACGCTCAAAACGCCCATCCCGTACTGACATGGAATTCATCAAAAAGAACCTGGCGATCATCGCGTTGCTTGCGGGATTTGTGATCCTTCTGGCGCCCAGTTGGTATTTCTTGCGCGCCAAAATGGGCGAACGGCAGGAGGTGAAGGCGAAGCTTGATGACAAGATGCGCGAGCGCGAGGCGCTGTGGACCAATAAGCCGTTTCCATCGAAAGAAAATGTGGCGATGATCCAGCAGGGGGCCAAGGGCGAATCTGAAAAAATCAGCACGCTGCTCAAAATGCTGCAAAAAGGCCATGTCTCGTTTCCGCAAAAATCCGGCTCGGAGGTGAAGGAGCAACTTGTTGTGGCGTGGCGGCGCATGACGCAGATCCTCGACGAGGGGCAGGTAAAACATCTGGAAAAATTTCAATTTGGTTTCGAGCGCTACGACAAGCTTCCTCCGAAGGACGCGGACACGCAGCTCATCCAGACGCAGCTTGAGCTCATTGAAGAAATCATGCGCCTGCTTGCGGCCGCGCATGTTTCGGAATTGGTGACCATTCGCCGCGTGGTGTTCGAGGAGAATCGTCCGGACCCCAAAGCGCCTGTCGCCGCGCCTGCGCCTCCGGGGGCATGGGAGGCTGTGATTTCGTCGGGTGGAAAATTCGCCATCGTCGAGGACCCGACGCATCTTTACAGCTTGATGCCCTTTGAATTGGAATTTTGGTGCGACACCGATGCGTTTCGCACCTTTTTGAATTCCCTGGTGGTCGACAAATATGTTCTTGTTCCGCGGGTCATGAACATTGAGAACGAAAAAAAAGGATCCAATCCTGGCTTCCACCGTGACGACGCCTCCGAGCGCCCCCGCTCCCGCCGATCCTGGCAAGCCTGCAAAGCCGCCGTCGATGACCGTCGATCCCTTTCAGTTGCCCTTTGTGATGGGCATGGAGAAAATCAAGGTGAGCATGCGCCTCGAGTGGTTTGATTTCGCGCCTGAGAAGACCGTGTCACCCAAGATTGGAGCCGTCCATGCGCGATAAGCTCAAAGTCTACCTGACGCTTCTCGCGCAATATTACGAGCGCATCATCGCGATCATCGTGATGGTGGTGCTCATTGGCTTCGCGATCTGGCTGGTCATCCAGGTGAACGATCTTCAGGGACAGATCAAGAGGCAGGATGACGCCCGGCCGAAGGGAGCGGAGCCGAAGGGCAGCGACCTGAAAAAACTGGATGCCGTCACGGAGGCGATGAATCATCCGGCGCAATGGGCGACGAACGACCATCAACTTTTCATCGCGCCGCGCATGAAACAATTGAGTTCGAAGGAT